>Ga0307512_10002426_pt1 | contig 23653 bp, 23 predicted proteins | sample 14_EM_MG_FD_200267 | JGI IMG/M metagenome (GOLD analysis project Ga0307512, IMG submission 200267) | Populus trichocarpa ectomycorrhiza microbial communities from riparian zone in the Pacific Northwest, United States - 14_EM | ecosystem: Host-associated > Plants > Roots > Unclassified | place...
CGGCAGCTGTATATAGTTCCATAGGCCCACGCGCACATCTCTATGAATCGACTATAGATGACTATAGGCTGCGCGTCGCGCAGGGGTCCATGGGAAGCTTGCTATGAGCTGCGCGTGTGCACGTGTGCGCATAGCGCAGCCTATAGTCGATTTGCACTTTTGCGGATGCATGTCGACGATATCTCCATGTCGTACCTGGAGGCTGCTACCAATGCCACAATCGAAGTCATAGCAAAACTCTCAGAGAATTACAGTATCACAAACCTCGGCCCGGCGTGCCAATTCCTCGGCATCGCGATACACCATGATGGTACTGGGATCAGTCTCAGTCAGAGAGCCTATATCACTTCAATCCTCAGACGATTCGGCATGGAGCATACTCACGATGTCTCAACGCCCATGAACCCCAGTGTACAGTTGGACTTGGCCAAGAATCAGGGGGAGAAGGAATTGGATGATATCACAGACTATCAAGCAGTCGTGGGATCCCTAATGTACGCAGCACTTGCAACTCAGCAAGATATCTCGTATGTGGTCGCTGCTCTTTCTCATTACATTTCATGGCCATTCACCAGCTATATGACCGCTGCTAAGAGAGTTCTTCAGTATCTCAAATCTACAGCCAATTTTCGCCTACCCTTCAATGGCAATGGCATTGGCATCGACATCAGCAATAGTCTCGTAGGGGACTTGGATTCCAATTGGGCCAATGACTGCGCGGACCACAAATCTCAGGGAGGCCATGTGTTTCTCGCCAGCAATGGAGCTATCTTGTGGCAGTCTCGAAAGCAAAGTCTCATAGCCCTGTCAACTCTGGAGGCCGAATTCATCGCATGCTCGAAAGCCTCTAGAGAGGCAAAATGGTTACTTTAATGACAGAATGACGTTCACAACAAAGACTCACCACCACTGCCAATCAACTCCGACAATCAGGGTGCTCTCACTCTTATCACCACGGGACTCATCAAAGCTCGAACTAAGCACATTGACATTTGCTATCACAACAGTTGAGATCTGCATAGACAATAAATAGTCAACTACTCCTACGTACACACAGACGAAAATGTGGCAGATATACTCATGAAAGCACTTACTAAAGATAAGCATAAGAAGTTCACAAAAGCAATGGGTTTATGGTAATTGGAGGTCAATTGGAGGTCAATTTGAGGTTGTGAGAATATGGATTACTTTGTTTATATGGATGGCCATCCTCAGGCTACGGTAGTACTCTTTCCCTGCTCACTTGCCACGCAGGGTTTTAAGGAGGCCACTATGGGCATCATTTGTTTGTTTGTTGTTTGTTTTTCTTGCTCCACGGAGCGTATCAGGAGGGGGGAGTGTTGCATATACAGGTTTCAGCCGGAGATGAGTCTTGTATGGCCGGAGACGGAGATGTCTTGTATGGCCGGAGTGGAGGTGTCTCGTATGGCCGGAGACGGAGATGTCTTTTAAGGCCGGAGACGGAGATGTCTTGTAAGGCCGGAGACGGAGATGTCTTGTATGGCCGGAGACGGTGATGTCTTGCATGGCCGGAGACAGTGATGTCTCGTATGGCCAGAGACGACTGTTGACTATGATACAGGCTGATGGCATTCAGCCGTACTTGCACTCTCATATATATTGGCCTTGTGGCCCTCTTAGATAGAATACAATTAAGCTTCTAGATATCAGTACATTTCAACAAAATGTCCCAATACTTTGCGTGTGAGATCCTATGGCCCGAAAAGGCCAAAGCTAAAGCGTCACCAAAATAGTGGCCGCAATTCAATTCTGAGTAGCACTAACCTAAGAGTAACCAGTTTCGCTCCCTCTGCTGCCTCTAAGAGTATTTAGTGACTATAGATAAACTGATATTTAGCGCCCAGGTAGAGATAACTCGGGTAAAATAACAGGACGGGTGGAATTGTTATTGAATTGTTGTAATTTCCGTAGCCTAAATTAAGATCATAAAGTCCCAGGACCTCGCGCAAGAATGTCTTCTTGTCTTCAACGGCACATGTACATTGCATATGAAGCCAATCCACTGCTTATTTGCAATGAGCCTAGAGGAGAGGAAGATAGAAAGAGAATTAAGAGAGAAAAGGGAGAATTGTGAGCGGTGGTTAATAACTTTGTGTAGTCGAGAAACGATGTGAAATCTTGAAGAAACGCGCGATCATATGCCACACAACCTAATCTAATCTAAACTTTGTAACTTCCTCGCTTTCTCCGCGATATTGTGTACTCTACAATAGGACTCCATCAGTCCGTATAGCTCTGCATTTCTACAATAAACAAGCAGCTTCGGATTAAAATACATCGCTTGAAATTATAATTATATTACAGAGATGAAGTTGGTGTAAAAATTTGCTTTTCTTAATCGATGAACCCTACTCCGGGGCAAGAAGAGCACACCTTTTATACGTGTACGGTACACCCACGATTTAGCCTCCTGCGGTTACATCTTTATGTATATCGATATCTCTTAATTAAGCTTAGGTGCCCGCTCGCTATCTGGACCCTTTCCAACAGTTCGGGCGTCTACGTTATCGGAACGTCTGGAGCTTTGTTTGGACCTCTTCCACTATTAAAATGGTCCGGTCATCTTATCATTCGTATGTATATTACAGCCAAAAGTTGCAAAGCAAAGAAAAAACCCGCCCTGCCTATTACATGCTCTCCCAAGCCTCCACCCCGCTGCCTCCTGAAACCAGAGATATATCCTAGACCCCTCATTTCTAGTCCTCCCAACAACTCCACCACGCATCCAATCTCGCACACATCTCCCGCCACACACGGAACCAGCTAGCAGCAACCTTCTCAACCTGAAATCTGTGGTCGAGGCGCAAGCTCACTGTATGTCGGCATCACGCAAATTAAGTTCCTCATATCAAAAGGCGTTGCGTTGCGAGTAGGTTAACGACCAATTACCGCAGGTATATATTGCTCAAAGACCAAATTGAAGAGAAGGAACAAGCATGTTCGTAATAGTGCGGAAAGTAAATGATCAAAAGAAGGCAGTGTGCTGTCTGAGGTTATGGGTGGAGAGGTTCTAAAAAGAGCGTGTGTCGACACGTTGAGGACGGTATCGGGAAAGGGTTCCAAATCAATATGCCAACGTTAACGTTCTCCACAGCTCAGATGATAAAATTATCTGGCAAACTGGAATGAGAGATAATGAACAAGGCTCTGGAAGAAAGCAACAAACGCAGAAACGAAGCCACCAAACAAACAAAGCCGCCACGCAAACCATAAAATAGAAAGAGAAAAAATAGGCTGCCTTCATCTAACCATTATATGAATGAACGGGCCCATTCAAGCTCTCCGAAAGACGCCCATCCTTATGTAGAAAGAGTCGTGAAAACTGAACCACGCCGATTATAGCCATTGGTAGGAGGAGTAGTTGCAGTAGGTGAAGGAAGTTCACTATTATCAGCTTAGATCTAGCTCTTCATTTTCCAAAGCGAAACACAGGTCGAACCCACCTGTAGTGTGCACTAGAAGCTTCTGCAGCTGGTTCTGCAGCTGGCCCTGCATTTGGTTCTGCAGCTGGTTTTGCATCTGATTCTGCTTCCAGAGTGCCTTCCTCCTCAGACTCAAAAACTAAATGATCCTCATCCTCAGCACACAACAGCATCTCCGCCATCCCCACCTTCTTCTCTCTGTAAATCGCAAATGCCTCCATTGAAGCCGAACCTAGTACAAGCTCCAGGGTATATCTGAATCTGAAATACGCTCTTCCGGTGAAGGGCGCTCCGGTACGTCGCTCGTGCCATCTGATTTTTTTGCAGTCCACCTTCCAGGGTAGGAACCCAAGTTTCTTAACACCTGCTCACAACGAGTAAGCTCAAGTCGGGAGGCAATAGTAACTCTGAGGTCTGAGGGTACCCACTATTATCACCTCGCCGCCGAGGTGGGGAGTCACAGCCACAGTATACAATCTCGTCATGGAAACGACGAATCCCAAAATCGAAAAACTGGATCCGGATTGCTCGTTGCTGCTCAGTTTTAAACCTGTTGCCGTCTCTGATTTCTTGCCCCTTTGTCTCCGTCAGCCAAAGTGCTCAAGCGATACCAATAGATCACACAAGTAGGGGTTAAAATGTGTATATAACTACCTTTCTCACTATCCATTCGATCTGGCGTACCCGTTCTATTGCGTCGGCGGGGTCCCAGTATCTGTCCCTCTCATCGTGCTCAGCTGAATCATACGGAGGCGTTTCGATGATGCCATAGCTATATTGCGACCTTCTCGATTGAATCATCGGTTCTATTGGTTCTTTTTCAGAATCGCCAGCGCCGGGACTGACGCAGAGTTCAAGACCCCTGAGCGTTGCACCCCGACAAACTGCGGTCCAACTGATTTGGTCAGCATTAAGGTATAAAGTAATGCAGATTGTGCTTACGGTTTTTTGCCTTGGAATAGTGTAATATTTGTGTTTTTAAGTTTGGAGCTGAGGAGATCGAAGAGGTATGAGCTTTCCCCAAAGCCACCTACAAGGAGCACCACCGTAGTTTTCTTCTGCTTTATGGCTCCGCAGACCTGCTTTTCTACAAGTTCCTGAACCTTTAGACAAGTCGGGCGGAAAGCATTATCCAATTGTTTCCTAGCATGATTTTAGACATATACTCGTGAATGAGACATGAATGCTTACGGATCGAGAAGTATGGTTCCATCTTCGATACCTTGAGGAATATTGTCACCAACCCCATGCAAGTCGATGGATAGCTTTCGATTTTGTTCAAGGTTGTACTGAAACATGGGCTTAATTCCCCAATCAAAATTTTGCTTCATCGCTTTTCTGTATTTGTCGTCAATATTACTGTACGTCATCGGTCCTACAAGCTTTTGAATATAAGTTTCAAATGCTTTGTCTGGAATTCGAGGGCAAAAGTTAGACATTCAACATGTTTTTCTGAGAATTGAAAAGGCACCTATGAATATTGAGCCACAGAAGCCTCCTTGAATTCGTTAATATGCAACTTGCTTTGATTTGCAGTAAAATTGAACGTACCTTCGACCACCTCAAATTCTTTCACTCTCAAGCATGGCGGCAGCTTGAGAACCTCGTACGTTTTGAGATCCTAGGAAACAAATTAGTGTTGTGGGGTTTTTTCGAATGGAAGTTGCATCTTACGCATGTTCCTCCTCCTGCATCGCAGACGGTAATGATATCCCCCACCTTCAATTGTGTCCACCCTTTGAGAACTTCCATTGCTGCTGCTTCAGGTTCCTGCACAAAATGTATTTTTTCCGGTAGCCCCGCTCTAAGCGCCAATTTTCTGACCTTGCTGTGTGTACCTGGCTCCCATATTGCGGGTATTGTGAAAATCACTCGAGCGCAATATTCAACCATGAACTTGGAACCCAGTTGCCTGCGCAGCTGCTTTTTTGTATAGCCCCAGATGCACTTCAGGTAATCAGCAGTGACTTCCTCCGCCGTCTTGTCATACTTATCCAAGAGGGCCCTCAATTTAGTTATCTCTAAGACGTCGGCAGCCTTATGTTCGTCTAAACTCTCGGGTTGGAGAAGAAGTTTGAACCACTCAAACGGTTCTGATTCATGTTGTCTGTCGTGTCCCCTAATTGCGCCAAACCCCCAGTCCAACACCTCATGCAGCTTGTGGATATTATAGGTTACCACAGATGGAACTTTGTTTGATGTTAAGGGACCAGGAGCCTTTGGGTCTGGCCAGTTTCTGATGACATTAATTTTTCGCGTGCCTTCGTTTACTGCCCAAGACACCTTAGAATAGCTGAATTATTCGGACAAACGTCAACAAACCAGTTTCGCTTCGCTGGTAGAATGTCGAAGAGAAATAGGCTCACTCACGTTGTTCCAAAATCGATACCGATGACCAGTTCTTGTCTTTCAGTATGTACTTTTGTAGGTCGTTCCGGAGCCTTAGGTGGCATCATGAGAGCGTTCCAACGTGATCTAGTGAATATGGATAAAAGCAAGACCCCGCACTCCATCCAGAAGGGCAATGATGTTGTATTTGAAAGAGATGTCCAGCTGGCGAAACATTCAGAACGTTCGCTGCGGAATCAACTCTGATTGGCTGTGGTGTATATTTTGCGGGGTTCGCATCCCAAAGATATCACTTTACTCGATAATGACCGTGAGGTCGGGTCGTACTCGTGTCGTCCTGATTTGCAGGCTACCGAGTTGCAGCAGACCACGTATGAACCACACGCTTCTGATGTGCTTTTCGCAAAGCACTTGAAGTGTTATGACGTAGCTCACTGCATGGTTTGACGCTACAACGGCTGTGAATTGCAACACAAAACAAATATTCCTCTCTCCAAGCAAAATCGGATTGACGATGTTATTTGCTGGAGTGTGCGACTGATAACCGCTTCTTTCTCTCAGACCTGTTATCAAAGATCGTTCGCTCACCCAAAAAGCCAGTCAAATATTGTAAGGGTAAGTATAAAGTATCAGACGCTCCTAATCTAGTATTGGACTTTGCTGGTAGAGCAAGGTGAATGCCAACTGAAAATCTAAATACTTCAGTCTGCTATTTTTCTGTCGTTATTGGGGTCTCGTTATATATACCTAAACTGCGTTAGTCGTGATAAATTTAGTACCGAAAAATGGGTAGTTTGTCGGATGACTATATTTTCCCTAGAGAAAACCTGACTAGGAAAACGCAGCCTCCCGTAATACTCGAAAGGGTAGTGACTATAACTAATCTGTGTGATGCTTTTCCGCTTTTAGCGCGATCGGGACTTGCGGATTGTCTCGCGCCAGCCCTCACGATATGCGGCTCAAGTCGTACCTCCTATCGTCGCCACAAGTTTCCTGGGGTTTTAGTGGTGATAGCGAGCGACAACTACGTGACCTCGCTTACCGTCTGAAGCGAGACAAACTTGCAGATCCTTATGCGTACTAAGGAGATACATAAGGTATCGCCTGCAAGAAAACAGGTTAGTCCGATCCTATGAACCATTCCCAGCTATGTCCAACCCAGTAAACACCCCCCAACAAGCACTGCCAGCCATTCAAGGACCGAGTAAACATAATATGCAGTATCTTCCACACTTCTGATAATATCGCGCGCCCTATTCACCGTTAACGCGTTAACGAGACTTGACGGTGTGTAACATCTGCATAAGAGCCAATATGCAGTTCCGTAATTTACGGAACCGATGATAATTCCATGCTGCGTTCTAGCGCGAGTTTGTTCTGAAGCTACATGTGTTGAGAATCCATTAAGAATGGAAATTTGACCTCCCAAACATGATTTTTAAATTTCACCCTCCCTCCCCCAACAAGCAAAAAAAAATTCAAGAGAAGTCTTCATAGGGATTATGGCTGCATAGTTTTCTCCCTCCCGGAAGGCTATTCATGATGAAAACGTCGAGCCCCACGTCTTCAGAAACCAACAGGGAGTAAAAATAGCTCGGAATTTCACACCTGCGCAGCTAGAGGTGATCAAAGTTATATTTGATCACTACAAAGCACCCTTGCCTTGATCAGGCACGTTCTAATCCCACTAACCTTAAAGACTCCCGGAAACACAAATATCACAACCTGTCGCTGCTCCCCAACTATTCCCTGATCCGTCGCGTCCATCATTGTTAAAGAAGTAAAGGGAGTGCTGCTTCCCTGAGCTTTAGGATTCGTGATAGTAAATGTAGCGTCGCTCTGGGTCCCAAATGCCTGCAAAACTCTATTCCTGGTCAGAAAGATGTTGTTTAGACTCCCCCTGACCTCGTCCGGCGTAGTAGCCGACCGTAGGGTTGCGAATTTGAGTACGATGGAAAGGATCTGGTCGCAGAGACGCTCTACTTCCGAAGGGTCTGTCAAGCGTCAGCTTTGAAATTTGCCTACACTACGATCAAGAGACATACACACCTTGGCGAGCTTGCAGGAACGATATGGTATAACCGACCATACCCTCGATCACTTTGCGGCGTAGAGATCGGTCTTCCAAGATCGAAGACATGTTGTCTGCGAGAACAACGTGCCGAATTTGTGCTTCTTCGGACGATGTAAAGACGGCAGGTTCTGATGGGGGGTCTGCAAGAAATTCGCTGCTCCATGTATGCACCTCCTGGTACAGTTGGTCGAATATTCGCACGATTGAGGGGTCGTCCATCACCGACTCTGGACTCCCTGTGACCCTCCCTCTTCCTCCCCCATTTCCCTCCGCCGGCGCCGCTTTTTTTCCAAAACACACTGGAACAACAGGCCGGATTAAGCAACGTTTTTGGAGAGATGGATATGGAGGGGAGGTCGCGTGGTGACATTAACGGTAATGGAGACCTTCCGAAGGGCTTTGAAGGTGCCAAGCCAGAGTGTCAGGTGTGGGAGGTATCGATTGAGTTCGCATACTCTACATGAGTTTCGCGCACACCTCTTCTTATAACCGAAAAATCCCCAGTTACCTCCGATTGGATTAGGGGTCATATGTAGAGTACCAGCTAGGGCTGGTAAATTTGGATTAGTACATGCATCGCTTGTACCTACCGTGTGTTGTGGACTCCCTTGTATCGATTGTAACGGCGGCAATGACGGGCACTGAGACCCACACAGCGACCCGATATAAAAGAGGCGCTTCCCAGCCACGCGGATAAGTCTCTTCACAACGACCAAGATCAGCTACCTCCATTTCCCAGTAGAAGCGTTAGACTGATTAGAATGGTAGAGTGGGTAATCTCTCACACGGGGAAGTGTATAAAACATCGTTATAGAAATAAGTAAACACCAACTAGCAGGCTGGAAACAAACAACTAACGGCCGCCCTTGCACATGAAACAAGTTAGCCCGGAAACTTGTCCTCTGATATACGAAACGAGAAAAAGCGTGTCCGAATTAAAAGCGTGTTTGAATTACTGATGAGATGAGATACCCCCAGGCTTTTTCTTCCGATTCGCGAGTGATATACGAACAATCAAGTGGTGATTGTAACAGACTGAACATGGAAATCTAAAAAGCAAATACGCCCCTTTTGGGGGGTATAATCTCGGAGATTTTCCGTTTGTAATGTAATGACAGATTACTGTCCTAGTACGAGTCAGGTGACAACTTTGGTAGGGGTATCGAGGTAGAATGAAATGATATATGGACGACTCAAAAAATTCAGCGGCAGGAAAGGAGGTTAGGACGGAGGAAAGGGGAAAAGAGTATTGAGCCTGCTAGCTAAAATATTAGCAGAACAAATCCTATGGAGGAGGCATGCTGGGGGTATTACAACCGCTCGAATGATCATATGATTTGGTCTAAGTACAGCCCTTCCAATCAAACATCGGCGAAGCCAATAACCGCTGATGTACTTAACTGGGTACAGCATCATTTAACCTGTTTAAGCTGATGGTGAGGGAAATCTGTGAGATGGTCGAGCAATTGTGCAGTATTAACCTGATTAGGTCAATATCAAACGAGATTGTGACATCGGGAGTACAACATATGCGATTCGGCAAGACACCGCCATGAAGCTGTAGAGAAAGTCAGAGTTATCCTCCGCAGTGGTGACATTGCTATGACGTTTCGCGTTGTACAGATTGGCCGTTTACCGCGTTAATTCAAGATCGCCTTCTCGTGTGGAGCTGCTGATTGATATTACTCGATTCCCTCTAGCTAGCGTCACTTATAGGTATTTTGCTAACATCACCACTGCAGAGTTGCCATCTGTTAGTGTAGATCTTGGAGTAGATCATTTATCGCTGCAGCATGCATTAAATATATTTTACATTAATCTTTCATATCTTCGGCTTTACTGTAGAGTAACCCTATATCCCTAACGGTCAGCACGGGGAGTTCTCCGGTAAATAGATGATAGGAACTTACTGTTGGCCTCTTGCACTCGAATATAGTAGAAGAATCCGGAGTATTTAAGGAAGTATATTTGAAAACACTTCAGAACACATAATCCCTAATTCTATGGCTGGTGCCCAGCCTACTGTTCTTGTGAGGTTAACCGCTGAAACAAAATACTCCCAATTTCGCCTTCCATACATTAAGTACATCTCTCTATCTACTACTAAGTGCTCTCTTATAATCGGTAATCTCACCGGCCCGCCGTAGCCTAAAACTGTGGTTGGCCACGGCGGCCTGTATCGAAAACGTTTGCTGCCCCCCGAGCGTGATAGGGACACCAAATAGCCTATGGCAGATCGTACATCCACCAGACAGATCCGGAGATGCCCACTTCATTGTTTATAAAACTTACATCCGTGAATGACGCGATGTGGGTAACTACTGCGGCACAGTCGGAGTGCACACAGCTACGGAGTATCGGATATTTTTCTTAGTACTTGTGCTGCAGGAGAGGCCTAGGAGGAAGTGGACAAGTCGTTAAAGAGCTGTTCTACTGAAATCATTTCCAACGATTGAGTCGCACGCAGATAAACTTTGTGTCGCAAGTTTCACGCAATAAAAGCCGCAAAGATGCTCGCAAAACCAAGCCAATGTGTGCCTTGAGGTCACTGAGCTAAGTCGCCGATATGTCGCAAGGTAGGCATGTGACTGCGGAGGTTGAGGCGTTTGTGAACGAGTGATTCGGGCCACGAGTCCTTTTCGCTTCTAATTATAGACGGGTGTATCACCATCAATCCTACATATCCGCTAAATTTGCTTCGCTCCGGGGCTGCATAGAGTGAGTGAGGCACGAAATCGGATTGCGAGACAACCTACCAAGATGGAACTCAAGATAATTTCTGGTGGCGGTTTTGTTAGCCGATGTAAAATTCCCCGTATCGACGAATGTAGCGTGGTGGTGGTGTCATCAATCATAAAGACATGTGGCCAGGAAGATATCGATCAGTTCCCGTACCTCCGCGAATTGAAGGAGACGGTCTAATCCATCCGTGGCCTGTTGGATTTGTTTAGGGTGTGGGTGGCTGCATAACACCAACTGCATACTTGGGTGCTGATAAGTAGTTAGTTGTATTGCATTTAAAGGAGTGATATTTGACCCTACAATCGTCGTATTGCAGACCAGTTGCGGTCGGCCCGAATGGCTCAATGGCCACTTCACACAGGTCAATCATTTTTTGGTTCCATTTGAGGCACTCTATAAAGTTTCCCTGTAATTGCTGATTCTGTGACAACAGTTGATAGTCTCGGAGTGTGTACATTTCGAGGCTAAATATGTACTTAAGCAGGTATAGGTACTTAAGTACCAATACTTGTTGGTAGTCTCGGAACATGTGGCTCACCATGGCTGATAGCGTAATCTCAGCCTCGTGCAACGAATTAGGGTTGATGATTTTGCTTCCGAGACAACATCTGGTGAGACAAAAACAGACCTAGCATCGAGGATCTCCCGCAGAGCCTCAAGTAAATGCGATTCGTTATTTTTGTAGTGCGCAGATTGCATACCCAATGTCAGCAACAACTTCTATTCGCTTTCGAAGCCAGACGGCAATCCAAGGGAACTGGAAACGTGGTGAATAAAGCAACGTAACCTCCTATGCAACCTGCACGTACTACAAAAGTAACAAGTTAGACCGGATTATGCAGTATGTAAGCTCACGGAGCTAGTGATGGGAAGTTGAAGTCGAACCTAAATAATTCGACCCTGCAGATCAGATACAGTGGTGGCAGAGGGGGTTCGGACAAGATTTTGGCTGTGACAAATTTTTTCAACATCAATTGCCTGTTCGCATTCTCAGATCTTCTGACCGCTCGCAAGCTCGAGAGGCAAAAAGAAGCGGCTGGTATAGGAGCGCATCGAATACCCAAAAGTGGGCGGAAGCTGCAGTAAAATTTCTTTGTACGAGGCGTGATGATGTCGAAGCGTCGTGCTCGGTACCGGTACAGTAGTATCATGCAAGTAGTAATAATTAATAAATGCTGTAGAGACCGACATGGGTGAACATCGAAGTTATCTTCGGCCGACCTTTAGCACCGAAGGCATAATAACAGACAAAGTCCGGGCGAAAGTTAGGCTAGTTCTGCCCACGCAATCATACTATACCGACAGATGCTGTACGAACAGTTGTAAGAAATAGGGTTTTTTTTTTACGTTTCCTATCTGTCTTAACTGTCCGAATACGCAATGAGCATCATTCAAAAAAGGGCTGAAAAAGTTATAAGTTTGATAGCAATTTAATACCGATACGTCACGTTAAAAAAACTCTCTTTCTTTCAACAGAAGCTTTACTCTAGAAGAGAATTCATCTTAAAGTTTGAGGTTTGAGAGAATAGTACGTGTAGATGATGTGGAAGGTCAGCGCGAGAAGGATACAATAAGATGATCCAATTAAATAAGAAATTGTATGATGAGAATTAACGTGTTAGACCGGGAAGTAAATCAGATCTGGTAGTGAATCAGTCCCTGCGCTCGAGAACCAGCCGTCTTGACAGACAGCTTGCAAGCGACGAGAAATTCTAGGAGCGAGAGCAATCAGTCCCCATAAACCACTAAATTTTGAGCGATTTTCCACCACATTAATGCAAACCTTATAAAATCCATGAAATGTAATGCGTCAGTGATGCATACAAACCCATATTCTACCATCCTTTTGGAAATTTTTGAAGTTTCTTTTTTTTTGTATGGCAAGGTGACCTCTCAGTCATCACGACAGAATCAGCAGCAAACTCTCCTCGTAACACAATTTTCAGCCCTGAAAGCACTAATCAATCCAGCACTCCTAGTTTACCCACTTTGCTATTACACAGGAATTTTTATATATTTATCATGGATTCTTAGAGTGATTCACTACCAGGTATATATTTGCAGCAAATACCTAGACGTTGTCTTAGCCTCCTCCCCCCTGGTCGCACAGCAAAATTGACCTCCAGAAATGGAGTGTCGGAACTCATCTTCCATGACCCGAGTACTCTAGTCTAGAGCTTTAAATTGACTTCACCTCACTCATTATCCATACGTACTAAGTACGTACAACAGTGAGTAGTATCTCCCCCTGAAAGGACAAATTCTATCTGTAACTTTTCAGCTATGAGCAATAAACGATGACGTTCCAACCTATTTACGGCACACAATAGCACATGGTATCGAGTGTTTACCACTGACAATTCACCTAGTGACTGCTCATGATGAAAGAGCTTTTGGTAATTCCCGATCCAGGCGAGCAGATACAAATACAGTCAATGGACTCTAGTTTACCCCTGTTATCACACTGTACGCCTTCATTTAGGATGTCAGGCTGCAATACCGAGGGAGAACGTACCTCCCTATCTCCTTCTTCAAACCAGACCGGCACGGCGATCGATTTCGATCCATGTAAACCAAAATTCGCGTTACGGAGCACGCTGGCGGGTACCACTCTGATGAGACAGTATTTGCAGGCAGTTACATGGATAGTTACCGTATGAAAAATTGCAATTTTTGCAGACAGACGCAAGTCGGGCGTTGGGATAAAACAATTGAAGAACGGTCCCCTGACCGCCATTGAACGCAATGGTGACAGTTCAACAACAGTTCATCCCAATAGACTAACTTGCGTCCGTCTGCAAAATCTCACATTTTTTCTTACAGTAGGGACGTTCAGTTACAATCAAAATTCATGAATAGGGAGTACCTACCGGTATATTATTGGTCGGAAGGAAGGCTGCTCCAGTGGTTGTATAGTGCATAGAGTACTCTATGTGGACTGTGTTGCAGTATCCCCTACAACGCCCTATTTTCTCAGATTTGTTGTATTTCCTGTTTGGGATGCCAATCATGAAATTTGGCCAATCAACGTTAATGTGCACAGCCTTGACATTGATCGACCAATGAGCGCACAGGGCTGAAAATGCACAAATCCAAGAATACTGTAGGGGATACGTTAGCAGCGATTGTCACAGAAGATGGTACAAATATGACCTATGAATAAGCATCATCGCCAATATCTTACGTTATAACTTTACAAACTCTGGTTCACCCGTTTATATTCATTGATGCCTCCACCATCATCCCCTCTGCATCTACCGCATCGGGGGTATGCACATCTCCAACCTCTACTGCAATCTTAAGCGCCCATAATGTTAACGCTTCTGCACACTCCACATCTTCGTCCAGTGTTTACACCGGCTCTCAGCCTCACCGATAGTACTGCCTCAACATACACTATTCGAGCGCTGTTGGGAATATGCTGTCCAGAATAAAACTTTCACGATAGCTGCTACGCTACTGGAGCCGTCGCCTATCTCCTCTAAGTCCGACGACCACCACCGGAGACGAACCCCAGACGCCATTGAATACCCAAATAGTCCTTCCCTAGCCCCGAGCTTCTGGTAGAAGCATGGAAGGTAGAACACAGAGTTCGCAGGACTATTAGGATTCTACTCCCGTATTTAGAGTCTAATCTTATCTGTTTAAACTGTGACTCACCTCGATATCTTCCCAAAGCCGCGGATGAAGCAAATATTAACGTTCATAGCGTAAGCGCTTATAACAATATTCACTCCGGAGATTATTCTTTGGTGGTTAATTACTCAGCTTTTGGAAGCCAAAGTGCCCAGAGAAAGGATTCTGCAGATCCGTAGAGAGCGGCGGAGGCGCCCACAGCTTCTGAATCTGTGCCCGGAAATACTGAAAGCGGTGCTTTCGATGCAGGAGTTTCGAGAATAACTTGGCGGATTCGGGCCTTGACGACTTTTCTATGAAGACAATGTTACGTGTAGTCATGAGAGGCTATGGGATACTCTCCAACGAACTCAATAAGGATTTTGTGACATTGACTTCACGTGATTTTGTGGGATGATAAAAATCTATATATATTCCTTAGCGCTAGCTTAGAACAACCACTAACAAAGTCAGTACGTACTTCATCCAACATTCGAGAGCATGGCAGACGCTCAAACTTACCGCTCGAATTCCTCACCATCTGTAATAGATCATACTGAGTGTGCTCAACATACTAGTCACTTCGACAGCGCCCTGAGCCTCGTAATCCACATTACTCGTTTCGAACTTGAGGGTGACAGGGCCGGCCTTACCCAGGAATTACTGGTGTCGGCCATAATTCTCTCGTTCCCATTCGTGTTGGTTTTGCGATACCTAGATTGGCATAATAGGACCAGCGAAGCCAGGTATTGGTTCTTGTTTGGAGGATTCGGATAGACATCTATTTAATGATAGTGGGAAAAATGTCCCTTCTGCACGTTTAAATAAAGTAAAAGATTAAGTATTACAGATTTAAAACCTCGATGTTTACTGCACCAGTTAAGTTAGGCGCCAGTTCCTATTTATTGGAAGATCCGAGCCCTGATCATCTAAAGTAATCTTGCTTGCATTTCGCCGAGTGAAGCGAAAAGTCTGGGCACGAGAACATATCTAAAGCAAAGTTTCCAACAACCCGCCCGGTCAGTTTTTTTGGCTCTAAGGTACAAAATGTATAGTTTGAATGCTACGATAAATTTGTGGTGGCAAGTACACGGCTCCGGTAGTGTGATTTATCGTGTGATTCACATGCTATGTAGTTTAAATCCCACTACCATCACCACTACTCCCACCTGCTACTAGAACTATAGCTAGAGGTAGCAAACGAGATAGGTGAAGTAGTCACGAAGTACCTAGAAATAGTAGAACTTAGCTGTTGTTCAATACTATCTCCACCTCCTACTCTCACAACCACTACTACTACTATTCAATAAACAGCTAATCATGAATGAGTGCACGTACAACTTTACGTACGTACATATATTTACATGACATTACTCCAAATTACTCTTCGTAAAATTGTAAGAGGTAAAAGTGCAAACTCTGTAGCTGTATCTTTAATAATAAACTATCAGTGCAGTTTTGAAAACCTCAACACCAAGTTGAAATCTCATGATACTTCCATAGAGTTCTGCATGCAGTGTCACTTGCTGTGTGGGTAATTCAAACTACAGTTGTGTGATCTACACTCTACATGGGATCTCGCTCATGGTAGTGTAATTTACACCTTGAAAAGTGGTATTTATTCCATAAATCCCAGTGTGATGTGGTTCTCACAATAGTTGTGGTGCCATCAACATTGTAGCATGCACGCTACTACTAATTATAATCAGATTTGGTGTAGCAGCAGTGGTACAACTACTAAATCAATAGCACAATGATTGCTATCCTGGGATTTTTGTGTGATTGAAACTACAATCGCACTACATTACTCTCATATCATGTGTTTTACACTATGAAAGCCCGCTTGTAGTTTAATTCACACTACGCCACATCAAAATTTGTACCGTAGGGTTGGTGAGGAAAAGATTGGTCTCTTCTGCACGTCCAATCGGAAAAAAGAGAGTTCACCACAAGTTTCCAACCTCGATGTTTATGGTGCCGGTACCAACGTTGGGTTTCGAACCTCGGCCTGGCGTTTACAGCACAATGCGACTCCTAGCATAGTAAGGCGTTAGTTCTTTGTTGGATCCCGACCATTCCAACAATGCATCCTTGTAACACTTGGGGAGAAAATGTACAGAACACGATACTTCGGATGCCACAGAGGCCCCGTCCGAAGAGACCCTATTTTAGTTTCCTTGCTTGGGCGTTCGGTATCAAAACAAAAAGCTCATCCAAAACATGGCTCTCGGTACAGTATGTATACCATGTGCGTGTCGACGTCGACTTCTAAACGGACAAAAGAGAGCACGCTACGAGGTTCAAACTTTATGTTTATAGCACCTGTGAACTGTGGTGTTTACAACACCAGCACTAACATTGAGTTTTGAACCTTAGTGTTTTCAGCACCATGCACTGCCATGGAAGCTAGGTATTGATTCTTGTTTATTGCCAACTGGACGCTAGTATTCAACTTAAACAATTTAATGGCCAGTGCATCTATATATAACCATCCACCCGCAAAACGTCCCGTACACTCTCTGCGCGCCCGGTTCTTTTGGCTGAGCATCTACCTCTCTGCCTTCTACCAGGACTATTACCCGACTATATACTTGAGGTTCCTATAATGGTCGAAACCGCATCGTATGGTGATCCAATGCTGCATCCAGCTGTGCTAACTAAATCTATAACATCGCGACCTTTGGACAAGTACAACCCCAGCATCTTTCGATCAGAGCGTAACTATGCATACGGTCGAATTCCGCGGGAAGCAATACAGCCCGCTCGACCCAGCACCTGCGGTCCTTCCAGCGTTGGATACCGTAGCATCTCGGAGTATTTACGCCTTCGCGGCGAAGGGAGTTGTGTTGAGATCGACAATATCAGCCGAAGAGCCCCTATTTAGGGCAGAGAACGACTTCTCGACTTCCGTCCCATCACACACAACCCAACCAACCCCAGCCCTAATCACCATACATCCTACCCACCACGCCACCACACCACATCACAGTCCAAATCAACAGAACGCAGTTCACTATCCCCAATTTGCATCTAAGAAATACCCTTCCCTCCATCTATGTATATCTTTCTCCTCCTTTCCCTCTTTTCCACGTACAAACTAAAAAACCTACTCAAGCCATTAAAAAAAAACGAGCGTATTCAAGCCAACAAAAGCATAATGTCCACACACACACAGAAAAAAAAGCTACTAGAAAAAAACGCCGGTATATCAGGAGGAGTGACTTGTAATAGGTTGGTTTTGCTCTACTTCCATCCTCCTCCCTCTTCCCATATATGAAAAGAAAAGAAAACCTGATACACAAAACAAATGGACTAGGAAACAAAACAAAAAACAGCCCAATACACGTTTGTTTGTTTGCCCAACTATCAATCACTCGTGATCATCTGGATTGGAGAACAGGCCTAAACGCATGCGGTGGAACTGTGACGGGTTAGCTTTCAGAGCCGCAGGGTAAGCGTGGAGAAGAAGCTTACCCATGGCAATTTCGGGATCACCACCCCAAGCACGGCCATGCAGTTGATGGTGAAATACGTGAGGTCGTAATGGGTGTAATGCGTGCTCATCAGGAATCTATTCCTGCATATTAGCCGTGATCTTCCGAACTTTGAGCTTGGAGCACTAACAGTAATATTGGCACGGTCAACAGAAACTTCTTTGTCGGAGTGTACTGATCCCCGTTGTCGATCTGCTCCCACATGTTCAAGCGGTCGTATGCTCCAGAGTTGAACTCAAACGGTATGCCCTGCACCCAATGGAACATAATATACGAGCCCTATGAGTGTCACCGTTAGACTTCGTATTCATCGACTGAAGACGTGATGCAACCTACAGCCATGTAAGAAATGTTTGTCAATGTCCAGCTAGTCTCCTGCGAGACGCCCGGCACCGAATCATAAAATATCTTGAGGCATGCGATAAGAACAATGTGTATCGTCCAGGCGCCTATATTCAATAATTAGTCTCAATCATATGTGTACGACCAACACTTTCCAACCCCAACCCGCGGAAGACAGGTGACGGCAACGGGTGACACGATACCTTTCGAGTTAACCCAGCTCGCGTTCAAGTTCGGGAGAGCGGCCTGATCGGAATGTTGCTCGATCGTCTCGGCAGGTTCGAGGTAGATTATCGAACTCGAGCGGCGACGTCGGTGCGCGTCCGACGACATGTCGCCGGCAAGAGGGAAAGTGCGGGGGATGAGAAGGGAAGGAATTTTGAATGCTGGTGGTGGGGGGCTGGAGCTGTTGTCCACTTAGTTGGATGTGGAGAGATGTAGAGGCTACGTTGACGGATTTCGTGGTGGTGTTACGCGAGATGCGGAGGGGTCGCGGTGGAGGTGGTGGTTGTGGTGGCGGTGGAGGTGGTGCTGGTTGAAGGTTGATTCGACAGGTGACGAAGCCAAAGTAAGGCGGCAGAGCTAAAACGGGGAGAAGGCCGGGATCGAAAGAAGGAAGGAACGAATGCAACGAATGCAACGAATGAACGAACGAATTGAAGGTCGCGAAAGAAAGCGCAATCAGTCAATCAATCAGCAAGTGTCGAAGTGAAGTGCCAGTAGTACTCGTCGGCGATGCAGCTTGGTGGTGACGACGGTTGTTGGAACAGGAGGGACGATTCGGGACTGCTATAGAAAGGGCGGGTAAGCCCGTCAAGCCTGTCAGCCGCATCGGGTCCCAGCACTCTATGAGCATGGAAGGGCAGGTCTATAAATGCATAGCATTCAAGGAAGTATTCTATCGCAATATTCAAATTCGAGGGTTCTGGTGTCATAGAGAGAGACGCGCAGTGTCATTTCATTCCCTGGACGAACGAAACCCTGCATAACTGCACCTACATGCTAAGCGACCTCTGTCTTTCTCTGTTCTGAATCTTTCACTCTCCACTCCCTAGCAGCAAGGTCACTGCTTCCTGTCTCAGTCCTCTCCCTTCACCGCACGATCCGATCATAACCTTCGGGACATTGCATAGTCTTGGCGCTGCAAACTCTGTCTCTCGACATGTCGGACTCGCAACCCCCCAGGCTCCAATTCACCGCCATCAACCCAACCTCGCCCCCGATGGCCCGCAAACGCCTACGCCCCGACTTGCCTCCCCCTCCCCAATCCGATGACGAGGAAGGCGAGACCCCCTCCACGGCAAGCAATCTAGCCGCCGAAGCGGAAGCGAGAAGGGCTAAAAAGCATGCGGAGAAGAGAGCGTGCAAAGCGCGAATGCAGGCCTCGTCATCCGTGTCCTCTGTATCCTCCTCCTACGATGGCGAGCCTGCAATACTAGATCTTATAGGCGAGGAATCGGATCAATCCGACGACAGCATCCAGCACAAGTACTTTCAGCCGTACCAATTCCCGTCGATGTCGCGCGAGGAGGACAGGATGATGTTCGACATGGAGGAGCGCGAGATCCGGATCCCCCCTGCGCCGCCACCATCTGCACCGCCGGTCGTGGACAGGGTATGTACCGTTTGTTGCTCACCTGGACATTCCAGTGCGACGTGTTCTGAGCTACTGTGTCAACATTGCGGCAAACACAATAAACACTTTTCCCGCGCCTGCCCGAGTCTCCGCGCCTCCTCTCCCTCTTCTACTTCAAGCCGGTCTACCCCCCCTCCTCCTCCTCCTCACGCCGAATACGATTGGCGCTCCGAAACCCCTCGCTCCATGCCGGCGCAACGCGGCATCCTAAAAGCGTTCTGCTACAACTGCGCCGGCGCAGGCCACTATGGCTACGACTGTCCCGACATCAGCTGTCACCGTCGTGGTGTGCCGGGTATCTTCTCCGGCGCATTCGCTTTAGAATATGTCTCCGAAACCGACACGCGCTCTTTACCCGAATACAACCGCGCCACTAAGACCCTCAAGGTGTGCAAGATCACTAGCTTCGGACGCAGCGCGCGCGCAGACGAGATCGCACAGGGGCTGTTTGATCCGTTCCGGGAGTACCGGATGAGCTCGGAGGGGAGGAGTCACCAGGCTTACACGAGCGAGATTCGGAATTCGATGTATGGGAGGGGTGGCAGTGGTGGGATGGGTAGGGGAGGTGGTGGTGGACGGGGTCCACCGTCGAGACATTATGCACCGTCGAGACAAGGCGGGCGGGATGGTAGTAGGGATACTTACCGACCCATGCCGTCTTCGGCCGCAGCGAACTGGAGGCAATATAGGAGATAACCTGTCAGCGGATGTGCCATGAGATTTAAAAGGGTTGTTTACAGCGCAGGAAGGGCGTTTAGGTGTTTCCTTTTTTTACGCTGTTTTTTTCTGGGAAGTAGATAAGGTGGATATGTAAGATACGTGATTGCTGATGAACCGTGACTGCGAATATAATGTCCCGCCGTTTACCACTCATAAGTTAGTATTCGTCATGAAATTTCTGATGTTTAGTTATTATCTACAAGTTACGGTGGCGGCTTCGCCGCCCTTTGGAGGTACCCAGATAGATCATCTCCAGCTCAACTCCTAGGTATACCTTACCCCTGGCTTTCAAGTGCTTGGAGGGTACCAAAAGTTGGGCACACTTCTAGATATCATATCAAGTCCTGGCAGCCATTTCGCTGTGCTAGAACATGTAAAGATAATCTAGTGACATCTATGACTTGATTTGTGTGAAGGAAAAAAGTTGAATGCACCACCTGGTCTCTCTACCAAATACCACACATATGGTGCCATGCCACCCTCCACATCAATGACTGTCTGTATCCAGGGGAATATTCTACTAAATAGACAATCCGGCCACTCTGCTGGTTGTTTCTGTTGAGGGACATTATGGTGGAGAAGAAGAATGGAGAAAGGAATCAATACCACAGTAGCAAAAGGAGTGAGGCTCTATGACTTACTCAACTGCCACTGATATACCCTAGGATTTGTAGTGGTGAATCAGTGGATCTAGAAGGCAGAAGGCCTATCTTCAACATTCCACCATACATTTTGCAGCATTGTAAGGGGATTCTGGAGGAAGCAGTTCTAGCTCAAGGGGTATAAGAAGAGGGTGACAGGATTTGATAGAACACCCAGCCTTGAGGAACCACACATATTCCATGGATCAACAAAAGCTCAACATGAGTACATGTAACCAAGAGCGGGAAAAAATAGAGTGTGTATTTCATTGTGTGGTAAAATGATACATCTGCAAAGGTACAAATCAACTATAGCCTGCACTATGCGTACATGAGTACATGCACAGCTTGTAGCAAGCTTCCCATGGGCCATGGACCTCTGCACAATGTGCCACAGTCTATAGTCATCTACAGTCCATTCATAGAGGCATGCACCTGTGCCTATGGAACAATATAGGACTGGTGGCCAGAGATGGATGTATACCTGTGTTTACTACATGGCTGTTATAGCAGTACGGAGTCCACTGGAAAGCCTGCTGGCACTTGAACGTGTTATCAGAGCCTACTCTGAAGCCTGCTTGATATTGTGCTTGGAAGCCTGCTTCATAGCCTCCGTGAAAGCCTGCTTGATATCTCCATGACAGAGCAATGCTTGAGAGCTGCGCCTGAGAGATGCATGCTTCGGGAGGAGTTGAGTTTTCCACAGGATGCTTTTGCCCGAAGAAAATCTCTGAGTTTGTGGATGGTTCGACATGAATATTGAAGAACTGAATCTACCTGTCTAAGTCCTTCTGGTACTAAGATTACCATCACCAACACTATCATCATCGCCATCATCACCATGGCCATCATACCATTGCCATCATCACTATCAGCCCTGGACTGAATGTGCACACATGCACCCACAATCTGTAGGCTGCAGGCAGCAGATTTTGCTAGAAAATCTGAGTCCCAAGATCCAATTTTCTACTTTTTCTGCAGATTATAACATTGTGATTGTCAATACCATGACTATGAGGCATTGTGAAATCTCATTGTAGTGGGCACAATTAATATAAGGTTTACAGTTTAATATTGACCGACGTTATGATTTCTGCCATGATATGCCACCCACTACCCAGTACCACCATCTGCCTCCTGGTGCCTGGTGGCTGCAACTCTGCAAGTCTCTGGATCAAATACCAAGAAGCATACATGGGAGCATATAGTCAGGTGACATTGGGAGTTTCTTGCCTCTTGAGATTGAACTTGGAAGCATAGAGCCAAGTAGGCTGGGAGTGTATCATGTAACACAATTGGGGACATACTTGAGAGCATGCTTGAGAGTGTACTTGAGAGCGTCTTCGGAGCCTACATAACAGCATATATGGCTGCGAGTGTACAATCAAGTGCAATTAGGAGCATTCTTGACAGCATGCTCTGAAGTGTACATGAGAATGTACTTGGAGGTGAACCTGGGAACATACTTAAAGTGTACTTGAAAGTATCTTGAGAGCTTACCTGGAAGCATAGAGTCAAGCAGGCTTGGAATGTGTTATTGAGTGCGATTGGAAGCATACTTGGGATCGTACTCGGAAGTGTATTTAAGAGCATCTTGACAACTTACTTTGGAGCATGCAATAAAGTGTATTTGGCGGTGTTGTTGAATGCAGCATGATGTATAGTATAATGCGCACAAAATTGAATACATATCATAGAAATGTAGTCAACGTGCAGGTTCATAGAAGCTCATACTGCCATGCGTCAAATATGCAATGGATAACAATCCCAGAAACTGCTTCTCTATGAGTTATGCATCATGTAATGTCCTTTATCTCAGTTTACCTATCTACCCCAGAGTCTTCCAAATATATACACTCCCAATCACCCAGTCCACCTCTGTTATCCCTGTAATTCTGTGCACCACCATCCTGCTGCTGGCTTTCCCTGCCAATGTAAGCAGTGGAGATAAGATATGGATTTTTCCATCACCCTGTGTACACTCAACTCCAACTTCTACAGTATACCCACTGTACAGGTCTCAAGCCCACTAGTATATCTCTCCAAGTCTCTGTAAGTTGGTACTATTTCTATGGCCAGAGCAATTATTGTCAGGTGAAAAGAAGCTTTCTGCTCAGCTATTTGAATTATTTGAAATCCAATGATGTCACCAAGTTTTGCTCTGATCACAACATGTTCTAGGGATGAAACATCCATAAATAGGTCCTATTTCACTTCCCAGTTGCCAATTTACTCCATTGCAAATTCTCCTCATACTACTGTAAAAAAACATTACAATAAAGGTATTAATCCACAACTACTCACCCAATATTAAAAATATCATGAATGTCAACCTGGGATGTGAAAGCAGGTAGAGTTATACACATTTCGTGTATATCACACTTGGTTGTCAGAGTGCAACTTGCAGACTTAAATTAGTGGGTAGTTTTTAATTTGAGTTCTTGTGGTTTATACTTGCCACTATCAGCCACTAGTGTTAGCAACGGTTCCGTTTTCGGACCGTTTCTATTATAGCGGTTCCATGAAAACCCGGACCTGGCCGGTTCGGTCCGGGTTTGTACAAAACGGTTCCCTCAACTAAGTCCACGAATATTCAT
>Ga0307512_10002427_pt1 | contig 23645 bp, 22 predicted proteins | sample 14_EM_MG_FD_200267 | JGI IMG/M metagenome (GOLD analysis project Ga0307512, IMG submission 200267) | Populus trichocarpa ectomycorrhiza microbial communities from riparian zone in the Pacific Northwest, United States - 14_EM | ecosystem: Host-associated > Plants > Roots > Unclassified | place...
ATCTTTGTCTCTTGATACGCACTTCGAGTTTAGTCCTGCAATATCCACATCACCTGCGTCCGATCCCGCCCGTTACACTGTGAGCCAGTGCATGCATATTTGTGAAGTTGTGTACAAAGACATATTGAAAAGACTGACCATTAAAACCTCAATTTGGAAACAATGCAATGCAGTTCATTGCTGTGAAGCTTACTGAGCCCCCACGAAATCTGACAACGCTACATTGACGTTTATTCTTTGCAGACGGTAGTGATGTCGTCAGTAGCATTTTTGCTCATAAAGGCATCCAATATTGTGATTATAAGTTGAAGCCATTGCCCAGACTTTTGAGTATCCATGAGGAAAGACCAAATATCACTGACGCTCCATTGATACTCATTTTCAAGAGATAGTAGGGATGTCGTCACTAGCATTTTTGCCTATAAACCAAGCCAATACATTGAATATGTATCTCAATTACCATGTCTTTTTTTTATTGCCAGACTTACAAGACCAAAACTCGTTGACGCTCCATTGAGGCTCACTTCCAGGATGTGGAAATGAGCATGTCAAATTCTATTCTACCTGTAAAGATGGCCAATACTTTCACTTTCGAAGGAAGTGACTATGTAGCCCTTTGATTGCTGCAAGTATAAGACTAAAAATCATTGACCCTCCATTGACACTCACCTTAAAGGCCTACTAACAGACATTGTAAGCTCAACAATTGTATTCAAAAATGCATATAGTCACTATTGACAGCCAATGTATTTTTTCTATGTATAATCATTTGCATCCAAAAGCACTGAGACCTCTCAATTTCTGATCCACTATTATACATGTTGTCTGAGTGATGAATGACAGATGCCTATCACGTTGCAGCACTATAGGCCGTCAATTTATGGCATGTAGATCTCTCCACAAGTTTTTGATCTGAATAGCCTGACTTCCTCCCCTTTTCTCATCCAGCTCCTTCGCAGCGATTTCCAAGACTTACCATAAGTAATTTCCAAAATCTTGACCTTGTGCACCAGGTCTGAGCGGAGAGTTATGCAGCTCACTGCAAGGATGAATGCAGCATGATGGTTGTCACTGATCATACAGGTTCACATTGCGGATTGACCCCTCTTTCTATGACTCACATATCTTCACCAACTCAAATTGTGTTAGTAAATTTTGTCTCTAATTTGGTTTTTGGTTTCTGACATAGGAGTGGAAGGAAAGAAAATACATAGTCTGTTGGTCGTCTGTTAACTTCATTTGGAGTCTAGAACCCTCGCATAGCCAGTTCAACCCTTGCGCATGAACAGATGATTTATCATGTCTCACAATTTGGTCACCGAAATCAAGAAAAAGCTGACAGGTAGCAAAATGGGTACACGAATTGCTTTTCAAACAAATACATTGTCATAAATAGGAATTTGCTTATCCATCGTTCTAGTTACACACAAGACATCACCATCTCTTCCTCTGAATCCAATGAGTACGCAGTAATTCACTATGGAGGCTACATGCAGGCATAAAAGCTGCCAGGTTCAACAGTGTTTGGTTTCTTCATTGGTGACGAATAGGGCACTGCTTCGGGTGGGAGCGACAACACGAGTTGGTGTCACTGTGGTTTCTTGAAACCATTCTTCAAATCACTACTTCCCGGTTGAGAAGTCTCTCGCAGCGTCTGAAATTTTCCTGAGACGATATCCAGGGTTTCCATAAGCTCTCCAAATCTTGACAGTGCAGGTGTGGTGAGACGTGTTCCGTTTGCAGCGTAACAACCACTCGCACCTCCAATTCGCAAGTTCAGTATTTCTTATTTCTCTCAGGCAAGTGGTCTGCCGTGTCCCCCTATTCCGGTTGCGTCAATTCGTCAAGCCTCTGCTGCTGCCTCCGAAATGTCTCCATGCACTGGTGTACCATTTTGGAGATTGTGTTCATTACCCAGCCGGGTTTGTCATCTTCGCTCAGCTTGCCCACCCCTGTATCTGCTTCATTATCTTCCTCATCTTCCCCAGTCTTCTCTTCTTCGGAACATACAAGATTGGTCACACTGTTTCTGATATGGTTCAACATCCCCTTAAATGGTATTTCAGGCTTTCTGGTTGTCAATCGCACTTTTTCAGCATATCTCATATCATCCTTCTCTTGTGGAATTACTGTATCTGTGTCTTCAACTCACTTTCTTGCCACAGCAGCCTCTCTATCTGGATGATCCTCGATCCATTTCTCCCTCTGTTCTTTGCTTAACAAGCGTGTTTCTCATCTTTTCTCCACCCCAAATTTCAATATGGATCATAAGCCGTGCAATGCTCCAAGGGCTTGGACCCGGTCTGCTTACAAGCCATTCCTGACTGAATACATTTCATGACGTGGTCATGCAGATTGCGTTGTCGATTTGCTGTATTTCCCCACTTGAACTGGTCAATGGTTCGTTTTCAGGGAATTGACTTTTGTATTTTGTGTTGACTTTGTTGTTAGGCGAGATTTTGGATGTTGCATGATGTGGACCGCATGGATGCAAGCTGCATCTTTTATGTCAAGGTTGGTATGTTTGATTAACCTGAACAAAGCAAAATCTGGGTTTTGACCGTCACTACTTTGGGAATAGTAATGCAAACTGTACAACATGACTGCATTGTAGCTTTCGTTTCATGTAAGATCCACCGGATTTCTTGACACGATCATCACCAGACATCCTTCCAGTTGAAGAAATTCCTTTTATCATCTTACAAACAGGAGATTTTGGTTGAGGTTCACCTTGATTTGTCCCTGTAAACAAACCAACACCATTGGATCAAATTGGTGCAAATTGTTTTATGGTTGGAAACCCTTGCAACCCGCAGCTACACCCAGTAGGATTCATTTTGAGCAGACGGTGCAAGTTGGCTGTTAGTCATTCCATTGTGACTTGAAGCCAACACAGTATTCATCAGGACTTCCCACTTCTTCTCGTTATAATCATCCTTTCCTATTCCACAACAACAACTCATGACTCCAGCAACACCTAAGCAAGGTGCATGCTGATCCATATTGACCTGGCTGACAGGCGCTTCGTTCAATGCGTCAACCTCAGGGATACCGCAACAACACAGACATCTGTTAGTCAACTGCTACACTGCCAATGCAGCCACCAACAATTTGACTTGGGTTGTGCATCGGCACAAAGTGAAATTGGTTTCCGAACATAGACTCCACACCCCGCTCCTTCTCCCCATCCTCCACACATAATCAGAGTGACTGGTCTGCCATCTTCCCCCCTGGTGTGAGGTGTTCAAAGATGTAATCGAGTTATCATGACATTTCCAAATCTTGTTTAGTCATTTAAGCTAATTTACTTCACTTGTTTCTTCAATGTCTGTCCTCAAGATTTGAATTGTGTCGCTGGTTTTCGAACTGTTCCATTGATTTCAAGAATATTCTTAACTATTTCATCCCTTGCGACATTGACCATACACAAGCTTGCACAACTCCCATACCAAGAATTCAGAGTAAACACTCATCAGATTTGTAACGATCGCAGCAACGATCACTTCAAGCATCAAATCAAATTGTCTAGTTGTAGAACAAATTTGAGGTATCCAACTCAATGGTGTGGCGCAAGTACTACCACATGATATCTGGCTGCGGTGCCCGGGGAGGAAGGTGTACAGTCCCTTGCATCGCATGTTTAGGGACGACATATGTGGTTCCATTGAGCAAAAGACGCTTATGATGGTAGCTTCTAAAGTGCAAGGGTTGCATCGGAGGTTGATATCTCTCCTCATCAATCACCATACAAGCAGGCTGAAGTATCAGCCCTGTTTCAAATGTCTGAACCGGGGCAAGATGCCGTTTAACGCCCAATTCAGCATCCATGACAACAAAGAGACACCTCAACCGTGCTGGAATGTTTGCAGAGATTGACTTAAAGGGGCAATCGGAATCGTGCCCATCCAGAGAAGCACTCTATCATTTCCAGGCAACTCATGCTTTCTCCACCTTGTGGACCCGGTGCAACAAACCATACGAACTGTCTGCTCATCGCATTTCAAAGACGTCACTGGAATTGCTTCTGGGTTGTACGAAATGTGTTTTGGATCGTTCTGATGACTGATATACTGATGGTGATCGATGTTATCTGTGAAGTCGGCAGATCTCTAGAAACACCAAACTATACCATTCTTTGGCTCCCCTGTTGCCATTGCACACCACTCGGCCGAGTAATCGAGGATCTTGAGTTCTGCATGTGGGATTTTTGTCATGCACTCGGTCGGGGCAGCTGTTAGAGGTATCTCATGGTCACGGTGTTGTTTTGTATTGTTTGCATATTGCTCGCAATACTGAAATACCTCCTTTCAGGCATTCGTTGGCAACATCTGGACAGCAGCCTCATCAAGATTTGAATGTTTGTACGCTGGTTTAAGATCCATCATCTCTCTCTCTGGGAGTTTATAGCTTGCGTTTAATAGGCTGCCAAGCTGGCAGATATGGTCAGAGAAGTGGTTCTGCAGATGCATCTTGACAAAGTTGAAATCCGATTTATTGACAAGATGTTGTGCAATTTCTGACTCAGCTCTGGATTACATTATCATCAACACAACGATACTTTGGAGCCACAGCAAGAGTGTTCCAAGAGGGGTCAATGTCCCATTCCTCCCGTTAGTCTGAAGAAAGCATCTTTCACAAGCCTTCCGAGACATGCTTTGTACAGTTACTGGCACAGAATCGACTGAAAACATCCTTCAGACGATGAAACTCCTCCAGATAATTCTCCATTTACTTGATCATGGCTTCCATATAGTACCAGTACTGTGCCAAAAGGTGAAAATACACTAAGTTCTTGATGCACAACAGGACATCTGTGAAGGAAATCCTTTCGCTCGCTGGAGGGTTGAATAAAATTGCCACAGGGACTGAAACAATCACTCGCCTGGGTGGTTTCATCTCAGTACCACTCTTTTGTGTCACCTGGCCATGTGGCTTGTTGAATCGAGCGAAGCCAGGATATGAAGGCATCATCACCCAGAGCAGGTTGAATTTGTCAATCTTGCAATGTTGTTCTAAGAAGAATGTTACCCAATCCATCAAATGCTTAAGCATATGGAGATAGACAGTATGAACGATATCGGGTACAACAATCGTCATCTGGGATATGCATTTTGTAAAGCAGATCATGCCTTCTGAGGTTCCAACCACATGATGTTCCAGATATTGCCTGGTTGCCCGTCTGTCTGACTCATCTCCCTGAGTCGCGAGCAACATCTTTTCGAAGTATAGCCCATAGTCTCACAATTGGTAGGATGATGAATTTGCTTCTCCAAATCCCAATATCGATGCTTTGCAAACAGGGCAATGAGGGTGCTTGATCGACAGCAAGTGAATGATTTCGAAGTAGTCAGCCACCCAAGCACAGATGACAGGATAACATTGCTGCATTTGACCGTCAGCACAAAGAATAACATTTCATGGGTTCAAAAGCGCATTGAGATCACGGACAATACGTTTGAAAACTTTCCTTAAAACCTCTCGATTGTGCTATTGTTCTTTCATCATGGCAGATGTATTTCCATGTCCTTGCAAGTGAAATTGCACAGCAACAGGAAGTTGGGCAACAAAGATGCTTCCAAGATTTGAAGGCTTGTATCTAGTTGTCAAGTCGATGTTTCAGAGACTCAAATATATAAGCCATACCTTCGTGTCGCCCAAACAGTTTGTAACATATGTCTTGTCTGATCTGCCTAATACAGGGACAATCGAAGCTCCAAGCAGGCGCCATAGCTATTGAAGCAGTCAAATTATTGTTGCTATGATAAAATTCAACCAACGTACCTGTTCATTCTAGCACCAGTCACATGATTTGCCCACTGAGTATATATGTTCCTCAGCATCATTGAATTCCTTTGCCGGAGCATACATCATATTTTCCCTGAGTGCAGGCTGTTCCAGGAGGAACTCAATGAATTCAACAGGAGTGCGGTAGAAGAAGCGTGTGTAATCTTCATCGTGAGGGTTAAGTTGATCAGGCAAATGATCGTAACACACTGTTCCCGTTTTCCAAGAGTAGATGTCTATCGTGCAGGACACATCATTGAACCTGTTGAATGAGGTTTGGGATGAGGTCAAGTTGCTGACGGTTGTGATTGTAGGGTTCCTGAAAATCTCATCAATTGCAGCTCTGCTCAAGTTGTGGTTGATGCACCAGTGCACTAATCAATACTCGACGTCTCAACAAAACAGTGATGATATATCAATTTCATCGTTGAAGATATCAAAATACTAGTTACTAATAGGCTTCCCGACTGGATGGTTGTGCAAGTGTGGAGTACGATAAATCCATGTCCAAACTGGAGGTCACTCCGGATTGATACGTGTGCTCTCGCTCTTGGCTTCTGTATCGCCGGAATCAGCATGAGAATCGTGAAGAGAAGTGTCACGAAATAGTTCACGAATGTATGGAAGTGGAATATGATGATGCTCGAGCGCCCAACCACCATCTTGCTGTTCTTCGGATGATGCATATACTATGCTGACTTTGTAGTCATGACAGAGGTGGGTGATGTAAGCGCCAATGTAGGAGTACATCATCAAGCAGTGAAGACATTGTTGATGAATATCCATTTTTGTGACCAAAACGAAATCTCGCTACAAGGTTCATAAGCCCCTCGACAGTTCTTTAGCTACTGAGACAATCAAGAGCCAGCTGGTCCCCAGAAAAATCGTCACCTCGATTTACTTTTTCCCGAAGGGGTCCTACCACTCACATTGGAACTCTCTCATTCTCTTTCACACGTTTGCAAAGTGTTTAATTGCTCGCTCATTTTCACCAACCTTTGCATTTCAAAATGCATACCGCATCTGCACTCAACTCATTGCTGCAATCGTTTTGCACCGTCACAGTACCCTCCTAAGCCCATTGCCTGAGTCATGGTTATCACTTGCTATTAATTCTTACTTTACATGAACGGTGCATTCTCCTTAGATTCCGACCCAGCAATGTTATTGCTGCATACCAGAACTACAGCAACAACAAACGAGTGAGACATCACTGTAGAGAATGCTTTTACTTCTCCTTGTGATGAAGAAAACTGTTCATTCAACAAAGCAGGGTGCTTAGATAGTGCTAAGTACATTGTTTTGTAGCTGAATAGCAGCCAAGATGATGTCGCCAGATCAAGAAAACCCCGTCAAGCCCAGATATTTATTTACCATCGCTGCCCACATTACTTGCAATCTCCAGAACCTCCGACACACACTCCTCACGTCTGGTGCCGCATGGCATCACGCTTGACGGGATATTGAACACTCCCGACACTAGTTTTGAGTAAGGAGATTCGGGTATCCACCACTGGACCATTGACCACCATTGAGAACCTACAATGTCATGTGATGTTTTCTGGTTGCTGAAATCAGTCATCAGATATGCTAATAAAGTCCAGATGCTGACCCTACAAGTCCGTGTCTGGCCCGAGAACACCTTTGTTGGAGTCAGCCAATGGGCAGCAGAATCCATGGAGATTTGGCAGGAGAAGGGTGGCTTGACAACACTACAGAAAAATAATAAAGTGAGGGGACACGGCTGGGAGATTGCCCAGTGCATGCGCATCAGCAACACGAAAGGTGCCAGCCCTGAGCAATGGGATATCCTAATTGATCATTGCGTTACATGAATCAGTTATCTGGCGTCTAATGGCCCACTTTCGAAATGGTTCATGGCAGATGAGAATAACACATCAGCACAATGTATTTTAGGCACTGGGAGCCTCCAGGAGTATCTGAGAGGATGTGGAGTGTGAACTTAGATGCGTCAATTTCAGGAGAGTATCAGACCATAGGAGGGCATTCCGGCCAGCCTTTGGAGTTACTGAGATCTCTGATAACTGGTACAGGAGTACCATGGGAGTGATTGTGATAAATTTGGGAACACCTCGGAGGGCCGGGGAGAAAAGAGGGTTCACCTGGGAACACATGGGATCGCTGGCGACAATTCTGGGAGCACCTCAAATCACAGCAGAGAAGTGTGCGAAAAACACCATCTTCTTTGGGGACACTGCTGGTGCGCCTGGAATGATAGCTACTACTTATTGTTCAACGATTGTTAAAACCCATGTATTTAGTTTGTATTCTCATCTATGTATCTATGTATCAATGTATCTATGTATCTATATAGGTACCCATCTACACACCATATGTTTGGACACGCTGCAGGCTGTGCGCTTGACAGCAATTGGAGTTGCGCATGAAAATGACGATCAAGTGAACCCAGAGATACACTCCGAGGCCGTGAACGCGCGAATCTGGAGATGCACTTAGAGGTAGTAATCCAGCGTATTTGGAGATACATTTGGAGGCCCTGATCAAGGGAACTGAGACATGCACTCCGAGATCATGATCGAGTGAGTTTGGAGATCCACTTGGAGGCCACCATTGTGGGAACTGGGAGGCGGTAATCGAGCGAGTTTGGAACTACCCTTGCAGGCTGTGATCAGGCGAGTGAGGAGATGTACTCACAGGCCGTGATTGAGCGAGTTTGGAGATGCACTTGGAGGGCATGCTCGTGCGAACTTCGAAGCCGTGATCGAGTAACTTCCAAGATACACTTGGAGGCCGTGATCGAGCGAGTTTGGAGATGCGGATGTAGGCTGTGATAGAGCGAATTCGGAGATGCACTTGGAGGCTATGATCGTGTGAACTTAGAGATGCACTCCAAGGCTGTGATCGAGCGAATTTGGAGTTGCACCTGGAGGCTGTAGTCAAGCCTGATTGGAGGAGTACTTCAAGGTGGTCAACATCAGCAAAAAACATTTCCGTCCTGGCAGAATGTCTGCGCCAGAGTGGACGCGCTCTGTCAGAGCCATCAGGGACACCCCGGTGGCGGATTACTCCGCCCCCGGACTCAATACCACACGTCACGTCGAATCTCGCCATTTGATTGGGGTTTCTCCATTCCTTCTAGCGCTGTCGGGCACCTAAGTTAAATGAACACTCTGGCGTTGAGGCCAACTGTGACCATACGTCCGAATGGGTTCATTCGGTTGGCACTTGCATCTGGATTGCAATGCGATTGGTGACGCAGCGAAAATCTCGCCTCGCGTTCCTTCTTTCAGCGGGCAAAATGCAATCCTCTCTTTACTAATGATACACATCATTCCAAGTCGCCAGATCTATGCAGCTATTGACAATCCATCATTTGTTCCTTCCATCTCCTGTTCGACTACTATTAGCCATCCCTGGAGTCAGGTGCGCACAGCCTGGTGTTAGCAACGGGTCTGGGTAAACCGCCAGCGGTCCCGGTTTCGACCGGAATAATCGTTCGGTTCCGTTCCAAACCCGTTCAAGAACCCGACCTGCAGCTGATTGGTGGGCCAAACCTGGACCCGTACCTCTCAACCTGCGGGTTTTCCCGGGGTTGGCTAGACCCGCCAGTTCCAATCTCCGGTTCGAGTTATCAGGTTTCTCTATTTTTGGTCGCATTCAGATATTCCACTTTCTTGTGCAAAATATTAACTTTGGTACATCATTGTCTTTGTTCGATTCATTGGCTGCCTTTATAATCAAAACAAGCAGAGACATGCTCACTGCTACATGATGAAATTGAGTGTGAACCATTTTTCGTCTTGCATCATTAGTATGATTCGAGGTACAGAACAGCCATGTTGACAGTTAAGGCAGTCATTGACCCGCCCGAGGAGGTACTCAATTCGTTACCGAGAAACAAATCGAAGCCTGTCACACCCGTAAGCTTCTACCCCTGCAAGTAATTTCGCTACCTGATTACCTTACAGGAATTGAATTCAGATGAATATGTTGTAATGGATCGTTTTTCATCGGTACACTACCTGCACAATTAGAGATTATCGACGACTTATCTCCACGAAACATAATTGGTGTACCTATTTTGCTACGTGTCAACATTGTTTGGATTTCAGTGACCAAATTGTGAGACATGATAATTCGTCTGTGCATGTGCAAGGGTCATATGGGCCATACGAATGTTCTAGACTCCAAACCGAGTTGATTGACGATTGATCAACCAGATGATGCCCTGCCTCTTACAGAAAAGTGACAACGCGCAATCTAAATTGGAGACAAAATTGACTAACAAAATTTGAGTCAATGATGGGGTACCAGTCATAGAAGGAGCGGTCAATGCGTAACCCGAATCTGTATGAATGACCATCATCATGTTGCATTCATTCATACATCCAACTACATCACTCTGCGTTCAGACCTGCTGCACATAGTGATCATTTTGAAGATTGCTTATAGTAGGTCATGAAAATGGAGGAGAAGGAACTGCATGGGGTAAAGTGAGGAAGTTGGGCTATATTGATGAAAAATGAGTGTATGGATCTACATGCGGTAAATTGCCAGCTGAAAGCGCTGGAATGTGACAGCCCTATGTTATCCATTGCTCAGAGATCATGTGCATCAGTGGATCAGACATTGAGATGCCACAAAGCTTTTGGATACAACTTAGTATTCATACAAATTATAAATTGGCTGCCAATAATGAATACATGATTATTTGTACAAAATTGTTGACCATACAACAACGTTTAGGACATATTTATGGTGAGCGTCACTGGAGCGTAAACGATATTTGGTCTTGGAAGCAACTTAATTGGGAAACGATTTGCTTGCTGTTATCCATAATCAATGAATTGCCAGCCTTTATAGGCATAACAGACAGCGACACGGTAACAGCCTCAATCTGAACATGAGCATCAATGGAGCATCTACGATTTTTGGTCTTGTAAGTGAGTCAAGTGGAAAGCGATTTACTCGCTGTGGTCCAGAACTAACGTATCGGCCGCTTTTATAGGCAGAAGAGAAAGCGACACGCTATCAGCCACATGCTGAAAATGAGCGTCAACAAAGCGTCAACAATTTTTGATGTTGTATGTCAGTTGTTTGCAACGCGATTTGCTTGCTGTTATCCATACTCAACGTATCGGCAGCCATTATAGGAAAAAGAGAAAGTGACGCGGTAACAGCACCATGCTGGAAATGAGCGTCAATGGAGCATCAACGATTCTTCGTGTTGTAAGTATGTTTTTTGGGAAGCCATTTGCTCGCTGTTATCCATGATCAACTTATAGGCAGCCTTTATGGGCAGAAGCGACAGCGACATGGTAACAGCCACATTCTGAAAATGAGCGTCAATGGAGTGTCAACAATTTCGGGTGTTGCATTATGTATAATCCAAGGGCTATACTACGGCTTTTACCCATAATTGAAGTATTGGCCACCTTCATAGGCAATAGAGTGAATGTAATTTTCGCTTCAACAAAAATGAGCGTCAACAGAGCGTCAACAGAGCATTAACAGAGCATCAACTATTTTCGGTGTTGAAGCTTGAATAATCTGAGGGCTGTGCTACGGAATTTAGGCATAATCGAAGTATTGGCCGGCTTTATAGGCAATACCGTTAATGTCGATGTCGCTTTATCTGAAAATGAGCGCCAACAGAGCATCAACAGCTCGTCAACAGAGCGTCAACAGAGCATTAACATAGGATCAACTATTTTGGGTGTTGAATCTTGTATAATCCAAGGGCTGTGCTGCAGAATGTATGCAAAATCAAAGTATTGGCCGCCTGTATAAGCAATACCATTAATGTCGATGTCGCTTCATCTGAAAATGAGCGTCAACAGCGCGTCAACAGAGTGTCAACAGAGCATCAACAATCTTGGGTGTTGCATCTAGCTTAATCCAAGGGTTATGCTATGGCATTTACCCATAATCGACGTTTTGGCAGCCTTTATGCTCACAAGAGACAGCAACATGGTCACAGCCCCATTCTGAAAATGAGCGTCAACAGAGCGTCAACGAATTTGGGTGTTGCATCTTGTATAATCCAAGGGCTGTGCTACAGAATTTGCTGATAATTGAAGTATTGGCTGCCTGTATAGGGAAAATCATTAATCTCAATGTCACTTCACCTGAGAATGAGCATCAACTGAGCATCAACAGAGCGTCAACAGAGCGTCTACAGAGCGTCCACAGAGCATCAACAGAGCGTCAACAGAGCGTCAACAATCTTGGGTGTTGCACTTAGTTTAATCCAAGGGCTATGCTACGGCATTTACCCATAATTGACGTTTTGGCAGCCTTTATGCTCAAAAGAGACAGCATCATGGTCACAGCCCCACTCTGAAATTGAGCGTCAACAGAATGTCCACAAATTTGGGTGTTGCATCTTGGATGATCCAAGGGCAGTGCTACGGCATTTACCCATAATCGAAGTATTGGCTGCCTCAATGGGCAATCTCATGAATGTTGATGCCGCTGCACCTAAAAATGAGCATCAACAGAGCATCAACAGAGCGTCAACACAGCGTCAACGGAGTGTCAACAGAGTGTCAACGATTCTGGGTCTTGCATCATGTTTAATCCAGGGGCTGTGCTATGGCATCTATCCATGATTGAAGTATTGGCCACCTTTCTGGGAAATATGGTTAGAGTCGATATCGCTACACCTAAAAATGAGGGTCAACAGAGCCACAACAGAGCATTGACAATTTTGGGCATTACATCTTGTATGATCCAAGGGTTGTGCTACGGAATTTACCCATAATCGAAGTTTGGCCGCCGTTATTTGCATTATGGTTATTGTCAATTTCACTACCATCTTAACCTGATCATCAACAGAGCGTCAATGCTTTATGGTAATGTAGGAATGGTATTCGGAAAGGGATTTGGTTGCTGTTATGTGTAACCAACATATTGGCAGCCTTTTTCAACAAACAAGCCTGCCACACGTTCAGTTTCCACTTCTGATAATGAGCGTCAATGGAGCCTCAATGATTTTTGGTCTAATAAATAGGGTAATTAGTAACTGATTTGCTGACTGTTATCCGTAACAAACTGATAGGCAGCCATTGTGCGCAATAGAGAATGTGACACGGTCACAGACCCATTCTGAAAATGACTGTCAACCTAGTATCAACTGAGGGTCATCAATTTCTGGTGATGCATATTGGGTAATGAAGGCATCTCATGGATATTTGAGCTGATAATTGCACTATTGACCTCCTCCAAGACCAAAATTACAAAATATTAAAGGAAAAACGTGAATTCAAATATTGTCGATATCGCAACCTGCAAAACATGCAAAATGTGATTCCTGGATGTCAAATAATTGATTTTGATTAAGAACTATGATCAAACAGCAAAAGCAAGCACATTAGATATATTTACAGATGGACCCGCTGGACAACCAGCGGAGTACCCGCCCAATTCAGATGGGTAGGGAGATTTCCATTGATGCGTACCCGAACGTACTGTTTGGGTGTATTGACAACCCAGACTGCTAACTTGGCGCCGGTTTTGTTCCAACCCGGACCTGGACCCGAAGCGACAGTCCAGATCCATTGCTAACACTAGCACAGCCGACGATGTTTCCCACTTTGATAACTTTCAAAGCAATGGCTGCCAGTAGTTTTCTCACTTGTACAAATTGCGAGACGGGATCCAAGTTATCCGAGTTTTCAGGTATTGTGGTGAGCGCCAGGGCTAACCAGTACTCAACGACAGCTCCATCCTCGTTCAGGAGCTTGATTTTGAATAGTTGTTGCAGTTGCCATGGGAGAGGCCCATTCAGCACGCCATAACACCTCCCCGGGCGTTGCTTTACCCACACTCTCTCATTCGGTCGTTCCCATCTCTGCCAGCTCTGGCTTCCTGTGCATCCACATATCTGATATATGAATTCACCTTCTAAACCCTCAACTTGACCCTTAATACTGTGGTACATACGGAGCTCCATTGCGTGCAGTTATTCATCCGACATAGACGACTTGTTACCACTCGTATGCTTGATGAACTCCCCCATGCCACTGTATTTTGCCATGCAGTGCATTGCGTCTTGCATATTGTCAAGTAATACTCCGAAGTCCTTGATCATAGCATCAGGACTCTGTCTATCCCGGCAGTTTTGGGGTCCCATGATTTCGGGCTTCGCATATCACTGGGAGGTCAGGGGGGCAGCCAGATCACCACTGGAAGGGAGACCTTTGCAGGCGGCAGCGCTGTTCTCACAACACTGAGCGATGGCTTGGAGATTGAGCTCTCTCATTTCGAAGCAGAGAACGCGATGCTGAATGGTGATTACTTATGGCAGGTAGTTGAGATTGTGATTGGAGGCATTCCAACCGTCCTTGAGGTTGGTTTTATGTGCTTGTTCATGTCTCTCAGCAGAATACTGTTGCAAGGCTCCGTATCAAGGAATCTGTTGAACCCAATGAGACAACAAGTGGATCTTCGGAAGGATGAAATCGCCATCGAACTTCTCCGAAACATCTATCTTGCAGCTGAGATCATCCCGCCAGGCATTCATTTCACACCACTTCCTGGATGGTGTCCAAGTTTTGACATATGTTTTCTTGCCTACCTTTCGCTTCTCCATGAGTTCCATTCTCAGTGCATTGGCTTTGGCCTTCGCCTCGTTGCCCGCTCGCCTGAGTAAGACAACATCTTTGAACGTGTGAAAATGAGGCAAGGTGTCCTCCATGTAGGTCAATGTCGCATCATCATGAGATTTGAATTGAGCATATATGTAGAATTCTAACAATGCCCGTGTGCACTCAATTGCGCGATTGGATTTGGGACACTGAGCGACGCTTCCGCTTCGTAGTGACAGGTTTACATCTCTAAGCATGTCCCGGCTCATTTCCATCATCTCCTTCCCATTTCATTCAGAAACTTGCTCATATGACCTATTTTTTGGTGTGAGGTCGTGGTAAGCAGGCACGGATAACAAGATTGCATTGTACTTGTCTTGCTGTTCTTCTGTCTTCATGAAGTGGGAAATCCACTTCTGCAGATGGTCAAGCATGCCGATCTGCAATGAAAGGAGGAGGTCGGGGTTCGGAAGGTCGCTCACAATACAGGGAATGTGTCGATCGACGTTGAATCTTGAGTGAACATGGCGCGGTGAGAGTTCGGCATCGGCGGCTTAAGTGTTTGCATTGCTGACTGTTCTATTTACGTTGTAATCCCGCAGGGGGTGTTGCTTGTCAGGTGGAACATGATCTTGAAGTTCGTTCTTTGGACACTCCCACCAAAAACAGACCTGCCGCTAGAGATGATGTAGGTCGCTATACTCGGGGCAATCTGCAAGCCATGATGCTAAAACCAGTGTGCAACTCCCGAAGTTGCCATCTGCACATAGAACATTTTGATAAGCGCTCTCAGCGCTGGGATTATGGTTAAGGGTGAGAGGCTGGAGTAACCCCTGGAATACTTCATTCAGCACCTCTCGGTTTGTTTGCCACTGCTCATCCATCTGCTTCTGACGAATATTGAGGTTCTTGATTGGAATAGGCAGGACAGCGACCATTACGAAGCTGTGCGTTGAGGGCATCTAGCGGATCTTCGAAGCTAGATTGCCAATTGTCATATATATAGGCCACGCTTGCTTGTCGCCAGAAATATTCGAGAGATGTGTTCCTTCGGACATGATGATCAACGGAACCAATGTATCCCCCACTTTCAGGGTTGATTCAATGTCAATGAGTATGTGATGATCCTCGTGTATTTCTCCCTACCTGTGTCTCCCACCACCAGTCCACAGTGTGGATTTTGGTATGGAGGTATTTCAGTGGCGTATCCCTGTTCAAGCACTGATGTGGGGTGTAAATGTGATGCTCAGCATAGGCTGGCTGCCGCATCAACCATCTGATGCTGTTGATGATGTCCAGACCCCAGTATTTGATAGGAAGTTGGTGATTGTCATTCCATCTCATATCCTCGAGCGTGTGTAGTTCTCACACCCTGGGAGCCTCATCATCTGGCATGCTAGCCACGAGCTCCTGGGCGCCATCCCTGTTTTTGAAGCGTGGGAATCGCAGAGCAGTGTTTCCTTCCCTCAGTACATTGTCATAGTACGTGTTCATGCCCTTCTTCTTCTTGCGACACTGGATATATGTGTACCGTTCCCACATCGCAATCATGTAGTAGGGATTGTTTTGTACAGTCGTCTCAAGGCAACCCTGAGGTTTGCTTTCCCATGGCTCAGCAATGGAATCGATCAACGGAGCGCAAGCGCCGGGGTATGTCCCAGTCTGCAGCAGCGGAGGTGGTGGTGGTTACGACTCCATGTCTGCGATGGTTTCAACGTATACGAGGTAGGGAAATGGGTCTAAGCCATAGACTGAAACTTTGTTAGAGTTGGATTCACCACGCCGAGCATGTTCAACGCGTCAGAGCGCGCTGTGAATAGTCAGAATCTTCTGGCGTGCAACTTGATGGTGTTGAGGATGGTGTAATTGGATATGTTCAAGTCACCAGCGATCTGAGGTGAACTTGTTTCGGCACGAAGATTCGGAGCAACGGAAATGGGGTCTTCTCTGGCATCTTGGACAACACGTGAGTAATGGAGTATACACAGCAGGAATGGACGACGGTTGGTGGTCAGCCTGAGCAGCCTGGTGGGTGTAAGCTCACAATACTTTCAGCTAACTTGAGAGATTCATTCAGCCTCAACACCATAAATATGAGGTTCCCTATATGCCAGGAGTTGCAAAAATACTGCATGCGCGATGTCCCATAGTACTATGAATAAAATAAAACCAATATAAAAGCAATACAGAAAATACACCCTGAGCGATTCAAAAACCTTGCGACGCGTGTAATAATCAAAGCCTGACATACATTGACTAGAACAACGCAAACAAACAAGACAAGAACCCAACCCTAACCCAGACTCAACAACCATCGCCTCCTCTGCAAGGCGAGGACAGGTTCGCACCTCGCCTACAAAACCTTCTGGGCGCGTGCCAGGGAGAGGGATATCATGGAGAGAGGCATCGGGGAGAGGGACACCTGGAAGCCAGATAATGGGGAGAGGGTCATCAGGGAGATTGTCGCCACCTGCCAATTCGCTGAGTAGCTGCTTATCCACATCCACATCTGAGGTATTTCCAGCTGCATCAGCGTCTTCCGGAGTTGGCAACGCTGGGCGAGGTTATTGCGGCATCACATACCCCAAAAACTCCAGCCCACCAAGGGGATGAGTCTCCACTGTTTGTGATGGAGGGCAAGGCTCCGGGGTTCGTGGCCATGGGGCAGGCGCAGGAGGTTGTGGTCGTGGGGTATGGTCGCTCATCTCCTGGCCTTGCTCATGTAGCATGGTTGGCTGATTGTCTACCATGGTATATACATTGTCAGCCGATGTATTTACCATCTCTCCCTGGCCAATCATCCGAGGTTCTTTGCCATCATCCTCATCCTCATCCTGCTCCTCATCCTCATCCTCCTCCTCGTTATCTTCCTCCTCTTCATCTTCCTCCTCTTCTTTTTCCTCCTCTTCATCATCACTGTCCCTCTCCATATCCGCATTGCCATGTAGATCAACACCGCACGATGCGTCCACGTCATCCTGCATGTGCATATCCACATCAGAATCATGTTCTGAGTCATATTCCACGTCCAACTCCTGGGTAGAGTCGAGATCATCATCTGGGGAAATTGACACGGCGGGCAAAGCTTACGGCTTCAAATATACCCGCTCTAGTCAGCCCTCCGTGACCGAGTCTGCCACATACATTTCCATCTGCAACCGCAAATCAACGGCACGAGAGATTTGATTGACTTCTGGGGTTTGTTCACCAATACCTTTCCCTTTACTGTTTCCCCCTTCCCCATCCCTTTCTCTATTGCCTTCCACTTGCCCTTCCCTTCCACTTCCAGTCCTCAGTGGATTTCCTTCTCCCTTCACCATCCATTGTTCCCTTCCCGTTCGAGGTCCCTGTCTCACTGGCCCGCATGTCCTCCTCACCTACGCCGTCGTCATTGTCATTGCCATCGCCAGGCCGGGTCCTTCCACTGCTCGGCGCTCCGGGATGAGCCCAGTTTTCATCATCATCATCCTCCTCGATGATCTCATCCCAATTCAGTGGTCTAACTGCCAGGAAGTCGCCTGGCTTGTGCTGCCGGCAGCTTGGAGGCTCACCCTTTACCCTGAAATCATCGCTACTGTACCAAGATACACGCTCGCCGGTATGTTTAACCTTTCCTGAGCTGGTTGTCTGCGGAATGGAGCAATCGACTTGATACCCGAAGGCAAGGGGGTTGTCCCACCTCCAATTGTTCATTTGGTCGTGGGTTTTGTGAAACATTTGCCCAATATATGAGCGGAAGGCTTCTCACCACTCCCGGTAAAACGAACTCCTGTTCTTGCAGTGATTCCACATCCCCTTGCAATGTGAAAATTGGCGAGTCATGACTGTATCTAGACAGATTATATCATACAAGAGGTCCCATGGCCTCTCATCCTTGACGCCACAAACATTGTACATCCGTCTGAGTCCACGGATGTGTCCCGAGATGAATCCCTGTATATGGTCCCGATCCAACCACATGCGTCGATTTTTGACCTATGTCGGCTGCTTTGCCCTAGCCATCCCCTCTCCTTTGCGGCTGCCCTTTGGCGCCATCACTGTTAGTTGAACATGAATCTACATCCGAAGTGTTAGCATTATGATACAGTGGCATGTAGTGGAAGGCAGCCAAGAGTGAACGTACAACATTGTGTAGATTATCGGGTGTGTTTTGGAGGGAGAGGCATTGTTTTAGGCAAGTCACGTGATGTTGAGATGGTTTGGGATGCTGGCGGTGTGTTCAACACGGAAGGAAAAGAGAATGGATGTGTAGGCAGGAAGAAGGGATCTATATACTCCAGTTCCTGCGATTGCTGGGTTCAACTTGTGAGATATGATCATTTTCATACTTATGCTGCATTTTGTTGGTTAACAAACACTAAACGGCCCAGCCATCATCTTTCACAACAACCAGGCACCTCATGACTGAGAGGCCTGGAGACGAGATTTAGTACTCGCGGTGAGTAAAGGTTACGCAGCTGGGCATTATGCTTGCATCTCTCACCGCTGTCACCGCTCAGACCTTGTGCATCTCGGAGCACACTGCGTAGTTCTCAGGCTGTCCTAACTGTGGAACCATCTGACATGGCAACCAACATGCCCAGCGGTGAAAAAAGGATACGGAACTGATGTCATAAGATAGAGAATACCTCATTGTTCGCTTTGCGATGCGTTTAGCTCTGCGAAAGTGGGATTTCCAGCAGGAAGCGGAAGATATACACAATCGATGGTTCGAAGCAGTGTGCCAAAAACGAGTGCAATACTATGATAACTGCGCCAAGAAGGCTTAAATACCCTTCAAGCGGTGCAAATAGACCTTCTGAGGTTGCTGTAACAGTGACAATCAATACTGAGTTTAATCTGAGTTTAATCTGATGGCAGTTGACTCCATGATTGAATGCTTGTCAAGGGATCTCGTCCCCGAGTAATGTCACCATTTAGAGTCTAGCGTGGTCTACACAGCACCTCCCTCTTGAGTCGAATCCCTCCCTAGTCGCTCAAATAGGTGTCTACCTCACCTGCCGTTGAATATTCCTGCCGACGAAATTGTTCCTCAATTGTTACCGTCCAACATGAATATCGAACTAAGCCTTCCCGAAGCCCTCTATCTAACACGACTCCGGTCATACAATATGTTCGATGGCTTGCTTACCATCAGAATCAACCAACGCGTGTGACTTCAGGGAATTTTCCACTTCCACCTTCTAAGAGAGGCATTTCCGTACCGGCTGGCAAGAGGGATTCCTCTCAAGGAGGGAGTTCCATAGTCTCTACGATACAAACCGAGAACTCCAGCGCCTCATCTGCGCTGAACAATTCTCGTCTTCCAGATCTCACTCAACCCATGACTTCCACACCGTCCGCTACACAGCAATGGTCAATGAATGCCCAAACCGCCACCCTGGGTACAGCCAGTCGTATCACACCAGAATTCAGAGGGACCTCACATACACAGTCAAAGTGTAACGTTGTACCCAGCCGTGCATCCGGCATTGCTATCACTCCCACTCATCCAAGCAGTGTAGCAAACCTGCCTACCCTCATCCCTAATCCAGAAGCGCGCGTGATCATTACAAATCCACTGCAAACGCGAGCAACAGCAAGGAATCAGAGATAGAGGCAGTGGCAATTGCAACCGCAGGCAGTGTCTACACCTCAATCAGTAGTGTCCGGCAGTCACAGCAGCCATCGAGTTGGTCACCCAGACATGACGCGTCTTGTATTCGCAACGGGCAGACTTATGGAGCTCTACATGTGGAACGGACTGCCATTGATAAGTGCAAGCGACTTGGAGACGGTAAGTTATGCAATGGGACGCATTGCGAAAGCATTAGCTGAAGACCCACACTGGTAGATAAACGAGAAGTACTGGAACACCGCTATGCAGCAAAACTTCATTTGGTCTTTAACGTTTGAGGTGCGGGCAAATAAGATCTTCGAAGAGGTACGCTGAAGCAACGGCCCGCGTTGGATATTACACTCTCAAAGCGGTACCAGGTTCGAGCACATGTCGATAAGATTCCATCCCATTTCATTCAAACAGCAAGGGAAAACATAGCAGAGCTTTATGATCTCCAACACTTTGAATCCGCCGCAGAGTGTTTGGAATTCATTGATTCCGTACTGGCAGACAATAAGTATCTTTCTCCTGTAGCAGAGCGTCTGGAAGGTGGTGTACGCAGTCCAAATCCAACGCAGAGAGAGTCGAAAGCCGCTAATGTATGGTCAGCGTGCTCTTTTCTTCCTGATGGGAGCAATCCTGGGGTTTAACTACAGCGAATTTCGTCATCGGGCTCATAACCGCGGTTAGTATGCTGATGGATTTCATAATGCCATGATTGACAACAAGGACAGTCATACACCCTTGCCAGTGATCATGTTTGCCTGCACCGCATTGCGCCATGCTCTCATGGAGTGGTGAAGGAACAAAGGTGTTCATCCGACAGCGCCCAAGTCAAAGCTGGAAGTGGACAGACATGATCGTTCAAACTACTTCAACCACATGAATCACGGTGGTGAGAACGCATCCTGCTGCGCTGCAACAGGTCGCACGTAGTTGACGTCGCCTGGCGTTGCAGACACGTATACAGTGTTGATGAATACCTGGAACACACTACCGGAGAGCTACCAACAGAGGCTGTATAAAGACACCCTGGCGACAGTCAAGCGTCAGATGCAACAGGTAGTGTCAACAACAGGTCCGGGTTTGGACTGCAAAAACCGGTCTGTTTGGTTCCAGACCCGTCCAACAACCCGTCCAGGTAACTCATTGTGGGCCAAACCCGGTCCCATACCCATCAACCCCCGGGTTTCGCCGGGTTTCGCTAGACCTCTCGGTTCCAATCCCTGGTTCTGCGTTTGGGGGTTCCCATTCATGGTAGCATTCAGATATGCTACTGTTGATCGGCAATTATTGACATTGGTACATCACGGTTCATTTTCGACATAGTAGCCGCCTTGATGTGCAAAACAAGCATATTCACGCGCCCAGCAACATCCTGAAGATGAGCGTCAACAGCGCCTCAACGATATTTGGTCTTGCATCTTCGGTAATATGAGTGGTGCTTGATCACAAACATCCATAAAGAAGGATATGGCAGGCTTAATAGGCAGATATGTACGGGATATTCTAGCCACAACCTCCAGGACAGTAACAACTTATTTCATTTACAGAGCTACCACTAAGTATTCTTGAGCTTTTTAGCGTATGATAACAGGCAAAACAATCTATATAGACAATAACCGCCACATCACGCTGTGATTAACCATGATGGAAGGCCAACATTCGTTGACACTCTGTTGCCGCTCATTACGAAGATGGGGCAGGAAGCGTTTCACTTTCAGTTGTGCCTATAAAGGCAGCCAATGATCAGTTTATGACAATGTGCAACCTGTCACCCCCCCAGATTACCCATGATACATGACTAACAATTGTTGATGCTCCATTGACACTCATTTTCATGCTGGGGTATTGGAATCTGTTTTGCCAATAAAGGCAGCCAAGATATCCTTTATGACTGACTACAACCTATCAGAGGTGTGATTTCCCAGGACACAAGACCAATATTCATAGAGGCTCCGTTGACACTCATTTTTGCGATGGGGCAGGGAGGGTATTGCTATCTCTTTCGCCTATACAGGAGGGCAAAAATTCCTTTGTGACTGACTACAATCTATCGGAGGTCTGATTTCCCAGGACGCATGACCAAAAATCGTTTACACTCTGTTGACGCTCATTTTGCCATGGCTGTATCCACAATATGCAATCATTTAATTTGGCACAGTCCATCATTCACATTGTTTTGGCTGCCTTTCTGGCATTTTCATTTACTTTCTTCTTGATCACTACATTGGTCTTTACCAATACATACATATATATACTATTAATCTCCAAAATCCTGTGTCTTTCGGTCAATGCTCGTCATCAGTTGCCGGATCGCTCAATCCGCTGCTCTTGCCTTCAAAATGAATGTTAGCCGCATTACCACACAACAGATATTGTACTAACCTTCATCACTCAGCATATGTCGATCGAAATGGGAATCGTGCTGGGTATCGTCATCATCATCGTAAAATTCCGCACGGGGTAGAGCTGTATGCGAATATGTATATCCAGCCAGCACATTGACGATGTCAGAAGGTTGACCTCCGGAAGTGTTACAAGTTGGGGCGGGTTGGGTGCCGGGCGGAGGTGGAGTCGGCTCTGGAGTCAGGTCTCGGCGTCAGGCGTAGTGTTAGCAACGGGTCCGGGTAACCCGCCAGCGGTTCGGGTTTGGACCGGAAAAATGGTTCGGTTCAGTTCCAGACCCGTCCAAAAACCCGACCCGGAGTATCTTGGCGGGCTGAACCCGTACCCGTACCCCTCAACCCGCGGGTTTTGCCGGGTTTGGCTAGACCCGTCGGTTCAGGTCTCCGGTTCTCCTTTTCGGGTTTTTCTATTTATGGTCGCAGTCATATATGTTACTGTTATGTGCAAAATATTAACTTTGGTACATCATTCTCTTTATTGGTTTCATTGGCAGCCTTTATACTCGAAACAAGGAGAGACATGCTCCCTGCTACATCCTGAAGTTGACTGTGATGAAGTGTTCATCTTGCATCATTTGTAAGATTCGAGGTCCAGAATAGCCATATTGATTGCGAAGGCAGTCATTCAGCCGGAATTTGATCAGTTTGCACATGCGACTGCGCCGACAACATTTGGAGAGCTGTTGGAGATACATGATAGTGTCAGCAGAATATCGCAATGCCGCAAGGGACCTCCCGGGATAGAGTAGCCATATGTAAATAGCATGCCGTAAATGACCGTCCCACATATGCATATCAGCTCGCAGAACTGACGCAATACCCAATTCATCACAGATTAACAAATCGAAGCCTGTTAAGCCCGTAAGAGTTTACCCCTGCATATGTCCTCCATACCTACGTACTATACAGGAAATGGATTCAGGTGAACATATTGTATTGGCTCGTAGGTCATGTGTACACAACCTGCACAATATGTGATTATTGACGACATAGCTCTGCAAAAAGTAGTTGGCGTATCTATTTCGATACGTCAAAGAATTTTTTTGATTTCACTGACTATCTTGTAAGAAATGATAATTCGTCTGTGCATGTGCAAGGGTCATACAGGCCATGTAAACGGTCCAAACTCCAAACCAAGTTGATTGACAACTGAGCAACACAATATGGTCCTGCCTTTTATGGATAAGTGAGAATGCGCAATCTAAACTAAAGATGAAATTTACTAACAAAGTTTCACTTAGTGATGACATATGAGTCATAGAAGGAGCAGTCATTGCGCGACGT
>Ga0307512_10002428_pt1 | contig 23635 bp, 33 predicted proteins | sample 14_EM_MG_FD_200267 | JGI IMG/M metagenome (GOLD analysis project Ga0307512, IMG submission 200267) | Populus trichocarpa ectomycorrhiza microbial communities from riparian zone in the Pacific Northwest, United States - 14_EM | ecosystem: Host-associated > Plants > Roots > Unclassified | place...
GTTTCTGGAGTTAGTACACTCCCCTTGCCCCCTCCTTACTAAAAATCGGGGCGCTTACGAATGCATTTCTAGTACTATATCGTCACGCTATTGATACCATTTGCAGTGCTTGCCCCATATATGTCGATGTCGAGATGGAAGGATGACTTTTCACCCCCAAACCAACACCGAGTTATCAACCCAGTCTGGTGAGTTTAAGCAGCCTTGATCTGCTCTTATATAACGAATCGTGCTGATCCACCACGAGGTATTCTGCCTTCCAGATTGTTGGCGCATGGGCAAACACTGGCTATTCGCTGGTCGATCAAAACTTGGTGCCTTTCCAGACAGCATACCCGTTACTCATATTTATGGTGTGGTTGGCGCTCGCGGGCAATACCGGCTTTGTGAGTACACTTGTGATCCACTTCATGTTCTATTCTCAACCTACCCCACAGCCTATATTGTATGTCTGGTTCCTTTCATTAATGCATGGACTGAAATAATCCTGCATCGTCAGTCTAAGGCTTTGCATGTCGGTTTCTCGAAATAGTTGCTTTCTGCGCCTGTGTCAGCTGACATTCGTCCCTATGATGTAGATGGATCAATTACAGGTTGTCCCGAACGGGGTCTAAATGGAGAGAGACCTTCCATTTCATACTAGATCACCCACGACGTTGCTTCATCTATCTATTCCCTTCGCGGCAAACATGGTTTCTTCTCACGGTTCTGATCCTTCTGAAGTAAGTTAAGCGCGGCGCGTACTTGTATGGCGCTCGGTATGCTATCTTATCCGCCCTAGCTTCACAGATTGGTTCTTCTTCCTCGTCTTGAACATCGGAATACCCGCTTTCGACTCTGTTCCCGTTGGCCGACGCGTCGTACTCGGACTCGTGCAGGCGGTCGCGGTACGATTTGCTGGCTTTCAATCCATCGCTATCTCGGCCCTTGCACCAGCGGAGCAGTGAGTAGTCACCCAGACGTTGGAGGTGCCATGGTCGCCAACTGATGTCTTTGATCAACGATCAGCGTGCTCTACTTTGTGATGATGTACATTGCACCTTACCCTATCATGATGAGGTGGGTCCGTTGCTATACGTTACCTTTCGACCATGGGGCTGAATTGGGGAGAATAGTGTACGATCGACAAACGTATACGAAGAACGTTCTCTTGGTATTTTCGAACAAGACAATGACAATACAGAGAATGAGGCAGATTACCCTCAGAGCGACTCGCGCGTCGCGATCTGGGGCCGCTATCTCGGACGCCATGTGCGTCGGCAACTTTCGTTCGGTACGCGCCGATTCTTCCTTTCAAGCTTTGTGCGCGCGTGTAAACAACGATGCATGCGCAGATCTGTGGTGGATCGCCCTTGCGCTGTTTCTTATTTGCGTCGCCGAGGTATGCCGGCGCAAAACGATCAGGGTCTTGTGGGGTTACTGATCGAGCGAACAGCGCGGTCAGCTGAGGAATCCAGACAACGCGTCTTGGTTCACAATATTTTCCGTCTGTACGTCGCGTCGAGTCTTCCGTAATTGTCCTTGCCCTCATACTACGTCTGATATATGCAGTCTTTGAAATCGTCTCTGCTTATGGCACCGTCGGGCTCTCGCTGGGGGCACCATCAGTTGGGTCTAGTTCCGAGTTTTCTTCCTTTGCTTTCCCCTTGCTGATGGCACTTTTTTTTCAAAAAAAAACTAGAAAAACTACTCCCTCGCCGGTGCGATGAGCAATGTCTCGAAATTGGTCCTCTGCGCCGTCATGCTGCGCGGCAGGCACAGCGGTCTTCCCGTTGCTCTGGACAGGGCCATCGTGTTCCCTACCGAGTTTGCGCGCGAGGAGAGTGAGAAGGTTGCAGCGGAGCAGCTTCCACCGGCAGCGGTGGCACCTGTTACCAATGGACTGGGAGAAAAGTTGCCCCCAGTTAAAGAGGACGTGACTTCCTGACTGGCGCAATTAATAGTGGTTTTTCGGCGATCGATCGGGCTTCGGTCGTACGTGTTGTTACACAGTGTTGACTTGTTTTCTTTGGGTATTCCAGGTTAAACTTTCCGTCTTGTACACTGCCATAGATACCCCGCCTCTTATTTTGTACTGGTCGCAAACTCGTAGTCAACATGCCAAGTTGTTCCCAGTGCTCTCAGAAGATTATCATTGTAATGCTAAGTTATCCACACAACTACGAAGAAGTATTTCCGTCTCCCTTCCGTTCTCGACGACGTTCGCACCTGGTCCCTGATCTACGACCCATCTTAAAGTGCGTTGGCAACGATGGTGATCGACCTGATCTCGAGCTTCTCCTTATCCCACTATACACCGCCGCACCAAGACGAGAGCCCCACAAGCGCCGACGTGAAAGAGTATTAGCACATCGGAACATGAAAGTCAAAGGTGTAACCATTGAAAGAGTGAGGCAGGCGGGATGGCAAGACCGTGGGGGAAGATAAGGCGAATAGAAGAAAAACTCACCACGCTGGCGGTCCAGTATATGTCCTCCTCTATCACGGCGCGAACGGCCGCAGCACTCTCGGCCTCGACAATGAGCAGGCTCCCATTCATCTTATCCGATGCTGGATCGGACATCGGCGCGCCGATCTCTGTTACACGAGGTCAGAGCGAGAGCGGGGGGAAAAATCCGAATATAGAGTAAGCTCAACTAGCGAAGCCCTCTGCGACGAGCCGCTTGACACGTTCGGAATGTTGTGCGCGCACTGCCAGACGCCGCTCCAGCGCGTCGGGGTAGTCTGGTGCCCAGACGACGAATGTTTGTTTTGCGGGAGCGTCGGTGTTGGATGCCATGCTTTACTTGCTGTGAAAAGGTTGGTTGGTACAGTAGATGTTGGAGGTGATGGTTGGTGGTTGGGTGATGGTTGATGGTCTTTAGGAGGTTACTTTATATGTTTTCGGTTTTCGATTTCCTCCCCACCAGAAATAACCCTGCGAGTGATCTGCGACGCATGGCGGAATGTAACTTAACACGGGGTTTTCGAAACGTAGCCTGCTTGGTCATGGTCACAGTTCTGACAGATGTCGTTACAGAATATTAATCAGCATTTGCATTCAAGTTAGTCAGATCACCGATTCACCTGGTGCCCTTGAAACAACATAGGGTGAGAGTGTTTGGGCGCCACGACCACATGCTCAATGCTCCTTGTCGTACGCGTTAAGAAGTGGGTCGAGGGACTGAATTGAAGTCCCCACTCAGGGTCCGGCTACACGACCACTGCTGCTGCAAGGATCTCTATTGTCACCACGATCAACCAACCCATATCAGATCTTGCGCCGAGCGGAAGGACAGCTTGAACATCGAGGCCTTTCGTTATTCTTCCCAAACTCAGTCACAGTGAGCCGTCGTGGCGTGGCAAACGGACTATGATCGCGCCAGGCATCTTTCCTCATTCTCGACGTTCTTATTGTCATGTTCGGGCATCGCAATTTTTCCCCACAAAATAGAAAAGCACTCCAAGCACACATCGTCTTCCTTCCGCTCCCGACGGCGAGGACATACGGTCCTCGCGCTCGATCTATGCCTGATTTTAATGCTCGTTAACAACGACGGTGATCGACCTAATTTCAAGCTTCTCCTTATCCCACTGTGCATCACAGCGGCAAGACGAGAGTCCCATGAGCCAATGACAAACCAGACAAAAAAGCATAAGAAAAGGTAGCATCAGTAAAGAGGAACGTGACCAAAAGAATGAGGGATGGTGGCAGGGGTCATCGACGAACTCACGACGCTATTGGCCCAGAATATATCCTTCTCCAGAACGGCCCGCACAGCCGCAGCATTCTCCGCTTCAACGACGAGGAAGCTCCCGTTCATCTTATCCTTATCCGATTCTGGATCGGACATCGCACCGGCAATCTCTGTCCCACAATGCAACGTCATCGTGTTATGAGTGAGTTTATTGAGGCGAGAGATTGTAAGCTCAACTGATGAAGCCCTCTGAGGCAAGTCGCATGACACCTTCGGTGTGTGGCTGAAGCGCATCTAGACGCCGCTGGAGAGCGTCTGGGTCGGTGCAGTCTGGTGCCCAGACGACGAATGTCTGTTTTGTGGGAGCGTCGGTGTTGGGTGCCATACTTCACTTGTTGTGAAAAGGTTGGTTGGTACAGTGGGTGTTGGAGGTGATCCAGTTGATGACCTTAAGTAGGTTGGTTTATATGGTTTCGGTTTTCACACCCCCCCCCACCGGAGATAACCTCGTAAGTGATCTGCGGCGCCATGACGGAACGTAACCGAAACGTAGCCTGCTTGGTCATGGTCACAATTCAGATGTCGTACACTGGCAGAATATTAATCAGAATCGTGAGTCATTTGATTTCAAGTTAGTCAGATCACTTGAGACATAGAGTCTTTGGGTGCGACAGCCATATGCTCCTTGACTGTGTCGCGCGCATTACGAAGTTGGTCGAGGTTCCCACTGGGTCCGGCTACATGACTCCACTGCTGCTGCAAGGATCTGTATTGTCACCACGATCAAACGACCCGTATTAGATCTCGCGCCGAGCGGAAGGACAGCTTCAACATCGAGGCCTTTTGTTATTTTATCCCGAACTCCTCAGTCGCATTGACGCCGTCGTAGCGTGCTAAACGGGCTATGATCGATATGATCGCGCCAAGCTTCTTTCCTCGTTCTCGACATTCTCAGATAAATGCTATTGTCATGTTTAGGCATCGCCCTTCCGCTCCCGACGGCGACGACATACGGACCTCGCGCTCGACCTATGCCTGATTTTAGTGCTCATTAACAAGGATGGTGATCGACCTAATCTTAAGCTTCTCCCTATCCCACTGTGCATCACGGCGCTACGATGAGAGTCCCATGAGCAAATGACAACCCACACACAATAAGGGATAAGGAAAAGTAGCATCAGTGAAGAGGAACGCGACCAAAGGAATAAGGGCTGGTGGAAAGGGGGTGATGAAGCCCTCTGAGGCAAGTCGAATGACTGTTGCGGACGCACATCCGGACGCCGCTGGAGCGCGTCTGGGTCGGGGTAGTCTGGCGCCCAGACGGCGAATGTTTGTTTTATGGGGGCGTCTGTGGTAGATGCCAAGCTTTGTTTATCCGGTTCTATAGTGAGAGGGTTGGTACAGTAGACCTTGGAGGTGGCCGTGGTGGTCGTGTTGACGAAGTCGACCTTTAGGGGGTCACATTTTTTTGGATTTTCATCCCGCGGAGATCGAACTGGCTTCAGTTCCAGTGATCTGCAACTGTACGAATACAGTATTGCGGCAGCTTTGCAACGCTTGTTTTTTTACGGCAACACGTGCGTCAAGCATTTCTGGGTTTTTGGAAACGCAGCAGGCTCGGTCATGGTCACCGATTGACAGGTCCAGAAGTCAGTAGTCCATACCGTGACACTCTTCGATGCCTCAAACAGGGCATAATATCTAGCCTTTCAAATCCCGGCGCGTAGCGGACAAGTGCTCCTTTACCCCCCTCGCGGTCTTGTGCGGGGCTCTATGATAGTAGGAAGAGAGGGGATATACACTAATAGTGCGTTGCATTAGGAAGTGGGTCGAGGGGCTGCAGGCCCCACACAGGGTCTGGAAAAACGACTACCGTGGCTGCAGTGTACTACAGTAGTATGTATTCGTATGATAATGATCTGGTATCATTATGATCGATCATGCGAGCGAGCCAGCAGTGTCAGATCCCCATGTGAAGGCGGGGACAAAAGGATGTTCGCCCAGTGCTTTGTTGATCAGACTTGTAGTAGTAGCACTGAGGCCTGAGGGATATAGGAAGCGTAAAAGAAGAAATGAGTTCCGGGCACATGTTTGGCCTGAAGTGAAGATCCAGATAGGATGTGTTGAAGTTGAAATCGAGACGAGCTCTAACCGTTGAACTATCTTGGGCACCTGAGCGCGTTTGCTCTCGTTTTCCCGCGCAGCTGTCGCATGATGGTGGCACCAAGAGTCAGTGGCCCGTGACTGGCACTGTTGTTGCCCATTTGTTCTTGTTTATCGATTGATACGCAACCCAATTTGTGTTGACGTACAGTACGTCTTTTTTCCCCTGCTCAGGACATCTGACGAACACTCGTACCAGGTCCACAGGATGAATCCCCTCTCAAGCGACGGCGTTTGGCCTACGACCCCGATTCCTCCTGGTTAGAGGAAGTCCGCTCAAAGATTTGGAATAAGAGGTAACTTGAAGTCTTGAACCGGAACTTTTCCGAAAGGTGGAGGTCACTCAAGCGCATTACACTGACTGAATTGCAAAAGCACCTGAAGGAGCAATACTCGGATCGTGACTTGCTGGAATACCATGGCAGGAAGCATGATGTCTGACGTGTCAAGCTTGATTTCCTTCGGTCGACCACTCCTTCGTCACCACGAAATCAACTCGTTCTTCCTATGAATCCTATCCACTCAACTTTTTCACGTTGAGACTCAATGTTGTCAAATCCAACTTAGATTTGTCAACTTTGGGCCTCAAGGCGAAAGTGCGGGACCGCTTACGCGCTTACGCGCTTACCTCTACCAGGTTTCCTTCGTCAAGAATACGGCGCTGATCAAGAAGAACCTCGAAACAATAATAGTTTGGTGGTAATTAGTGGTCAACCCGGAACGGGTGAGGTTTTTGTCTCCCTGTCTCACAGGATCTAACCAGCTTGCCGGTACCAAGGCAAAGACTGCGTATTTCCACCTTAGGATCATCCTGTCTGGTACAAGAACGGAACTGTCTATCACGTCAATAAGAACGGTATTAAGGCGATCCGGTTCTGGTAATCAAATGAAGTGATTGTTGCCTTTGTTGACGGTGACAAGGAGAGTTACGACCCCGACGATATGCTCGGCGTGGAGACGTTACAGGTTATTCTGGCATCATCCCCAAGAAGTGTAAATCGAAGCTGGATGAGCAAGCAAGTGACGTTACCATAAACTATGGTCGCGGCGTGAACGCGTGAGCTTTTCTTAGCTGGCTTTGACTTAGCGTTACTTCTTTCAATGCTCGACTCATCCATTTCTTCAGGATATTCCTCTATCACTCTGATACGTCTCAGGGAGTCGACCTGGTATCCTGGCTACAAACCCTCGTCTATGCTTTAATCCTGCCCACTCCATGAAAGTATTGAAAAGGAAGAAGGTGGTGGTCACGTTGGGAGTCAGAGACGTCGCCCGCAAGGGCAGCAATATGTTGTAACCACTACACTCGTCTTGATGGGGTGACTCCGACGTCTCACACTTAATTTTGTAGTTTCTCCAAAAACCGAATTACGGATATTCTCATAATGCGAGTTTGGCGCTGTCTCGTGATGAGCTTCGGATCTCTTTCTGGAGGAATATGAAACTCGACAAGCTGATGCGGTCGCTTCCTCCTACCGCTATATCTCGGGAATGTCTTATACAGCATCGCTCCAGGGCCAATTCAATACTTGTCTTTCTTGGGTGGCACTGATGCCGAACATAACTTTTCGATATGTGGATTGACCAAATGACGTGGTCCTATCGGGGTCCCATTCAACGCTTCGACTTCCTGCAGGATGTGGACTTTCAAAATCACCAGAGCAGTTCAGAACAAATAGCCACTGGATCTGGTGCCTCCAGCTCTCAACTTTCCGGCCGTTAATTCGACTACTATGACCCGAATGAAATGCTCACCTGTATTCAAATCACAGGTTGTAGAGAACACCCTGACCTATTCTTGTCTCGTGTCTCCGGCATATTCAAAGCTGGCTCGAACATCATCATGATGCATGGTGCTCGGCCTGCGGGTCTCCGCGTTTCAAAAGAAAGGCCCTCAGGCTGGTGCTTCGTATCTATTATGCCGTCAGCTCTACGAGCCCGGCGCGTAAGATCGCGTAAGATCTCGCGTAAGACCTCGCGGGCCGTGTCCTAACCCCCACCTTGCGGATGCCGCCACGATTGCAAAGTGTGCTTTGGCCTTGTCGATCTGTCCAGGTTGGAGAGACATGCTGCCGAGCGCGGAACACAGCTCGCCATTGGTGCTGCTGGTCGTGGTTGTGGTTCGGTTGATGACCGCTTTTGTTGTTGGGTTACCAGGTAAGTGGCTCGAGTAGCGTGGCGGCGGCGTCACGTATTCCTAGGGTTGGTGGTAGTGATAGATATTGTAATTAATGAGTGCCCCGTAGAAAAGGTGAGGGTGCCGGTAAGTAAATGATAGGCAGAAGCTAAGAGAGAAGCATGGAGTCACAGAGGGGGCGATGCATTCGGACGTAAATTTGAAACTGGAAAACTGGAAACCGTTGGCACTATACATACACCTCGATATAGAAAGTATCTCAAGAATACGTCAATGTTATTTGAGCGACTATTTCAGACTGATTCCATTCCCGACCAAATTCATCTATCTACCAATCCATGTAGTTCAATCGGTTCGAACCACTCAAGTCTAAACACCACTTTGGTTTTTCCCAACTACATCCAACCCTAATACATATTGATGCACCTTTCCAGCCCATTCGCCCTGGGCGGGATCACCTTCCAACTGTTGCAATTCGAAAGACTCCTCGTCTGACGGCACAATAAATATGAAGCGCCACGGCCTTTCTTTTGAAGCGCGGAGACCCGCAAGCCGTGTATCACGTTCGAGCCAGCTTTGAATACGTTGGAGACCCGAGACAAGAATATGGTGATCTCTACGGACCGTGGTTTGAATACAGGTGAGCACTTCATTCGGGTCGTAGAGGATCGAATCAAATGCCGGAAAGTTGAGGGCTGAAGGCACCAAATGCACTGGTTTTTTGTTCTGAACCGCTTCGGTGATTTTGTCGATGAAGTCTACATCCTGCAGAAAGTCGAAGCGTTGAATGGGACCACGATATAACCACGTCATTTTCTCTGAGCAGGACAACCCACGTATCGAAAACTTGTGTATGGCATCGATGCCATCCAAGTGATTCAATACCTGCAATCCGAACACATGGCCCCAGAGCGACACTGTCTCATACCCCCTTGAGATATAGCGGTAGAAAGCAGCAACCGCATCAGCCCGTCGAGATGTGTATTCTTTCAGCAAGAGATCCAAAGCCCATCGCGAGCCAGCTCCAAACTTGCATGGTGCGAGAAGCCGTAAATCGTTTTTTGGAGAAATTACAAAAATTGAACGGGAGACGTCGGAGTCACCCCATCGAGAAAAGTCTAGCAGTTCCAAGATATTGCTCTCTTTGACTGCAATGTCTCTGATTTGTGACATAGACACCAACTTCGTCCGCTTCAATACATTCACGGAGCAGGCAGCATTGAAGCATAGACCAGGATTGTAGCCGAAATACAAGGTCGACTCCCTGAGTAGCTTGAGAGAGATGTCAAGGGGATAAAGGAATATCCTAAAGAGATGTATGAGTTGAGCATTGAAGGAAGCAACCCTAAGACAAACCCAGCTAGGAAAAGCTCGCGGGGCGACCATAGTTTCGTTGCAAGTATGTTGATGCGACCTATTTGGTTTATCCACTTTTTACTTGCGCCTCTTGGGGATGTTGTCAGAATAATCTGCACACTCTCATTAAAATGCATCATATAGCCGGGCCTGCTATCGTCCTTGTCGCCGTCGACAAAGGCCACAATCTCTTCAGTTGATGACCAGGAGCGGATCGCCTGAACACCGTTCTCGCTGACATGATAAACAGTTCTGTTCTTGGCCTGGTACAGGAATGGGCGACCTTCAATCATAGAATGGATGATCTTAAGGTGGAGGTACGCGGTCTTGCCTTGATTTCGGCAAGCTGGTTAGATCCTGTAAGACAGGGAGACAAGAACCTCACCCGTTCCAGGTTGACCACTAACTATCACCGAACCATTGGTGTTTCGAGGTCCTTTCTTGATCAGCGCCGAGATATGATCGTATTCTTGACGAAGGAAAAGTGGCAGAGGTAAGCGGTCCCGCACGTTTGGCTTGAGGCCCAAAGTCGATAAATCCAAAAAGCTGAGAGTGGATGGGAAGAACGAGTTGATATCAGAACCGTCCTCGTTGCTTGTCTCCGGATCATCACCATCATCTACTCGATCCTCATTGTTGTCGGGGTGTTGTGATGACAAAGGAGTGATCGACCGAAGGAAATCAAGCTTGACACTTTGGACATTATGCTTTCCGCCATCGTATTCCGGCAAGTCACGATCCGAGTGTTGTTCCTTCAGGCGCCTTTGCAATTCAGTATAATGCGCTTGAGTCACCTTCACCTTTCGGAAAAGTTCCGGTTCAAGTTCCTTCTTATTCCAAATCTTTGAGCGAACTTCCTCTAACCAGGAGGAATCGGGGTCGTTGGCTAAATGCAGTCGCCCGAGAGGGGATCCACCCCGCGGAGCTGGTACGAGGTTAAGCGGAATGGTAGTCACTATTCATGAATATTCAAGTCTTGCCACTTACTCGGAGCAGGGATTTGAACAATGACATTAAGGTGGGGAGGAGTTGGCGTTTGTGTTTGGAAGGAATATGCGACTGTATCAGCTGGATCCAGCTCTGCGGCAAATTGCGAACAACCAAGCCCTAGGTCTCCAAGGCGTTGGGCAAGAGTGTTGGAAGGCTTGAGGAGTATTACATCCCCAGGCTAAAGTGGTGTCACCCATAATGTTAGAATATACCTAGAAAGAACGCACCTTCCAGAGAAGGAGTCTATGTGCAGCGAGGTCGGTTTGTATCCTTTCTTTTATCATGACTTTCAATTCGTCAATTATTATAGTAGATGGTGCGTCGACAAGAAAAGGGGTTTTGTATCCTTCGACGAGACACCAAAGTTTGTGGTGTGTACCAGACATTTGGTTTTACAGATGCTGTTCGTGGGTTCGTAGTGTGCGTTAGGAGGTGGTGGTGCTTAGGGGGGATGGGACCAGCTAGGTTTCGGCTTCGGGGTTTCCTTCCGAGTCCGCTCCCGCCGACACGAATCACGGAATCAGCCCCTCTCGTGGTCATCTTTACAAGTATGATGATCTACTAGTAAGGACAAAGAAGCATGAATTGCGAGAGGATCACGCTGTTCGTATTCCGAGGATCTTCTGGACAAGCTAAGCAAAACAAGGCCCAGAAAGCATCAGTGAAGAGCATGAATACAGATGCCACGCACGCCAGTTTCAATTGTGATCATGTGATTTCTCGTTCTTTATTTTCAGTGCCAATTTCTCCTTAGTCTGTCCGGGTTATCGAACTGACATTCGTCTCTCGTTGGGATCACTTGTCGTCTGGGCTACGGTTCCATAAATATTTCTAACAAATCTTAGGAACGTTGTGCCCTCTGGTGCGGCGAAATGGTAGAAATATGTGTAATTTGTGTTAAGGTGTGAATATATATTTTGATTAAGCGTTGCTGGTGTATGGCACGGGCGCCCTCGGCGCTGAGTGTCAGGTGGTGTATTCGCTTGTCCCACAAGGGCAGGTGTGTAGTCTATGAGGGGAAACCAAGGCTGATTGCCAAGGAAAAGAATGAAACATGTAAGCAGGCGACCGACGAAAGATCGCGTCGATCATTCTGACCACCTTTCCACCAGTCATCCGGTCATGGTCTGATCTGGTCCTGTGGTGCTGCGGGACTAGCTTGGGGAACGTCAGATTGGAAAGCTATCCCAAAAGATATCAACACGCACCTGATTCGGCATGTTGGTAGGCGGACTTGACGTGTTGAAGAATCCATGGCCCACCCCGTGTCGACACCAGTTCCCAACATAGGAACTATGAAGGCGCCGCGCCGTATGAGAAACGAAGGCCCGTCACATTCACGTCACATTCATTTCCCACATACGCAATCCTCAACCAGGTAGTTCGCTGCGAAGACGTCTGCGCCAGCACCATGCCGAGGCCTTTCAGAGAGAGACCCACAAAAGGGATGAGTGCACCATTGCTTCGCCGAGAACGTACTTCTGCAGCGGACCCTCGCCACGGGCGTCGTTCTGGAGCGAAATATACCGGCACTCGCGTCAAGCGCCCGGTCAAGGAAATCGCAACAAATATACAAGGGTTTGTCAAGGACGTTGGAAATCTTTTACTCGAAGTTCTGCATAGCCATTGCGTTGTCAAGCACAAGGTCAATGAACACAGGACCTGTGTGAAGCTGCGGGTGAGACTTACAAAGAGTATTCAAAAGCTTCTTCCCGTATTGGGCTTTGGGGGTAATGATTTCACCGCAAGCACCACCAGCATTCGAGTGGATGTCGAACGCTTTCTACAGGCGATAAATCGAGCTGAGACCAGGCGTGGTACCGGCATAAAGTGGTGCGGGTTGATCCTCTTCTGGTTCTTCTCCTTCAAGCAAAGGATGACCTGCACCGGAACAATTTAACTCTCCTAGCCTTTGATCTTGTTCGACAGGGTGACGGATACGACAGGGGCCGTAAGACAGCTGAGAAAACCTGCGTCGTGAGACGTACTTTGGGTAGTGTACTCATATATATGCGCCGCCACAGGCTTCCTATCAACGACATAAGTCACGATGCCCTCTTGATACGGGCTTTTGGTCGCAACAACGCTGAGAGTTCGCGACTTGATCTCATGACGACTGTCACTGATGGTGTGGACGACCACTTTCTTCCGGCCGTCCCCACCCCACGTCTTGCTGCGATCATGCCTACGCAAATAGGGAATGTTCTTCATGCTGCCCTGCATAGTCCTTGTAAATAGGCTGTCATCCTCGTTGTACAGGGTCATGACGATCAATAGCTCGGTTTGGCGGAAACGGGTAATAGTGGACCTGACGGAGGGCGAAATCGTTTGCCTTGAAACCGTTCGGGCCACCGGTCGCGGCAGAATAACGCATGTGGGTTAATTCGCGCTCGTCAGACGCAGAGGTTGAACAACGTTGTTGGGATCGCACAAAATTGGTCATGGAAGAACCCTGGATAAATGAGGAGGAGCAGAAGATATCAGTTTTGTGCGGGGACGAGCTAAACGTAGACGCACTCTACGAATTTCAAAGCCTTGTACCGGCGGAGGACGCGTTTTAGTATAACTGTAGACGATATTGTCGCGTTCCTCTTCTTTTGGGGTTGCACTGACCTGGCATAAGCAGGGAGTCTTGGGAACAGGCGGACGGGACTCACAGGAGGGTTAAGTCGGTCTCATCTCTGAGGCCTTGACCAGGGTCCTCATACAGTTGGAATATAGGGTTTGTGGAGGTTTGGTTGCTCAATAGGGTTAAGAGGGTCGTGGAGACCAGCAGCACTGTACTGTAGGACGGTCCAGGCGCAAAAGCAACATGCTACTTGTAGCTGCTGTTGAGGCTCAAAGGGAGGAGGTGGCGGCGGTGATGGAGAGAGAATGACGGGATGTGGAGGATAAGGTGGACGTGGTGATTTGGTGTGAGGCGGAGATCGGACGTTACGTCAGTAGTGCGCCTGAATAGGGACAACACCATGCACCCCGATGGAATTTTGAAACTGGAAACCATTATTGCATTACGGTTGACATGATACATACAAACATACACCTCGACGTAGGAAGTATCAAGAATAACGTCAATGACTTGAGCGACTGTTTTTAGACTACAACCAAATTCATCTATTTACAAATCCATGAGTTCAATCGGCCCGAACCACCCCAGTCTGAGCACTGCTTGGTTTTTTCTCAAGAACATCCAACCCTAATACATATTGGTGCACTTTTCCGTATCATCTTCCAACCGTTGCAATTTCAAAGTGCCCTCGTCTGACGGCACAATAAATATGAAGCGCCATGGCCTTTCTTTTGAAGCGCGGAGACCCGCAAGCCGTGGATCACGTTCGAGCCAGCTTTGAATACGCCGAAGACCCGAGACAAGGATATGGTGATCTCTACGGACCGTGGTTTAAATACAAGTGAGCACTTCATTCGGACCGTAGAGGATCGAATCAACAACCGGAAAGTTGAGATCGGAAGGCACCAAATGCAGTGAATTTTTGTTCTTGATCGCTTTCCTGATTCTGTCGTTAAAGTCCACATCCTGCAGAAAGTTAAAACGTCGAATGGGACCACGATAGGACCACGTCATTTTCTCGGAGGCGGTCAAACCACGTATCAAAAACTTGTGTTCAGCGTTAATACCGTCTAAGTAATTCAATACCTGCCATCCGAACACCTGGCCCCAGAGCGACGCTGCATCAGACATTCCTGAAATACGGCGGTAGAAGGAAGCGATTTCATCAGCATGAAGTGTTTTGTATTCTTCCAGCAAGAGATCCAAAGCCCATCGCGTGTGCAGGTTATGGGAGCGATGGACGATCGAGGGACGTTCCGACGGGAGCAAAAAGAGCCTGAGGGTGTAGGGAAGTGGAGCGACTTAGAATGCTTCTGGCTTTCGGAAGTATTGAACGCGCGGGGTTTTGGAAAGGCAAAAGAGAACACTTCGCTGCTATTCTTGAGCCAGTACTGTAGCCCTTTTATAAGTTACAAGTATTCTAGCGTCGTCAGCAGTAAATGTAAGATGGGACATCAAGAACAATACTAAGACACGGAGCCACATAGACGGGGATTGTAGCCGAAATACGAGGTCGACTCCCTGAGCAGCTTGAGAGAGATATCAAGGGGATAAAGGAATATCCTAAAGAAATGGATCAGTCGAGTGTGGAAAGAAGCAATGCTAAGATCTAAGAGCCTAAGACAAACCTAGCTAGGAAAAGTTCACGGGGCGACCATAGGTCAGTTGCAAGTATATTAATGTGACCTCTTTGCTTTATCCACTTTCCCCTTGCGCCACTTGGGTATAGAACAATCTGCACTCTCTCCTAGGAGAGCATAAGTTCGGGCCTACTATCGTTCACGTCGCCGTCAACAAAGGCCACAATATGATCTTCAGTTGATGACCAGGACCGGATCGCCTGGACACCGCTCTCGTTGACATGATAGACAGTTCTGTTCCAGGTTTGGTACAGTAATGGGCGACCTTCGATCATGGACTGGATGACCCTAAGGTGGAGATATCTTACCTTGATATCGGCAAGCTGGTTTATCACCGAACCACGGGTGTTTCGAGGTCCTTTCTCAATCAGCGCCGAGATATGATCGTATTCTTCACGAAGGAAAAGTGGCCAAGGTAAGCGTTCTGGCACGTCCTTGAGGCCCAAAGTTGACAAATCCAAAAACCTGAGAGTGAATGGGAAGAACGAGTTGATGTCAGAAGGGACCTTGTTACTTGCCTCCGGATCATCGGCATCATCTATTTGATCCTCATTCGGATGTCGTGGTGAAAGGAAGGTCAACCGAAGGACATCAAGCTTGACACTTTGGACGTTATGGTTCGCGGCGTCGTACTTCGGCAAGTCACGATCTGAGCATCACTCCTTCAGGCGCTTTTGCAGTTCAGTATAATGCGCTTGAGTGATCTCCACCTTTCGGAACAGTTCCGGCTCAAGTTCCTTCTTATTCCAGATCTTTGAGTGAACTTCCTCTAACCAGGCGAGATCGGGGTCGTCGAAACACCGTCGCGGAGCTGGTAAGAGATTTACAGAATGGTAGCGACTATTCATGCATATTCATGCATATTCATGTCTTTCCACTTACTTGGAGCAGGAATTTGAGCAATGACATCAAGGTTGGGAGGATTTGGAGTTCGTCTTTGGAAGGAATATGCCACTGTATCAACTGGATGGCTCTTCGGCAAATTGCGAAAAACCCTGCCCTAGGCATTGAGCAAGAGTGTTGGAGAACTTGACGGGTATTATCACCCTAGGCTAAAGCGGTGTCACCAATAATGTCAGATTATATCACTAGAAAGAACGCACCTTCCAGAGAGTGAGCCTGTGTGCGGCAATGTTGGTTTGTATACTTCCCTTTATCATGACTTTCAATCCGTCAATTCTTAGAGTCGATGGTGCGCGGACAGAAAAGGGGTTTCTGTCTCCTTCGAGAAGGCACCAAAGCTCGTGGTGTGTACTAGACATTTCGGTTTTGCAGGCGTTGTTCGTGGTGTGCGTTAGGGGATGTTACTGATGCCTAGGTAGGGGAACCAACAAGCGGACTGTGAAAATGAGCGCAGAACGGAACCAGCTAGTCATCTTGCCCTTGCCGGAGATCAACCTTTCTTTAGATAGAACACAGCTTGATTGCTCATGGTTACGGGTTATCGACAAAAGTTGTACAGAATAACCGTTAGCCTGAGCTTCGTTCCACACACTCTCCGCTTCCCGGGTCAGAAAGCAGTCCTTTCACTACCTCAAACAGAGCATGATTGCTGCTACCCTTTCGGATTGCCAGGTGCAGCAGCCACATGCTCTTTTGCCCACCTTGCCGTCTCGTGTGCGGCGAAGCGGGTCAAGGTCCTGCAACTCCCACATAGGATCTGGGGACATGACTATTGTATCCATGTGATAAGGCTGTGTCGCCATCGAAAGCAAGCAGTGTTAGGACCTCTCGTTGTGAAGGCGACAAGGACAAAAGGATGTTCGCCCAGTGCTTTGTTGATCCCACCAAACTTGTACTCGCACATGAGAGATACGGGCCAAGCACGCTCACCCATGACCGTTCGCCGGGCAACACCGCAGACGACAAAAGGGGCAGTTACGTCATGCGTAGATCGGTGCCGCCCGCCCCAGGAATTGTCGCGAACTAGCATGCGACCAAAGTCAACACCTGTCAGCGATGGCGCATCGTGGTATAGTGAGGTAGGAGGGAATCAAGAGAAAGGGTCACGCGCCAACCATACGTGCGAGCGCAGCGTGATTCAGCTGAGCAGTCGTCCTGGCGAACAGAGTGCGCATAGTACGCCACGATCCGATGCGGTGCGCCGACTCATGAGTGTCACTTTCTCGCAAACGAGGGACGCGCCGCACCATAGAGTGCCCAAGATTTGTGTCACGTAGGGACATTCTCATTTCGTTCTCATTTCGACATGATTAAAGACGAGAGGAAAATAAGGATCCATGATCAACACGGTGGTCTTTGGAACCAAGGGCGGGTGAAGCCCGTGAGGGGGGTGGGGAGGGGAGGAGGGAGGAGGGGGAAGAAAGCGTACCTAGTTGCATTACCACTTCTCCCCGCCACAAACGGACCAGGGAGGAGCCTGCCATCTAGCAACACACGGGGAACGGGAAAAAAGAAAGAGAAGGAAATGATTCGAAGTTAGCACACGACAAAACACCCCACGGCAAGCGATAGGAGAAGGGAGTATCCGGGGCAACCGACATGTTGAGCCCAGATGCGCACTTTACCAGCTTCTTGGGATCCGTACGTCATATATATCATCTCGTGCTCCGCCAAACCGGTGGTGTCCAGCGTACCCAGATGACGGAATGCGATAGCTATTCTGAGAAAAAGAAAGAGGCGCGATCTGAGTCAGCACAACGGCAGAAGAGTACACACCTGGAAGTGCCCATCTCGATGCGGCTTGCTGGCGTCTAAGCCCATCCAGAACGCAATGTGTGACATGTCCTGCGCTACTAAGAGCGGATAATCATTGGAGCCAGAATGGCAGCACTGATAGCAGCAGCTACCATTGGGAGGGAGGAAGGTTGAATATTTGAATGATGATGAAAACGCAAGTAACCGGCGCCGAGTCCTCCTCCCCGGGCCGTCATGCCGGTGAGACGGCCCTGCATCCCTGCACCAAACGAATCAGTCATGTGGAACACGTAGTATTGATGACGACATGGTCATCACATCACACAATTCACCCTTCAAGCCCTCATATATGCCTCATATCGCATGCCTGGGCCCACGGCACGCCTATAACTACTCATCCCATTATGCGTAACTCCCCACACAAATCCGTGTTCTCTGCGTCGGTCGGGTGGGTTAGGGATACCACCCTTTCTCTGATTTCGTCCCATCAATTTGTGTCTTTGACCATTGACGTACGCTCGCAGGGAGGCGTCGGGAAGTCATCATTAGTCAATCACGTATTCCGTGCGAAGGAAGCGGTAAGGTGCCACAGTCAGAGATGTGAGATGTGTGCAACTGACCGAGTTGGCAGTTGATCAAGGTCGTTTCAGACCGGAGACCAGGACATGCAGATATAGAACAAGAATTCACTTGTTCAGACGGAAACCAACTCTTCCTTTGTGAATATATATTCGGATTAGGCATTGCCAGTGTATCGCACGGGCGCTCTCGGCGCTGTCTCTCAGGTCAGGTAGTATATTCGCACGTCCCACAAAGGCAGGCATATGGTCCACGAGACATCGAGGCCGACTGCCAAGGAAAATAATGAAACACATGAGCCGTAGGAGAACTTGAAGATCGCGTTCGATCACCCCGACCGCCCTTCCACCGGTTATCCGCATGGTCTGATCTCGAGGACATTGGTCCTGCGGGGCTTGCGGGACCAGCTTGGGGACCAGTGGGGAAGGTCAGATTGGAAAGCTGTCCCAAAAGATATCAACACGCACCTGATTTGGCATGTTGGTAGGCGGGCTTGACGTATTGAAGAACCCATGACTCACCCCGTTTCGAGACCATGTCTCAGCATAGGATCTATGAAGGCGCCGTACGTATGAGAAACGAAAGCCTGTCACATTCACATCACATTCATCTCCCATATACACAATCCTCAGCCAGATAGTTTTGTGGAAGACGTCCGCGCCAGCACCATGTCACGGCCTTTAGAGAGACCCACAAAAGGGAACAGTGCACCATTGTTTCAGTACGTTCGCGGTGCCAGCGGACCCTCGCCACGAGTGTTGTTCTGGAGCGCCCGGGTAAGCAAAAATTGCAACAAATATACAAAAGTTTGTCAAGGATGTTAGACATCTCATACTTGAAGTTCTGCGTAGTCACTGTGTTGTCAAGCGCAAGGTCAATAAACACGAGACCTGTGTGAAGCTGGACGTGGGACGTACCAAGAGGATTCAAAAGCTCCTCCTGGTACTTGACTTTGGGGGTCATAATTTCACCGCAAAGCGCCACCGACATTCGAACGGATGTCGAACGCCTTCCAAAAATGATAAATCGAGCTGAGACCAGGTACGGTACCGACCTCAAGGAGGACGCAAACGTTGGGTTGAAGAATGGGTCCGAACGCGTTAAAGAACCAGTACTAGAGGTCGGCCTTCTTCTGGTCCTTCTCCTCCAAGCAGAGGATGACCTGCACTGGGAAGATTCCTTTCGCCTAGCCTTTGATCGTTTTCGACAGGGTGGCGGATACTGCAGAGGGCGTAAGACAGCTGAGAAAACATGCGTCGTGAGACGTACTTTGGGTAGTCTACCCATATATATGCGCTGCCACAGGCTTCCCATCAACGACATAGGTCACGATACCCTCCTGATACGTGCTTTTGTTCGCAACAACACTGAGAATTTACGAGTTAATCTTCCGACGACTGTCGCTGACGATGTGGACGACCAATTTCTTCCGGCCGCCCTCACCCCACGTCTTGCTGCGATCATGCTTACACAAAGAGGTCAAGTTCTTCATGCCGCCCTGCGTAGTCCTTGTAAATAGGCGGTCGTCCTCGTTGTACATGGTCATGATGATCCATAGCTCGGTTTGGCGGGGGCGGGTGATAGTGGACCTGACGGAGGGTGAAACCGTTCTGGCCACCAGTCGCGGTGGGATAGCGTCTTGATGGACGCAGAGGTTGAACAACGTTATTGGGACGCACAAAATTCGCCATGGAAGAACCTGGATAAGCGAGTGGTCGCAGAAGAGATCAGTCAGTTTTATGCGGGGACGGGCTAAATGGTAGACGCACGCTACGTGTTTCAAAGTGTTGTACCGGCGGAAGCCGCGTTGTAGTACAACCGTGGAAGATATTGTCACCTTCCTCTTTCTTTTGGGGGAACGTTGTACTGACCTGGCATAAGCAGGGAGTCTTGGGAACGGGCGGACGGGACTCACAGGAGGGTCAAGTCGCTCTCATCTCCGAGGTCATGCCCAGGATCCTCATACGGTTGAAATAGGGTTTGTGGAGGTTTGGTTGCTCAATAGGGTTGAGAGGGACATCGAGACCAGCAGCTCTGTACTGTAGGTCGGGCCAGGCGCGAAAGCAACGTGCCGCTTGTGGCTGCTGTTGAGGCTCAAAGGGAGGCGGTGGAGGTGGTGATATAGAGAGGTGACGGGCATATGGAGGATAAGAGGGCGTAGCGTGTGTTCCGTGGTGATTTGGTGAAACGCGTTAACGCCCGAGCCAGTTATGCGCAGGGAGTGTGCCGGAAAAAAGGCTTACCACCGACTTCGATCCTACTGTCCCGTCCTTACCTTGTATAGTTGGCTAGCAGCAGCTCACTTTTGGGGTCTTTACGTCCTTCTGAAGACCCAAAGGTCAATATCAATTCTCACAGCCGATTCCAAGATGCTATGAAAAGGATTTACCCCGTGGTGATCGCGCCGACATCTCCCGCAGTACGAGCATTACGTTGACTTCTACTTATTATGCACCTCATTATTGCTCCCAAGTTTTCTCACCGAGACAGTGACGACCTCCTTACAGGTCTTACCAGTCGCTGCTACTTTAAACGAAGGTATAGCCTGACAGGCTGACACTTTCCGGGAATCTTTGTCTTCCCACAAGTTAGTAGACTCTCAACGTCTTTTCAACGGCTAAGCGAACTCAACACGGCCGTACATCGGAGTTGGGAGTGACAGAGTGTTTGGAGGAATGAGGTGAGGCGTGTAGATGTGTATGGTGATCAGGAAGTCCGCCATGATCAAATGGTGCGGATCCCGGGCCACTTCCGTGGTGGGGAGAGAGGAGAGGCTTTGCGCTTGGAGATGGATCACAAAATAGAACTTAGCAAATGTGGCCAGGCCGGCCATTCAGCATCAGTGAGGCTTATCTGAGCCCCATGAGGCTGACACCCGTCATGGGTGCACTGGGCGCTGAGATGGTGCTGCGAGTTCACACGGCAGTGGGTGTTCGCAATTCAAAGTCACACTCAAGGACCTTCGGGCCAACCGTATACTTTCCGTACTGTCCATCACACTCTCGAACGCTTCTCATTCTTATCGCACCGCATTTTGCGCGGGCATTCCTGCAAGTACTCAGTACTCAGGTACGATCGGTCCGTGAAATGAACGGCATGTCCCGACATGCAGACTGTCGTAGTCAGCTGATGTTTGTACTGTGTGTATACAACAAGCTCCGGGTTCCAACGTGTGATCGACACCTTTCCCAGTCTTTCCTCTCACAACGCTTTCAGTGCCATGGGTGCAGAGCAGAGTACTAGTCACCTGGATCCCGCTCCGGTTCCGGGTCCCCCCCAACGTCCCCATGTCCCAAATGTCCAATTCAGAGTGCTTATCATTGGAAGAGCAAATGCGGGGAAGACTTCCATCCTGCAGAGGGTCTGCGACACAACGGAGAGTCCAGAGATCTACAGGGTTGATCGGTGGGGTAGGCGGCATCAGGTACGTGCTCATTCCCAATGGCGCTTTCAATCTCATGATCTATCCAGGTTAAACTCGACCCCACTATAAAGGTTGGATGCACATACTTTTGTCGGCAATAGCTGATCATGAGGATCCCGTCGACAGCGTGGCCATCACAATATTGAGCATGAACTCATCTTCACGAACCATGAAGGATATGTTTTCCATGACTCCCGTGGATTTGAGGCCGGCGGCGAGGACGAGTTGAAGACTGTCCAAAAGTTTGTCACTCACAGGTCGCGAGAGGGGCGATTGAAGGATAGGTTGCATGCAATATGGTTAGCTCTTCAGCATATCTACAGTCATAGACGGATACAGAAAGTTTCTTCTCAGGTATTGCATTCCAATGGACAATGATCGGCCATCACTCGATTTAAAGCATTTTGCAAATATTTGTCCAGATAAAAATGGCATGTCTAAACTGAACCAGAGTTTTATGAATTGGATTGACATGGATGATCTTTCAAGTCCCCATAATAGCAGTTTTCACAAAATATGATCAGTTCAAGCGTGACATCAAGATGAGGTTGGAGGATGAAGGTCGCGACCCCGGGACTCACTTCGACACCGAGGTGGAAAGTGTCTTCAATCAATATTATCTGGCCAGCCTAAGGGGGTCGCCGCCATTTGTTCGGTTGGAGAGTGAGGATTTTTTAACCAATTCAAACCCATCTTAATTTCTGTCCTGTAGGGATGCACAACCCTGATCAACGGTGTACTGATCTTATTGAAGTTACTGCCAATGCACTCAGTGGGGGTGTAGTTGCCCTTATGCTGATAGCTGTACAGAGGGATAACCTAGAGCTCAGCATAAAGCAAGCCATTACACGGTGTGTTCTCATTTCTAGTAAGATAGTGGTGAAGGTGTGTAGTCCCATTATAGGACCCATTGTCTTCTTGAAAGGGGGGCTGGAAATATGGAAACCATAATAAAGTCATGCATGGTGGCTTTTCCATCGATCTGGGTAAGTTTCACTACCTACTGTACTATGAATTATGCCTTACTGAAAGATGGGAACTACTCAGTATTATGTCAATCTGCCCTTGCTAATACATTTTCCATGTGCTGATTTCTATTATTACCCTCTCACTACTCTTACATATTCTTTCCATGCCCTGACTTGCCCTTCCCTCTACACTCTCCAGGAAGTGAGTGCCCTTGCTTGGTCACTTTCATTCTATGTCTTGACAAGTCCTTCCTGATATGGTCTCTAGAGGGTGAGTGCCCCTTGCTTAGGCTTGCTAGATTGCTTTCTTTCCATGTTCTGATGAGTCCTTCCCAATGTGGTCTCCAGGAAGTGAGTTCCTCTCACTTGGTTGCTTTCTTTCTGTGTCCTGACAAGTCTCTCCTGATATGGTCTTCAGGAAGTGAGTGCCCCTCTCTTGGTCACTTTCTTTCTGTGTTCTAACAAGTCTCTCCTGATATGGTCTTCAGGAAGTGAGTGCCCCTTGCTTGGTTGCTTTATTTCCATGTCCTGACAAAGTCCCTTCTGATGTGGTCTCTAGGAAGTGAGTGCCCCTTGCTTGGTTGCTTTCTTTCTGTGTCCTAAAAAGTTCATCCTGATATGATCTCTAGGAAGTAAGTGCCCCTCACTTAGTCACTTTCTTTCTGTGTCCTGACAAGTCCCTTCCAATGTGGTCTCCAGTTTGTGGGTGCCCCTTGCTCAGTTGCTTTCTTTCTGTGTCCTGACAAGTTCCTTCCAATATGGTCTCCAGAGAGTAAGTACCCCTTGCTCAGTTGCTTTCTTTCTGTGTCCTTACAAGTCTCTCCTAATATGGTCTCCAGGAAGTGAGTGCCCCTTGCTTGGTTGCTTTCTTTCTGTGTTCTGACAAGTCCCTCCCAATGTGGTCTCCAGAGAGTAAGTACCCCTTGCTTGGGTCATTTTCTTTCTGTGTCCTGACAAGTCCCTTCTGATGTGGTCTCCAGGAAGTGAGTGCCCCTTGCTCAGTTGCTGTCTTTCTGTGTCCTAACAGGTCCCTTCCAATGTGATCTCCAGGATGTAAGTGCCCCATACTTGGTTACTCTCTTTCTGTGTCCCAACAAGTTCCTTCCAATGTGGTCTTCAGGAAGTGAGTGCCCCTTGCTCAGCCACTTTCTTTCCATGTCCTGACAAGCCCCTCCTGATGTGGTCTCCAGAGAGTGAGTGCCCTTTGCTTGGTCACTCTCTTTCTGTGTCCTGAGAAGTCCTTCCTGATATGGTCTCCAGTTGGTGAGTGCCCCTTGATTGGTTACTTTCTTTCCATATCCTGAGAAGTCTCTTCTAATGTGGTCTCTAGAGAGTGAGTGCTCCTTGTTTAGTTGCTTTCTTTCTGCATCCTGATATGTCCTTTCTGATTTGGTCTGCAGAATGTGAATACCTCTTGCTTGGCCACTTTCTTTCCATGTCCTAACAAGTCTCTCCTGATATGGTCTCCAGTTGG
>Ga0307512_10002429_pt1 | contig 23633 bp, 19 predicted proteins | sample 14_EM_MG_FD_200267 | JGI IMG/M metagenome (GOLD analysis project Ga0307512, IMG submission 200267) | Populus trichocarpa ectomycorrhiza microbial communities from riparian zone in the Pacific Northwest, United States - 14_EM | ecosystem: Host-associated > Plants > Roots > Unclassified | place...
AAGCCGACATCCCCGGCATCAAGGGCCAAAAGCAAGCTAAGGAGTCCCAAAATCGCAATGATATCACACGCATGGCCGCCTCCAACTCTGTCGCCCTTTTCAACGGTGTTCCAGTCGACCCGCACACCGGGCAACCTATCAACCCGCCCGCCGAAGAGCTCGAGGAGAACCTTCAGAAGCGTGGTCTCCTAAAGAAGAAGCTAGGTCTTCAGTTCCTCGACGATCCAAATGTTGACGAGAACGTGGTCCGCAAGCACCTGAAGTCCCCGGAGATTGGTATGGGACTTGCAGCGCCAAAGGACCAGCACCCGGCCCTAATGCAAGTACCTCCGGGAGCACCCGCTGCAGCCGCAAATGCGCTTCCGGCTGTCATGGCTCCTCAACTGGCACAGGCAAACGCACTGCAGCAGCCGAAGCAGGCACAGAAGCAACCTTGGAACGGAAATGCTTACATGGTTGTCAACGGGGTTCCAATGGCTGTTGAAGGCGACGTTACCGGAAAAGCCCTCGATATCTCAAAGTTTGCGCCGGGAACTACGCTTCAGAAGCGTGGGGACGTAAGGAGCAAGCTCGGTCTCGGAATGTTCGACGTTCCTGGTGTCTCCGGACGACGAAAGACCTCTGCCCCGCCCCCCGGAGAAGTCGAGTACGAAGAGGTAGCGTTGGAAGATCCTGCTACTGCCCTAGCTCCCGAGCCAGAGCCCATCTACGAGGTGCCCGAAGTCCACCACCAGGAAGAGGTAGAGGAGCTCGAGCTTCAAGATCTGGGAAAGAGTTTTGTCATTTACAACGGCATGCCGGTAGAAATTAACGGGTATCCGGTACACAACAAGAATCTAAAGAAGCCGCGTCCTGCGTTCCGAGGAAACCGCGAATCCACACGGATGGTGAAGCGTGAGGCGGACGCCGAACCTGCTGCTGGCAAGAAGTATAACGACCTTAACCCGTTCAAAAATAACCCCATCACTGGCAACCAGAGAGGAAATGCCAACAATGCCAACAATGCCAACAAAAAGGCGAGGGACGGAACAAAAGGGGGAACGAACTCTAATACAGTCAAGGGAACGGAGCACTCATCACAGTCGCCGCATACATCGGAGGAGGAGTTTGTTCGTATAAATACGGGAGATAGTACCTGTCTTTTTAATGGACGGCCGGTGACTCTTAGTGGAAACAGCTTGTTCGATGGGATGAAGTGTTGAGTTGCTTGAAGGTCCCATTTGTCAGTATAATGAGAGTACGCACACTGCTTTTTTTTCAGTATTTATTGTTTGGTGGCCGGAGGATAATGTTTTGAGCGAGTTATCTGAGCTTGTGGATTATTTGGATTTGAATAATGAAAGACGTTCGTTCCAAGTGACCAAAGACATTCCAGAAATCGGCATGCACGAGTGCTTAGTTGTGAACTGGCGTACCAAAATAACTGATCGATTTCACACATACCTACCACAGTAGCCAATTTTCTACCGATTGCGGCGATTGACAGAAGTGTCTGCACAACCGACGCCAACCTCTGAAGCTTCGGTATTCGCCTCCAGCTGAGCACCATCTGTCAGGAGCATGGCAACTGTTGCAGTATTTCTGATGTAGGAACTTCGTAAAGAGATAGCACTTGTAGTTACAAGTTTTGATGCAGAACCCGGCTATGCTCAGAGCTAAAGTGTTAAAGCGAACGAGGCAGCGCGTCGATATAGCGAAGTGGCGAATAGTTCGCCTGGATCCGGATCGGGTCGTTAGTTAAACGCTAGATGCTCTCTGCACTATCAGCAAAAACTCGCGAAATAAGAAGGGTCGTTCATAAACATGTGCGTGAACACGAAATTGAATATCGAGTCATACATAGTAAGGCTAAAATCTCTTCAAACTTAGTCTTAGGAGTGCTTGATATCTAAGATCGATTGTTTGTCTCGCTATCAATAATATTAGTATAGGAGGAAGCGTGCAGTCCTTAGTCTGTCATACGGCTTTTTCTCGGCTACGCAACACCGTATCCAAGCCGTCTGACAGACTATGCAGTCCTATATGGAGCGGCGACCGAGGTTGGCCTTGGATGTTCAACCATAACCTGCCGACGGCTAGGTAATGTCTTATTTCAGTGACGTTCCGCCACTTTTTCACTGCTTTCACTTCGTTTCCAAATGTTCCCAAATCCCGCCAACTATAGTGCGATAAAGTGGTCAAATACCATTTCAACAATGTTGTGCATGAAATTAATGGAATTGGCTAACTTTATGCACACCAACACCCAGTTTCAGTAGTTATACACCACATCAGCTTAGCACCACATCATGTACCAACTAGTGGAATTCTGTGTTTATGCACATGAATTAGGAATTTTGGAACTTGATGTGCATCAGATTCCAAAAGTCCTTATTCATGTACACCAGCACTAAATTCCACAAGTTCATGCATGACATTGTCAGCTATATACAACATCATGCTACAATATCATTAAATTCACAATGTTGTACATGGAATTGGCAGAATTGGGTGTTGGTGCACATGAATTTACCCAATTCCACTAATTCCATGTATGACGTCGTGAAATGGTATTTTGTCCACTTTACACCCACCCCAAGTTCACAATACTCGCCATTCAAACAATGGCGCTACGCTCCGCATCAAGGGTCTTACAAGAAACAAGATTAGGTGAGTAGAGATGGCCCTCTTCAATTGATATCTCCTATAAAATCAAAAACACCAGGTTGTACATACGAATAACAAGTCCAAGCAACCCACGCACACAGCGAGGCCGTAGCATTTCCATCTCCAAGCAAATGAAATCACGTGCGCACGAAATTTCAAATAAGCATGCAACCATATATGCATAAATCATAAAAGTCGTTTAAATCTGCAACTGCAGACACAAATCAGCAACGAAAAATCAGCAGCCAGCCACTGCACTCTTTGTCATGAAAAACCTTGATCAACCGAGACGGATACGACACGAAACGTTAGTCTTGCTTTGATGGAACTTCGAAGATGTCATCCATAGCAATACCTTTGCCGTCCTCAGAAAGTTCGAGGGCAATATTTGCTGCCTTGTCGGCCATGTGGCGGGCATAGTTTCTTTCGGCATCCCAGTTCCACGGGCTTTTGATGTTGAAGAGATGTTCGATATCCTCAAGCTTCCGCTGGTTGGTTTCTGGGTAGAGACAGTACACCATTGGCAGTGTTGACAAGCTGCAAGCTGCGAATACCACAAGAGTCCACGGTCCGATCGATTGAAACATAATAGGACACAGAAGAGTGAGCCAGCCGTTGCCGATGGACCACCCGACGACGCCAAAGGCACTGCCTTTGACACGGACTTCGAGGGGGAATATTTCGGTTTGGTATACCCAGGGAATACACAGCTGTTGGCTATTAGTTAGCAACAAAGTCATCGTGGCTTGTATTCCAGGAACGGGCTACATACCCAGGATGCACCGAAAACGAACGTGAAGATAAAGATACAGGCCGTAGCACCCTGTCCGTATGCAGGGCCACCGCCGTCTTCAGATGCTTTGGAGAGTCCACCAGCTGCAGCCATCGCAACGGCCTGGAGAACTGCACCGACGTATAAGATTTTTCGTCTGCCGTATTTATCTAGGATAAAAACCGGAATAAGTGTGCTTAAACAGTAAGTGATCTAAAGCTTGTCAATTATCCTTCCAAAGTCTTAAAGAGAATTCACACTCACGTTATTACACCCAGCGATCAAGTTTGCCATCTGAGCCGAGAAACCTATTTCGCCGTCTTATCAGCACTACACCTCCTCAGCCTTGAAGGAGAATAGCCTACCAGCAGCCCTAAACATGACTGGGGCATACACCGTAACTCCAGCAACTCCCACCCATTCCTGGATAACTTGTAACCAAATGATAAGGTATGTCCGACGAGTGATATGCATCCCTCCTTTGCCGGTGCCAAAGATCATTGACATGTAATTCGTCGGCCCGTTGGTCTGCATGAAGCGTTTCTCCGCTCTCACAGCAGCCACAATCTCTTTAAACTCCTCCTGGGTAGATTCCCAATCACCCCCACGGAGAGCAGCAAGAATATATCTCGCTTCCTCGTCCTTGTGCTCTTTGGCGAGCCAACGAGGAGATTCGGGGAAGAACCAGACTACCGAGAGGAGGATTGTCAAGGGGAGGATCTGGAATGCGATGGGGAATCGCCAACGAACTTGGGCGTTGCCGTTGTCGACAAACGAGAGACCATACTATTATACATTGTTAGCGAGCGCAAAAATAACACTTGAGTGATAGGATGGGCGGCGGACTTACAGCAAGCCAATACGCAATAACCACGCCAAAGATGTTGGAAGTAAACTCGATAGAGATCATCTGTCCGCGGGAAGAGTGATCTGCTACCTCTGTGGCCTAATCCAGTGTATTAGCGCAGCAAACTGGGCAGACACAAGCACTCTAACACATACCCAAACAGGAACGACAGAGTTAAGGATACCAGTTCCAATCCCATTAACAATTCTAGCTATCAACATCCACGGAACATTCAGCGCTGAGCATTGTAGCGCCGCGCCAACAATTGCGAAGGCCGCCCCGAAGGCGATTCCTTTAATCCGGCCGTACTTGTCACCAGCCCAACCGCCGAGGAAACAACCGATCAAGGTTCCTTAGATGAGAGTCAACACCAAAAAAATCCATCCATCGACAGGCAAAAGTACCGAAATAATAGATAGCTACGATTCCACCTATTGTAGGGAACGGCGGTCAGCACATTAAAGACGCACGAAACTGCTAAGAGAACAAGACTACACACCCTCCAGTAATCCATTCGTAACCTGCGGTTCGTTTTTCTCGTCGACGTAGCCGTATCCCATCAGTTTGACATAATCTTCACCTGTCAGCTCCAATAACAGGTCACCAAGCTTATCATACATACGATTTGAAGCATTAACACCTGCTGTCATTCCTTGGTCATACCCAAAGAAGCAAAAGCTCACGCAAGCAAGCACAATAATCCTATTCGGATGGATCAGCACCCTACCAGGCCAAGCAACCAGCAACATATACCAAAACCGCAGCTTCTTCCCCCTCCATCTATGCACGACATTCCATCTATGAATATCAAGCGGGGCTGTTGATTCGGCCTGGGAGGAGTCGTCGTCGGCGAGGTCGCCCCGCAGCTTATAGTTCACATCCTCCGGTTGTGGGTTTTGAATCGAAACGTTGGACATATTGATCTGTAAAGAGAGAAAAGAAATTCGAAAGAAAATCAAAAAGAGTTGCGGTGTGGGTACCCCTGCCCTTTTGTAAACGTTTACAGAGTGACCTCGGAGCCAGGAAACCTCACGATGCGCGGGGTGATTAGGTTTCGGGTCTTCGACGATGCTTCATTGGGAATTGGGCTACTGGGCCGACCTTACTGTTTTCCGTCAGTTGGTGCGTGCGAGAGTTTTGGTCCCGGGGCGAAGTGAGCCGGCTCGATTAAATACTGTATGTTCAATTGCGAAAGGAATCCCCATGAGATAGGTTCACTCATTTCTTCCAGGTATTTCATATTTGATTCACATCGATATCACTCTGGCCGGCTCATTCATTCCTTCTCTTTGGACTCGAGTATCCCTCGGGCGCTGGAGTTTATGAATTTAGGTTCCTCTGATAGATATGAAGGTTTGGTACATCTCCGCTAGCGAGTCCAGACCAGTTCTATTCGACAGCCCGTCAAAGAAATATCCTTCGTTCGTTCAAGGGGAACGAGCACCTTGGAAGCAATAACTTCGAGATGTAGCCGCTCAGCGAGTGATAGTGAGTGTTGTAGGTGAAAACATGGACATGAAGCAATCAATATTCATACAGTATGACGGAATGGGTTCGCCCATGGTCAACAGACCGAGGATTTCTAGCGGTCCGCAAATAATTACACTCAGTTGGGGCAATTGAGGACCAAATCACTATCCTAGACCTCAACTGTTCTCACATAGAGTTCACTATGACGAAAGCTATCGTGAGTAACTCAACTGTGCATTCGTCAGCTGACCGTTACTCGATTCTTTCAGCTGATTCTACTTAAGGTTCATGACAAGGGGGTTTCTTACTTCGGCCTCGACTCATCATCCCATCGTCATAACCCCCCCCCCTCCTCTGCAGGTTCGTTCGGTTCTGGGGCATCAACGTCGACTTGAAATAAAGTTTCTATAGTTCGAAAGCGGGGATGCGGAGATGGCCAGTCCCTCCTCGTTCACTCAGCAGTAATCATCATAACGTCAAGCACCCTGGATACAAGAGGAACACCACAACAAATTGCACCGTGGGGATTACACAAGCACATGCATTCCAGCCGTCGCTCTCGCAGCTATAGCAACCGGTGATTCAAACAGTAAAATGGAGTCCGGGGAGGAGGCCCATTCACTCGCTCACTCACCAATAGTGGTTACCACGAACTACGTATTCCCCTGGACAGGCCCCTTCCCCATCGCCAATGCCCTTTGGATTTCAGACGGCAACCAAACCAACTCACGCACTTTACAGCCTACAGAGTGCCCTCGAGCCCATCAATCGAGCAGGACAGTGGGTATCAGTGGCAATTAGACCACGACCCGCACGTTCTCTCAGCAATCATATCGCTATAATGCCATAAAACAAGACGTATCGACTTCATCATCGACTTCAACCACCAACAAAGGTATGCGTGGTATATATAAATATACGCAGATGGATAGTAGGTAGTATGTAGAAGTAATCATAGCAATCGTCATCATCTTAAATAAAACGTCAAACATAACGAAACCAACCAAGTCCCCTACACCTAGAAAGTGAACACCAGAATATACCGATAGGACTACTTAGAAAACCCAAAGAAAATAGGCTACAATCAAGAACTTGTCGCAAGATATGTTTGGTTCTCGATCGTCACGCTCTTGGTCTATGCCCCAACCATCATCAGTCAGCCACCATCCAAAGTGTGTTGAGGGGGGGCACGAATGCTTGTAGTGAACATACCATATGATTAACCTTGTAAACCCCCACCAGCCTCGCCGCAAGCTCGAACATATTATTTCTTAGCGAGATAACAATAAACTGCGCATTCTTTGTCCTCTCCTTAATGTAGCTCGCGACAATACTAACATTCCTAAAATCTAGCGCAGCATCGATTTCATCCATGACGTACAGCGGCGTGGGTTTGTAATGATGCAGCGCAAAGACCAGCGCCAGACTCGACAGCGTCTTCTCACCCCCGGACAAGTTTGAAATATTCTTCCAGCTCTTCTTGGGGGGCATGACCGAGAACAGGATTCCCTCCGAGAAGGGGTCAAGAGAATCTACGAGCTCGAGCTCTGCATTTCCACCCATCGTGATCATTTGGTACATTTCCTTAAGCCGGAGGGAGATGGTGTTGAACCCCTCCATGAACTCGTCGAGACGGCGTTTGCGGAGGTCGTCGAGACGGTGCTTGACGGCATCGCGGTTCACGACTGCGTCCTGCAAGTCGTTGTTGCGGGTTGTGTGTTCCTCGACGCGACGACGGTACTCGGCAAGCACTGAGAGGTCGATATTGATGTCTTTGATTTTCTCTTCAAGTACGGCGATTTGGCTTTGTAGATTGACTTTGTCCATGTCTGCGAGCTCGTCTTCGGTGTAGATGGGGAGGGTCTCGTGGGGTTCATCGGTTTCTTCTCCGCCCAGGTCCCTGGGTTTGTTAGCGCATGTTGTGAGGGAAGGGGGCAAAGGAGCTCACTGGATATTCTGTAGCTGAAGCTTCCCGAGCTCTGCTTGCCAGTGTCTAGACCGCTTCTGGTTCTCTGCGAGTACCTTCTGGTGCTCTTCCAGTTTGTTTTTCATCTCGATCTCGGCAGCGCGGGTCTTATTTAGCTCCGCCAATTTTTCGTCGAGGTCTTCCTTAAACGCAGCCAGTTCGTCCTTCTTCGTCTCGAGATACTATATGCAGACGTTAGTATGGATTCCACAGATACTATCATTGAACCTACAGCTTGCGCCTCATCCGCCTTCTCCTGGTTCTCCCTCGCATTTTTCTCGTGCGCCTTCATATCCTCCCGTATCCCCTCAAGCTCAATTTCATTACTTTCCAACTCATCCTCTGCTGACGCGATGGTCTTTTCGGCCTTCTTCTTCGTCTTCTCCGATTTTGTCCTACCCAGATCTGCGGCCGAAATCTGTTCGCCGAGAGTCTCTAGCTGTTCCCGGATTCCATCAACTACCGATTTCTGGCTTCTGAGCTTGATACCACCGACTTCCATGATTTTGTCCTGGAGAGACTGGATCTCCTCTTCTACTTCTGCCGTCTCGGTCTGGAGCTGTTCAATCTCTTTTTCTAGACTCTTAATATTCTTTTCCAGCGCAGTGACGCGAGTCTTGTCTGTAGCTGAAGCACCCTTCTCCTTTGCCAACTCCGTGATCCTCTGTTTCGCATCGGCTATGTGTTGAACGGAAGATTTAATCTCTAGTTCTATCTTTGACATAGTGACATCGAGTTCAGGTATCCGCTCGTTGGTGTCCCGAAGGTCAGACTGAAGTTTACGCAGCTCGTCCTGAAAGTCCGCATACGCCTTTTCTAGTGTATCTCTGTCTTGTTCTAGCTTTTGAATCGCATCCTTGGACATTTGCGCCGGTAATTTACTGGACATTCGGCCTTTTGAGGCCACCGTGCCACCTCCAGTCATGGCACCAGATTTATCGATGAGCTGACCTTCGAGAGTGACCACCCTCCATCTTTGGGCACCATATGCGATACGATTTGCCTGCTGGAGATTATTCGCCACCAAGGTATTCTGGAGAACGCTGTGAAATGCCGGTGCGAACTCGGGTGACTTTGGCTTGATCAAATCGAATAGGCGGGGTGCATTTTCGGGCGTATTGATACGAGACAAGTCCTTCTTCGGCAATTTGTCCAGACAGATGAAGTTTGCGCGGCCAAGGTTAGTTTTTCGAAGATACTCAATGCATTGCTGGCCGACCTCTACTGAATCAACAACCATGTTTTCCAACGCTGGGCAGGCGGTTGAAACTGCGATGTCATACTTATTGTCAATGGTTCCCAGATTTCCGAGGCGGCCGTGGAAACCCTCTATTCTTCCAGACTCTTTCAATCTCATAAGTGCAGTCAAAACCTGACCTTGTGATTGAGCTGATGCCATGGAAGATCTCGCCTCATCTGCCTTCTCCCTAGCTCCAGAAAGACTGTTTTTCAGTTGAGGCTCCTTCTTTGCCATCTTCTGGATTTCGGCTTGAAGTTTTTTTGCTTCCTTCTCCAGGCCTGCCCTTTCCACCCGGCACGCGTCGAGTTCAGCCTGCTTTGTCTCCCGTGCTTCCTCGATGGTACCAATCTTTGCCTCTGCCTCTTCTAGGGCAACCTTACTAGCGTTGCTTCTTTCATGTAAAATATCCAGCTCACTCTGTGCAACGGCGATAGCAGATCTTTTCTCGTTGATCTTTTCGTTCCAAGGTTCAAGGGACTTCTGTTTGGCAGCAATCTGATCCGAAAACCCCTGTGTTTTTTCCTTCAGACTATCACGAATCCGCCCAAGCTCTTCCTCGCCGGCCTTGAGGCTCTCCGTGAGTTCGGCGGCTTCCACATCAAACCTCTCCCTATCTTCCTCATGTCGTTGGATGAGAGCTATGGCCTCCGAAGCCTGAAGTTTGCTCGTTTGAATTGTCTTCTGAAGCTTCTTCTGCTTTTGGGCCAGGAACTTTTCCTTTTCCTTGAGTTTGACCCCCTCCTTGTCGGCCCGGGAAGTTTCACGGAGAATGGCTTGTGTTTGTTTTTCGATATCCTTCAAACCGTCAGCAATTCAAACGGTAGAGATGTTGACTACTGTGATTACTTCTATTTCTTTGGCACCAGACTTGTATTTCTTCTCGAGCTTCTTAATCTTATCTTCTGAGCCACGATGATTCTCAAGTTCAGTGTCCAACTCCGCTTGGATTTGCGTCTGTCCTAAATTCAGTGCCCATCGCTCGTTGGAAGTTTATCACCGGAGGAACGTACGATCATCTCAGAGGTAACACGTATATTTCCATCGCTATCCGCAATGTGCAGCTGAAAGAGTGCGCATTTCTGCAGTGCAATATCATTCTCAGTCCTAATGTAGTCCAGCGCAATATTCTTTTTATCTTCCAAGGAATTTTTCTCTTTCTCAACGTGCTGCACTCGGCTACTCTTCTCCACACACACATCGTTCAACTCTTCAGCTTGGGTCTCCGATTCTTGAATTGGTTGTTTATATTTACTAGTCCCAATAATATCTTCCAGATACTCCAAAAGACCATCATCGTGTTCGGTTTGAGCCTTTGGTTTCATCTGTGCGATCGATTCAACCTCGCCCTGAAGAATCAGGAAACGCTTGTGATCCAGATCGATACCCCGTCCGCGCAAAAGCGTAGTAACTTGCGTGTAATCACTATTTGAGCCATTGATATAGTATCTGCTCGAATTATTCTTGAATGCTCGCCTCGAAATGACAAGTTCAGTATCCAGTATAACTTGAGACCCACCAGCCGGCAAGTCCAAAACCTCACAGAAATAAACCTTAACCTCACAGAAATCCAGGTTCGGGAATGTCGCCGAGTTATGAATCAATGCCGAAATTTTTCCTTGTCGCATTTTACTGGCTCGAAACCCAAAGACAAACAGCAAAGAATCGATGACATTGGACTTTCCGGAACCATTGGGGCCGACAACCGACGAGAAAGACGGGTGAAACGGCCCAACCATTCTTTCCCCCGCATACGACTTGAAGTTATTCAACACCAAATGCGTGATGACAAGTCTTTGTTTGGGTCCACTGGGTTCCTGGGAAAGCTGCTGAGATAGCAACGCGGTGCTCCGGGACTTAACGACGATCGGAGGCAAGTCTTGGGTCATCATCGGAGGTTGAGACGGCGATGGGGATTGCTGCCGGTTATTCTCCATCGGGCTGATTCCAGGAACACCCAAGAATGCATCTGATTTTACCGACCTTGCAGACCTTGCCGGTGATGCTTGGATGTCCGTCCGCATTGGTGATAGCTGCAATGGAACAGGAGTATTTGCTACTGAAGGAGTTGCATGCCGTGATGTCTGTGCTTGCGGCGTAAGAGATGCACGCTGTGTCTGCTGGGTTTGCGGCGGCGGCGTAGGGGTTGCATGCTGTGGTGTCTGCACCTGCGGAGTCGGAGTTCGAATCTGCGGGGTCTGCGGACGAGGGGAGGCGGCAACAGAGTGATCCTCCGATGCAGCCTCTGACGGGGTATCTGAGACTCGTGTTCTACGTGTAGCACGGCCTCCCCTTGCCCGTGCAGCGGGCCTGGTTGCACCTCGTCGTGGCTGGAGCTCCGAAGATGCAGTTCGTCGGGTGCGGCTTGTTCTGTTAGTAGCAGCAGCAGAAGCAGCCGGTGTTAAAGATGCTAATCGTCTCGATGCCCGTCGGGGTGTCTGTGGTGCTGGCGTGTACGTGTCTGATTCATCCTCTTCCTCATTGACTTCCTCATCCTCTTCATCTGACGAATCGACAATTCGCTGACGCTGCGCGGCAGCGCGACGGGAAGGTCTAGACATTGTCACTGAGATTGAGCGACGAATGTGGGTGTGGAGTGGAGTCGCAGAATGTTTGGCGGCGCGGTGTTGCTGTTTGTAAAACGTGGGGCAGGCGTTGCACTAAGATCAACCCAAAACACAGATGCCGCTAGCAAGGGGCTTGGCGAGCACGCAATCACGTGAGACGTTACTTGCTGCAAGTTATCACCGTTCTCATAAACAACATCTATCAAAGGATAACCCCTTCTCACCCAGGACAAAAACAACCATGTCACCAAACGCCCACCATAACCGCGCAACTATCTATCTACAAAAAAAATAGCAAAGAAAACCCCAACTTTACATGACCACACATCCAGGATCCCCAGCAGTCCGCAGCTGTACATTCCTCCATTGTTCCAACACAACCTCATGCTCATTTTCCTTCTGCTTCTCCTTCGCTTCCCGTGGAAAGTAAGTCCTCAAAAAGTTGAGCAACGATACATCCAGATTCGTAGCATCTGCCTGCAGCACGACATCGCTTCGGCACATGGGACAGAAACGCTTCGCCTCGCGCTGGAGTTTGACGAGGCATCGAACGCAGAAAACGTGAGAGCAGGAAAGTCGGACGGGCTTGACACTAATAGACTGGCAAATCGGACACAAGTAGTCATCAAGTTGCGGAATAATTGTTAGGAGTTTCGAAGACATGGTGAAGCATATCGCCTTTGCCAGGTGTGATGCAAGGAAAGGAGTGGAGGCGACGAAGATAGGGAACGTCTGGCGAGCTCCAAAGGCGGTACGTTTATCGAATTCTGTTCCCCAGATTGGTTAGTTGACATGTATAATAGAAGGTCACAGAGAGAAGAACAGACTCTTGAGAATCTTTGTCATAGCCATCTTGTTGATAGCTTGGAACCTCAAAACCCGAAGGACCTCCTCATTCACACCAATAAAGCGCTGGAATAGAACCTCACTGTTCCTATGCTTAAAGCTTTTCCGCAACCCCAGTCGTTCAACTTCAGAGCAAAACTTATCCAATCGTGCCCGTGCATCATCCACGTTTCGCTCCTTATGTGCTTCGATCTCAAGATTTGAAAAAAAGATACCCATCTCGAGGTAGACCCGAAAGATCTCTCTCCAAGGATATAGATCTGAACGTGAGACCAGACTCATTGGTGTAGCCACGGCGGTGACAGAATCCCCGATGGTGACGATCTCGCTTTCGATTGTCTTTGCGGCAGTAGATTGGACTTGGTCAAGCGCAGACAATTCGGAGGTGAGGATGTGAAAGAATTCAGTGTCATTATTGAGTGGTATTTCGACCGTCGATACTGGCTCTTGGGCCTCATGCTTCTCCTGGTCGGAGTCGGTGTTGTTGCTGAATGTCGAGGACGCTGTTGAGGACGCTGTTGAGGATGCAGTGTCATCTGAACTATAAGTCAGATCGCTCGCCGTCGACACCCGCCTATTGCGTGTCTGTAGCAGTTGTTCCAACGACATTCTCGTCTCCTCTGACAATCCCAGATCCAACTGTAGTCCATCACGACCATGAACCGTCAGGACTAATTTCGGCTGGAAGCTCTGCATGGTACCTAGCCCTCACCACATGAGCACAAACTTCCCGGACTCAGGACCGAGAAAGCACAACTTACCATCAAACATGTATTGGAGTTCAGCGCCATGGGATCCTCGGCTCTGGGACTCAGAGATCAAGGCTTTGAGTGTGTCCACAGTCAACCCCAGGTCGGAGAGTTCTCGCTGCAGCCGCTTGATACACTTCTTAAGCTGTCGGTACTGAATTGCGGCGGCCTGCCATTCCGGCGGAAAGTTCTCGGAGGAGAGTGTTTCGTTGAAGGTGTGGGCGAACTTCATCGTTGTTGGTTGGGGGTATCACTAATAATCTACCTTTGTATTTCTGCCGTCACTGTGTCTCTTTGGGTCGTTCGTTTATTATGATTTCCCGAATTTGGACCTGGACCATCTGGTTTGCCGGATGTCGGACTCTTAGAGGCTTTCGATAGAGTAAAAGTTCTTGGTATTGTTTTGGAAAGAAAGAACCCTTCTAAAGTTAACTGTTCACAAAAAAATGCCTTTTTTGTTATCAGATCAGCTCAACTTTAAATCGTGAGACAAAACCATGCGGTGGGTCCACCGTCACCTTTTGTAGTCTCTATCCAGTCATCGACCCAGGGCTTACTACTCAGCCCGCCACGAGGCTAGGAGGGAAGAAAACCTAGAATTTTCCAAGCTTCCACACCAACTGCAGAATGAGAAACGCTTGCATACAACAGGCGAACGCCCTGCGCATCGACATGGCGAAAATAGCGAACACACACTTGCTTCTTTCAGCTACAGCATCACGAGTTGCATCAGGAGCGCTCCCACAAGGCCGGCTCTGATTTCCGACACAACTGAAAGCTGAAGGTGAGCCAATCAAATGTTGGGAGGGTGGTGGGGAGAGAAGAGCACACGACACATTTCCAAGAATGGACAGACGATGAGGCAATTCTGCAAAATTACACAACTGTGGCGCCCGTTGTGCAACATAACAGGTACGCTGCGTCAAGGCACAAATTTTGCTCGCGTGCGGCTGCTGCTCCGTCTCGGACCTAAGGAGTAGGGCTTTCGCAGAACTATACTAAGTAGCTATTAGATAACGCTTTTACGTATTGGTATCAAGGGGTAAATTCTGGACTGGTACAAAACCTCGGATACTAAATTTCATGAGGTATGGTTGAACGATGGAATCACTGGCTATCACGTCCGACATGGATCCGTACAGCCTATGGACCTACGGCCACATGAAAACGGGCGATCGGATGCTGGCCTGCTTTATCACCAGCGGCGCGCCACACCGCAGAGGCCCCAATGTCAGAGTACTCGAACATAAGACTGCGCATCTAACCCTCTAGTCCACGACACAGGATATGCCGTGACTGATGGGATCACTGGCGCCACCCCCGGGATATTGTCATAACAAGCCCCAGGATGTCCGATGCCGTGAGTGATGCCTATTTGTGACAGCGTATACTCTTTTTACCCGAGAACAGGGTGGTATATTTCAAACCAGTACCAACCGATATTCGGCATCGAAAACGGTCCCCCACGCACTGAAACTTGCACTGACGGAAGGCGCTCCTCCCTTGGCAGGTGCTGCCTATTAATCGGGCGGGGGTCACACATCTTCATAGTGTCCAATTGTGCCATCAGTTCTCGGTCGGTGTGTTCGGATTAATGTCGATACACAACTCGACATATCTTTTCTCCAAAAGCTTTCCATGGTATTCGAAACCCTCTCCCGCAATACCTGCATCTGGAAACCTAATTTCTGCGGATCCAAATGGCGAGCTACCAATCAAAGCTCAACGCCTCCATTACCTAGGGCCGAACTTGTTCAATGCCTACCTGGTATTTAGCATCGTTCGCATCACGTTGTCCACAAAGGCCTTGGTTAATTCTGGGTATATGGTAGCGCACATCCGGGGGACCGACAGCAACCTCCTTTCGAAACTCTGTCAACCCCGGACATCGTCGAACACCACTTCCTCCGATGCCCAGGCCGAAAATATGGAGACAAAAGAGAGATTTCGAGCCTTGGTGTTTACAGCACCATGCACTGCCAGCTAAGATCTAGCCAGCCTGTCTTTCGGGGCCATGTTTGGATCCTGCAAGCCTTGAACGCAGCTCCTGGTCTTGCTTGTACCAGCATATTTCCTCCCTTAGAGTCTTACTCGCCCGGGTACTACAGCCCTAAGTACTCTTATACATAGGGGGAACGAGCAACTGTACCCAGCACGGCACAAGCAAAAGAGCAAAAGAATGAGTACAAGTTTCGAACCTTGGGTATTTACAGCACTTAGCATTTGTAACGCCTTGCACTTGCACTTGAGAGACACAGGTTTCGAACCTTGGCGTTTACAGCACCATGCACTGCCAGCTAAGATCTAGCCAGCCTGTCTTTCGGGGCTATATTCGGATCCTGCAAGCCTTGAACGCAGCTCCTGGTCTTGCTTGTGCCAGCATGTTTCCTCCCTTACAGTCTTACTCGCCCAGGTACTGCAGCCCTAAGTACTCTTATATATAGGGGAACGAACAACTGCACCCAGCACGGCAAAAACAAGAGAGCAAAATAATGAGTACAGGTTTCGAACCTTAGGTGTTTACAGCACTCAGCGTTTGTAACGCCTTGCACTTGCACTTGACGAGAGACAGGTTTCGAACCTTGGCGTTTACAGCACCTGGCGTTTATTGCGCCTGGTATTTGGAGTACCATGGACTGCCAGCTAAGCTAGGCATCAGTTCTTGTCTTAGACCTGAGTATAGAACAATATGTCAGATGGAGATCTGTAACAATCCACACGCTGGCACTCGTGGGTGGAGTGGTTACTGTCTTACTTTCCCTACGCCTGATGCAAGTAATAAGTACTGGGATTGGGTCAGGGACGGCTATTCTGATGGACCTCATTTGTTGATGTTTGTAGTGCGGTAATACTGTAATAGTAATCCAAATATAAGACATCGCTACTATACTCATATTTCATTCGTAACTCAGAGAATCAGGTACACGATACATCACCAATCACCTCCTTCGAACATCATACAACATCCCATGAACATCACAGCATCACATTCATACTTAAGTACATAAATAATCGCTCCTCAACCTCTACTACAAATCTAAATCATAAATTATAATCTATCCCAAACGCCATCCAAAACCCACAAAAACTTTTCCCATCAAACCTTCTTCCTCAACTCCAACCCCACCAACCTCCACCTCGTCGCCAAGAACAACGTACTAGCACCCAGCAACACCGCCCCCGCAAAGAACTGTGCCCCCCTAAAACCACCATCATACTTCGATATCAACGCACCCGCAATCGGGTTCCCCGTGAGCGCGCCAAAACTCACAACCGCAAACAACGCGCCACTGCGGACCCCAAACTCTCTAATATCCGAGATCTGCGCGACGAGTGCCGGCGCAAGCGACACAAACGCGCCGGTCGAGAACCCGTACAGCGCCGCGAACAAGATTATGGGGACGCTCCCCGAGGACGGGGTCCATAGTGCGAACACGAGGACCGCGGAAAGGTACGAGATTATTACCATCATGTTGAAGCGGCCGATTTTGTCGCCGATGTAGCCGGGTATGATACGGCCGAAGATGGAGGCTGCGTTGAGGATTGAGATCAGGTAGTTTGAGAGGTCGACGGACATGCCATGGCGGATTCCGTACTCCGGGAGGTAGTTGAAGGGGAGGAACATTCTACTTGCGTTAGCGGGGGGTATAAGAAGCGGGAGGGGGCGGGGTACCCAAAGAAGAAGAGGAACGATGCGCCAACCATGAGCGTAAACGGGAACTCCTTGAAATGGCGTGTGAACTCGCCGATCGTCCATGGCGTTGCGCCCTTCGGGGATATACGGGATACGAGCGTCAGATTCGCAATCACCATCATGGCGAGTATCAGGAACGCGGTGATTCGCATTGACCAGCCGAAGCCGACTTGGGCTATGAGGCGTCGAATCATGATGGGGAAGATGACACCGCCCAGGGAAGACCCAGACGCTGTTATCCCGAGAGCAAATGCCCGACGATTAAAGAACCAGGTCGAGACACAGGCCACTGCCGGATAGAATATCATGCTTGCCCCGATGGCGGAGCAGATTCCCTGGGAAAGCACGAAGTGCCAGTATGCGTGTGAGATGGAAGCCATCATCAACCCGAAAACGTGGAGGAAAGTTCCAAGAAGTAGAATATACCGCGGTCCGTAGGCGTCGAACATTTTGCCAACGAAGGCTCCGCCAAAGAACATGAAGAATGTCTCGAGACTGCTGATCCATGAGATAGTACTCGGTGAATATTGCTTCAGTTGATTGGTTTGGTAGTAGCTTTGGAAGATTCCGATGGCATTGATCCACCCTGTTAAAAAGCCGGTCAGTTGCATCCCTCATCATGGTAAGAGATTGGAAATTACCAAAAGAGCAGAACAAGCAGCAAAAGGCGCCTAGCACGCACAACCATGCCTTCGCCCCGCCATCTGGAAACGCCCGGGGATTGTGCTGGGAAATATAGGTTTCCTGCTTCTCCAATTCTTCGAAGTCACCCGTGGCAGCCTCCTCCTTCTTCACTCCAGTGACTTCACCACCTATCACTTCCCCAGTGCTAATAGATGTTGATGAAACCGATCCGGCTTCTATGCGTTTCTCCAGGGTAACGGAGGTGGCAGTTGATGGCGGTTGCGTATTGGGTTGAGCTGGATATGATTGCGACATCTCGGCGGAATAGAAAGTGAACGAGCGCACTTCTGGGCAAAGCGGTCGAGTTTGAGGGATTATGCAGAGATGCAGTCCGCGGATATGTCCAATATATATCAATATCAAAACCTTTTCACCCGGACAAATCCAGCAGGTTCGGAGTTGGCCACCTTTGGCCATTCGGCGCTCGGATCTACCAGGCTCATGCAGAGTAAACAGTGCGCTCTAGATTAGAGAAATTAAAGATTGATTACCCGAATCAAGCATTTGCTCGCCAGAGCGGTGCCACTTTGGCCCCACCTGCTCCGTGGGCAGCAGCAGGCAGGCAACGTGCCGTCGGTTCCGCAGCGAGCCATTGGATCGCTTACCGGAGTTTATGGCTTAGCAGGGGTGGGCCGTCAACGTGAGCCATCGGGACTGCACGCTGTTCGTATTCAGCAGCAGCGAGCAGGTTCTTTGGACGTGCCTGTGAGTGCAACTTTCTGAGACAGAGATTTCTAATGGCATTCCAGCTATGACGCCATTCCGACGGCAAGATTGCTCCGCTTCGTTACCAATCACGGTGGGCCATAACCGAGGCGGACCCCTGCGCAGGACCCGGATCTCGGCACACGACTAATCAGATTACTGAGGTGCCTGCTCCAAGCCGAGGTTGAGGCTCAGGGCTGGGTCTGACGCCAGATACACGCTGCAGCCGCACCTTGTCTTAGATTGCCGCGTGGGATCTGAGGTGTTCGCCCTGCTGCTCATATGAACGCTGTCCGAAGCGAAGCGAGCTAGAAAGTGGCGGTATCGTGACGACTGTCTTCTATTTCAAAGCGCCGACGTCAGTAGCACACTTACGACATATCAATACGAGCGCTCGACATCTAACTATCCACCAACCAAACCGCGTTGAACAAGTCGATATCAAACGTCCGGATTTAAGCCTGCGTCACCGCCAGTGGGTTGTTTGGCTGCAGTTCGAGGTCTCATCATGTACTTATACACTGCTATCAACGAGGCGGATTAGGCAGAGTCCTCTTCTCCACGATCCCGTCTCTAGTTCCCTGCGAGGAAGTTAATCGCGACTATTAAGAACATTTGTCCGAGGAGTGGGCCCAAACGCAAGGCTCGAAAACTTCCAGCCATCTTGAAGCTTGGAATCCCAAAAAAGAACGCTGAAACAGAATCTCTACTCGCCAACCGGGTCACCCGAAATCCAGATCCACAGTGCCGGGGCGGATGTAATGGTGCTGTTCTGGTTATACATTACAGCTCGAATAACTAGTGGCGGGGTAATTTGGGGGATTCGGGTGGGTGGGAAGCCATCGAAAGGTGGTGGAACACCGGGTGGTTCTCATAGCGAGTGGAAGGGAAAGTGGTGCTGCTTTCGCGACTTTGCCGAGGGGCTGAAAACCCTGAGGAAGCGATTGGGATTTGGGTGGGGGTGGTGGAAGAAAAATGTACTTATGTCATGGCCGTAAGCGGCCGAATACATTATGATACAAACAAACAAACAAACAAACAGCTCGAATAACCACTGGGTACCTAAATTCCATAGTCGGCCTCAAAACAACGCCGTCGGGTTTACAAACTGCAGTGCGTACTCGCAACAAACAGGAAGGCGCAGCCAAAGATAGGACAGTAGCCCTGCGACCTCCAGGTATCACACTACTTCGAAATGGAAGGACAAAAGAAAAGCAAAAGGGTGGTTATTGCAGCAACCAAGTGTTTGCAGCACTGCAGGTTTCGAACCCGCACTCGATGTTTACAGCACCGTGAGTGATCTCTACAGATTTAGTGCCTGCAGTCTTAAGTTGTTTACAGCACTATGAATTGATCAAAGCAGGTTTCGAGCCTACTACCTGGTGTTTATAGCACCGTGCCTTGCCGGTTTGGCTAGGCGATCAGTTTTTATATCCAGTGTTCTGGCCAGGCTCATGTACTATAAATTGCATAACTAAGGTAGGACAATCCGGCAGCCGTGAATATCGATATCGCACTACACGAAAGGGCAGCCCACAGAAAAGTAAAAGAATGATATCTACAGGCTTCGGGCCTGCGATTATAACTACCTATGTTTACAGCACCGTAGGTGATCCGAGCAAGTTTCAAGCCTACTACCATATTGTTTACAGCACCCTGCCTGTTAAGCTAGACAGTCGGTTGTTATATCTGCGGCGTTTCCAACCATGATAATGTACTATAAACTGATACCTCAGAGGTCAATTCGTGGGTAGCCCATAGCACTACCCGCTGTAAATTCCAACTAGGCCCTCAGTCGCGTATGCGTTGATATCAGGCATGGTAATGTAAAGTTCCGAGCATCGCCCGTTCTAGCGTCTCATTGAGTCACAGCTAGGCAGGGGGAGCAAAAGCTATGCAGGTTTGGAGCCTGCGATTATAGTACCATTTTAGTATTGCAGGTTTTATGCCTGTGTGTGTTTACAACACTCAGGTTTCGAACTCGCATCCGGTGTTTAAAGCACCTGGTGTTTCTAGCACCGCTAAGCAATCAGTTCTTGTATATATGTGGATCTAATCTATGATCATGTAAAGTTTCTTGTGATATTCCCGTGGACACTCAGTAGCCGTGGGTATCTTACTACGTGTAGGACAAAAGAATAGGCTGAGGTTTAAGGCAATACGATTATTGTGGGAATGGGATTCCCAAAGAATAATTAATATTGTTAAAACGTCATTTAGGTTAGGAGTACACCCACAAGTTTGGAAGGAAGCGAAGGGGGTGGTTATACCGAAACCGAATAAACCAGATTACGGAGTCGCCAAGGCATACAGGGTGATAACGTTGTTAAATTGTCTGGGAAAAGTTGTTGAGAAGGTGGCAGCCAACGCAATAGCAGAGGAGTGTGAGAGAAGGAGGTTACTTCATGACGGACAGTTTGGATGCAGAAAGAGAAGGTCGGCAATAGACGCGGTTGGAAGGTTGATGAAGAGAGTTGAAGAAGCGTGGGGGAGGGGGAATACCGCGGCAGTGTTGTTGATGGATGTAAAGGGAGCCTTCCCACATGTGGCGAAGGGGAACTTGATAAAAAGAATGGAAGATATGGGGTTTGAAGCCAACCTGGTGAGGTGGGTGGAAAGCTTTGTGCAAGATAGAAAAGTGATAATGTCGATGGACGGAAAGGAGGGTGATAGTATGGATGTGGAAACGGGGGTTCCGCAGGGGTCGCCAGTATCGCCAGTACTTTTTGTTATATACCTTTCGGGGTTGTTCGGCCAAGTGGAAAAGGAAGAAGAAGAATGTGGAAGCGAGGGTATATCATTTGTCAATGATGTGGCATGGGTGGTGGAAGGCGTGGATGTGGGGGAATGCACACAGTGATTGAAAAGATACGCTGCGGAAACAAATTTTTGGGCAAAGAAGAATGCCTGTCAGTTCGACATCGAAAAAACGGAGGCGATGTTGTTTACTCGACAAAGAAAGAATAAGGAACCGAAGATGAATGCCCGAGTAAGGGTAGGACATCATGAGGTTTCGCACAACAAAGAAGCGACAAGATGGTTGGGGGTATGGCTGGATGATATGCTTACCCTGAATGATCATACGAAAAAGACCTTAGCGAAAGCAAGGAGAGCGCAGAACAGGGTAAGATCCTTGATAGTGAAGTGTTAGGGGTCCTCCTCTAGCAGTGATAATGGGACTTGTCGGGAGTCAAAGACAGCGAATACCACGCCGAGACCGACAAGAATTATGCCCAGTGATATGTCTCTTAGCGGGGAATCCATATCAGTCACGAGAAGAGCCTGGGTGGTCAGCCGGAGTAAGCCGGGAACACCAGGGAGCTTCTTTCACTTTCCAGAAACTATGCGGGACATGCTTGCAAGCACAGCAGTTGATAGTCTATTGCGAGTAAGAGGGCTCTTCACTGCCTGACCGTAACGGCAGGGTACCCAGTGCGGCACACCCCAGTATAAGGAGAAATGTCTCTACCTAAGCATGACGTAACTGAGGGATTTATGGCATTGGCTGAAAAGCCAGAAGCAATTACCTTGCATTGGTTTGCATAGGTGTATCTTGCAACCAAGGAGTGTCATAAATACTCTATGTTATCAGCACGGATTGGTAACCGATAAGACTGTTCAACTACCGAATAAACTCATCGAAGGCGAGATGTCAAAGTTGAAGTTATGGTCTGATCAATGAGCGATATGATACGTGTCTCCTATGGGGATGCGCGAGCACATCCGAGAAGCGCCAGCAAATAAGTCGCAAGGATATCTATCGGGCATCGTCAATAAGACCCTCAGATAAGTGGCTATCATTGAGGGAATTAATCATAGTTCTAGTCTGAGGAGGAACTATAAAAAGATCACATTGTTCTGGCAATGAGGAAGACAAGCTGGAACAGCCAGGGAGAAAAACGATACCTACCAGCAAAGAAATATCCTTATTTATTATTGCGTTTTTATGATACCTATACCTATTATATCTATACCTAGAATCTATTAGCTTAGTGTAGCGGCAGCCCCGCACCTTGGAAACATTACGGTACGAATGATTGTTACCTTCGAGAACGACAACGACATTATTGTATACGCCCTCGAGAAGGTTATATCTCATGCCAGAAGAACTCAGCAAATCTTTGTGGCGCAGTGTGTGTGGTGGCTCGCATCGATTATTGGGTTAGAACAAGAACTAGCCAATTATATCGATAATATCCAGTCCAGGGTCGACGTTACCATTATCCCGGAAAAGGTTCCCAGAGTTGAAAGAACCGTATCCCCGATACGTAGGGATAATCAGGAAGATCAAAGACAGGATAAGATACTCAAAGAGTGTGAAGAGTATTTGAAGGATTCGAAACGACTAAGAGAAATTGCCGCCCTTAAAGCAACAGGGAAAACCCTTACTGGCTTTATTAATCCTACGGCTATTTCCAAAAAGTGTCTGAGGAAAAAGGATCAATATAAGAAGAAGCCAGTTGATCTACCGAAGAGAGGTAATTCAAGAACAGCAGGCATTGACCAAGCAGAGATCCAAAGACGTAAGGAGACTGGAGAGTGTCTACGGTGTGCTTGGCCAATCGATAGGAAGGGCAATCATCAAGTAGCAGATTGCAGGAGGCCAATTAAGCTGGATAAAGGAACAGCGAGTTATCCCAAGGCCAAAGGACACTCCGAGATAAAGCAAGTTCCTCAGTTACTTCCGGTCGAGGAAGAAAGCAGCGAGTCAAGCAGTTTTGAGGAATCATCGGACGATTCATTATAAGGAATAGGATCATACGGCAGTGGACCTTAGTGGCTATACAAGTATCAGCGGATACTCGGTTAGGTTACTTGGGGAATACACCCCCGTAACATGAAGAAAGGATTAAGCTCGGAAGCGTGCAAAAGAATTCAAGTTGTGGCGGTTCAGGCTAGTGTTAGCAATGGGTCCGGGTTACGCGCCAGCGGTCCGGGTTTGGACCGCAAAAACGGGTCGGTTCGGTTCCAGAACCGTCCAAAAACCCGACATGCTGACTCTTGGCGGGCCAAACCCGGACCCGTACCCGTCAACCCGCGGGTTTCGCCAGGTTTGGCTAGACCCATCGGTTCCAATCTCCAGTTTTGCGTTTCGGGTTTCATATTTATGGTCGCATTCAGATATGCTACTGTTAATCATAAAATATTGACATTGGTACGTCACGGTTCATTATTGACGCATTAGTCGCCTTGATGTGCAAAACAAACATACTCACGCGCCCAACCACATCCTGAAAATGAGCGTCAACAGAGCGTCAACAGAGCGTCAACAGAGCGTCAACGAGATTTGGTCTTGCAATCTGTTTTGCCTATAAAGGCAGCCAATAATTCCTTTATAACTGAATACAACATATCAGAGGCGTGATTTCCCAGGACGCATGACCAAAAATCGTTGACGCTCCGTTGACGCTCATTTTCATGATGGGGCAGGGAGGGTATTGCAATCTGTT
>Ga0307512_10002430_pt1 | contig 23629 bp, 26 predicted proteins | sample 14_EM_MG_FD_200267 | JGI IMG/M metagenome (GOLD analysis project Ga0307512, IMG submission 200267) | Populus trichocarpa ectomycorrhiza microbial communities from riparian zone in the Pacific Northwest, United States - 14_EM | ecosystem: Host-associated > Plants > Roots > Unclassified | place...
GAGTGAGACCAAAAGTTGGGAAAGATAGAGTGTAAATTTTCATTGTATGATAAGAGGAGATGGAAATGAGATGATGTCTATCTACTCCGGGGTCCGCCGAATATATACTCCCCGTCACTCTGTCCACTTCCGTTACCCCTGTATCTCCGTACAACCGCCGTCGCTCCTTGCAGATTTACTTGATCAAGCGTGTTTGAGATGCACTTAGAGACGGAGATCGAATGAACTCAGAGATGCGCTTTGAGGCCGGGATCGACCAACTTTGGAGATGCACTTGGAGGCCGAGGTCGAGTTAACTCAGTGATGCACTTTGAGGCCGTGATCGAGCGAGTTTGGAGCTGCACTTGGACACCGAGATAGAGTCAACTCAGAGATGAACTTGGAGGCCGTAATCGAGCGAGTCTGGAGATACACTTGGAGGCCGTGATCGAGCAAGTTTGGAGATGCACTTGGAGGCCGTGATCGATCGAGTTTGGAGATGCACTGGGAGGCCGAGGTCCAAGGAACTCAGAGAGTCACTTGGAGGCCGTGATCGATCAAGTTTGGAGATGCACTGGGAGGCCGAGGTCGAGTGAACTCAGAGATGCACTTTGAGGCCGTGATTGAGCGAGTTTCGAGATGCATTTGGAGGCCGAGATCGAGTGAACTGACAGCTGCACTTGGAGGCCAGGATCGAGCGAGTTTGGAGATGCACTTGGAGGCCGAGATCGAGTGAACTCAGAGATGCAATGTCAGGTTGTGACCGAGAGTGTTTGGAGAGGCACTTGCAGGCAATGATCGAGCGAGATAGGAGGAGTACTTGGAGGCGGTCGATTTGGAGGGAGGCGCAACAGCAGCTGGACTATCGATCTTGGGATGATGCTGGACTTGGGGTATGCTGTACTCGGTGTTAACTCATGATTATGGCTTGGAGAGATAGAGAGGGATGACTTAAATTCGTGTTCTTAGGTGATGGTAGAGTTGAGCACAAGACAGAGTGAGATCAGAGGAGATGGGGAAAATCATCATCAGAGACAGGGACTTGAGAAAATTTCGTGTGCCAGTCAATTGACCATCCCCGATACGGCAGGTACGACTCCCGATCCGGCGGGTATTATCACCGATATGGGGTCTACTAAACCCAATCAGCCAAGTCGTACTCCTGATTTCTCATGGCCGTTCATATTCTCCATATCGTTCTCTTCTTCATCCCCCATCTCAATCTTTCTTGTCCACAACTCTACCATCATCACAAGAACACAAAGTTGAGTCATCCCTCTCTATCTCTCCATGCCATCATCATGAGTTCCCACCGAGTACAGCATACACCTAAGAATGTCTGTCGTCCCTTCATTCTCACGATTTCGAGTAGACCCCTGAATGTAGCTTCAGCTTCCAGCGTACCTCCCTACCTATCCACCGCCACCGGCCAGTTCTCCATAACAGCTTCCAAGGTGAAGTCACCTTGTCACATTCCCACAGTTTCGAGTTAACCAACCGATGGATAGAGTCTCAGCACCTGGCACGCCTCCCACCGACCGCCTCCAGATCGACCACCTCCAAGTACTCCTCCAATCTCGCTCAATCATAGCCTGCTACAAGTGCATCTCGAAACTCGCTTGATCACGGCCACCAAGTGCATCTCCAAACTCGCTCGATCACGGCCTCCCAGTGCATCTTCAAACTAGATTCATCACGGCCTCCAAGTGCAGCTGTCAGTTCACTCGATCTCGGCCTCCAAGTGCATCTCCAAACTCCCTCGATCATGGCCTCCAAGTGCAGCTGTGTGTTCACTCGATCTCGGCCTGCAACTGCATCTCCAAACTCGCTCGGTCACAGCCTCCATGTGCAGCTCTCAGTTCACTCGATCTCGGCCTCCGAGTCCATCTCCAAACTCCCGCGATCACGGAGTCCAAGTGGAGCTCTCAGTTCACTCGATCTCGGCCTCCAAGTGCATCTCCAAACTCGCTTGATCACGGCCTCCCAGTGTATCTCTGAGTTCACTCAATCTCGGTCTCCAATTGCATCTCCAAACTCGCTCGATAACGGCGTCAAAGTGCATCTCTGAGTTCACTCGACCTCGGCCTCCAAGTGCATCTCCAAACTCACTCGGTCACGGCCTCCCCGTGCATCTCTGAGTTCACTCAATCTCAATCCCCAATTGCATCTCCAAACTCGCTCGATCACGGCCTCGGAGTCTATCTCTGAGTTGTAGATTGGTAGCTATCCAGATAAATAGATACATAGATGAGAATACAACCTGAATACATGAGTTTTAAAAATCGTTGCATGATTAGTAGTAGCTATGAGTTCAAAGCACACCAGCAGCGTTCCCAGATGTTGTTTTTCCCAGAATGCTCTACAGCGATTCGAGGTGCTCCCGGATGCTCACAGGTTTGTCGCAGGCCCTCCCAGGTGCTCTGCTAGGCAACGCAACCCGTCCCCTGGGCGACAGGCAGCGTGTAATTCTCCATCAGAGGGTACCGGGTTCCGTCAGAGCCATCAGAGCCATCCGCAACACCCGGGTGTTTCAGACGGAAACCAGTGTTATTGCTGATGCCTACTGCCACAGAGCCGCACCTAATGCAACAGAGCCTCACCTTAACATGACCAGAGTAGTCCACCTACATGACAACCTTCTCCAATCATATTCGAGAAACCTCTGGAAGAAACAAAACACCCTGATCTTAAAAACAAACATGCCTCCGCGATGTCTCTCAATCATCCAAAAACGCCTGCTCCTCACCTCTTCTTTTGTCTTGTTTTCCTCTTCGCCTTTGGCCGCCCAACCATTTCTTTCTTATACTGCTCCACCATTCCTTTTTCTTTTGCCATATTCTTCTCTGGCTCCCATGTATTATCCTTCTCATCCCAACGTTCCCATTTCAGTTCGTATTCCCAACTAGTTCAGTCACAGCTTGGCCGGTGTTTTGCGATTGATTCGACGACATAACTTGTGCCTGCGCAGCTGGTCGGTACCGTCAGAAGTGGCAGCTGCCAGACAATCCTAGAATCATCAGTGCGGTCAACTTTAACCCTGCTGACGTTCACTGTCTTGTAGATCTTCATGTCATCTGGGAGATCTAGTTCCACGGTGTTTGCGCTTGTTCGTAGGATCTCATATGGGCCAATGTAGCTGTGTACTGGTTTGTGTCGCATGGGGTTGACATTGGTGTATGTGATTGGCAAATCCTTTGTATCTAAAAATACTTTCGCACCGGTGGTGATAGCGGGGTCAAATGGGCGTGGTGACATTTCATCCTCAGCCATCCGTTTATCCTGAGCATTGGGCAGCTCATCACTGACACCTCCTGAAATGCGCTGCAATCGTTCGACAAATTCGAGGACTTGTAAGGATTTCACTGATTCATTGGCTTGCGGTCGTTGGAGGTCTGCAATTATGTCTAGCGGGAAAGGCGGCTCATTACCAAGATCAAGTTCAAAAGGCGTCTGCTTCGTTGAACAGTGTACTGAAGGATCGTAAGCATACTCCGCTCATGGCAGCGAGTCGTCCCAATTGGCTTGATCGTGAGTTGCAAAGCCACGCAAATAGCGTACAACCATCTTGTTTGAGTTTTCATAGAGACCATCCATTTCTGGATGGAATGCCCTAGACATGAGCAGCTTCGTCTGAGGAATCCTCACAACTTCTCTCCCATAGTCCACTGTGAAACGTACATTGTGGTCCGATGCAACCTCTTGCGGCGCTCCGTATCGGCGGAACAATGTCATCGATGAAGATGCGCGCGATGGCTGGGGCATCGATTGTTCTCTTGCAGGCTCGCCAATGTGCTCACTTTGTCATGTGGTCGACAAACATTACAATGCAGTCCTGGCCATTTCCTGAGATTGCCAGGTCAGTTGTGAAGTCGATGCCAATTATTTGGCAACGGCCTTTGGCTATTGGAAGTGGTTGTAGGAGGCCCATGGGTTTCCCACACCAGTGGTTAATTCGGGGGCACAGGTCACAGCCTGCAACGTATTGCGGGGTGTAGCGAGACATTTGCTTCCAGAACTACTGGTCCTTCATACGAGGGTACGTTCCGTCAGCACCGAAGTGTCCTCCTGCCAGAGTGTCGTGGGCTTCATGGAGGGTTCGTCGCTGCATTGTCCTTGGAATACTCTGCCATCCTCTCATATCTGCCTTTCCGTCTTCCTCCTTCTCTTTTGCCCTTGCAGTTTAGTTCACCTGTGTCTTTTCCAAATCTCCACATAACAACAGTGGGCCATTCTCTTGCAAATAGAATCGTTTCGTTGCCACCCATAATTTGCCTTCCTTGGTAGATGCAGTGGATGGTGGGGAGCGGGGACTTGGGCTGGACAAGCAATGTGCAATAGGCCCGAACCATTGATCATCAATTGTGCCCGCCTTGATGTCATCAACCCATTCTCCAGCCTCATTACCTGCCAGTGCTGTTGAATTGCATCGCTCCCATCGGAAATCTGTGCGGCGAGACAATGCGTCCACACCCTGATCCCTGACACCCAGGATGTGCTTGACCTCCCAAGTGAAATTCTGTAGGACTGTCCAGATATCCATCTGACGTACGGTGAGGTGTAGTTGTGTGAGGATCCAACGCAAGGTTGAATGGTCCGTGTGTGCCAAAAATGGCTGCTCAGCTCCATGTAGGTTGAATTTGCAGCATAATATTACATCTTGGATGCGTAATAGTTCTCTGTCGTATGCAGGGTATCGCGTCTCTGCATCCTCTATCTCACGGCTGAAATATCCCCGTACCTCCTCTGTCTTATCTTGAACCTGGGAGAGCACCGCGGCCAACGCAGATTGGCTAGCATCGACGTGCAGGCAGTATTTGGCTTCGGGGTCCAGTGAACCAAGCACCGGAGAATTGCCGAGTGCCTTTTTGAGCGTGTCGAAGGCATACTGGCACTCTCCATCCCGAGCGAATGGAGTGTGCCTGACTCTCCTCAGTTCTCCACGTCGCCGCCCCTCATCCCCTTTTCCTTGCAGAGGAGTGCCAATTCTGTACAACGGCATCGCAATGTGAGCTTAGTGTTCAATGAATTATCTATAGTAACTGGTGAGGCCCAGAAAGCCTCTGACGTCCTTACTATTCCCAGGTTGAAGCCAATCCATTACCGCACGAGTCTTATGCTCCTGGGCGTGGATGGTGTCATTGTCAATGTCCAAGCCACAAAAATCAACTTTCTGACAAGCCCCGGCACATTGTGCATGTTTCGCCTTGAGACCATGTTCTGTCGGCAAAGTAAGCACTTCTCGGACATGTACGACATATTGTGCCAGGGTATAGCTGTGAATCATATTATCGTCATGTTATACGACGATGAATTTGCATTTCATTGATTCTAAGATGCCGTTCATCATCCGCATGAACTGGCTGGGTACGTTCGCCATGCCAAACGGCATAACTTGCCACTCGTAAACACCAAATTTTACTGGCGAAGGCCATCATTTGCCTGTCAGCTGGGGCGATGCGGATTTGATGCTAACCAGCCGCCAAGTCCAATTTTGTGAACCAACAGGAGCCGTGCGTGGAGTTGAGTAAATCCTCGATGTGTGGAGGAGAATAATGATCCTTGACGGTTATGGCGTTTAGTGCATGATAGTCTATGCACATGGGCAGCGTACCATCAGGTTGTGGCACGAATAATACCGGTGAGCCAAAATTGCGTTCCAGATGGGTGAATCCAACTGCACCAAATCGCCTTCTCTAACTGCCTCCGAAGCTCTGCTTCTTCCCGAGGGGAGATGTGGTATTGTGAGCGGGACGGTATTTTGCCATTCAGGTCTGTTTTAATTTCGAAAGCGGCCTGCCTTCCATTCAGCAAATGTGCAAATGTTGGCTCGCCAAAGAGGCCCTGGAATTCGGTCAACGTATCCTGAAAATACCCCGCTGGTTCATCCATCTGAAGTGTACCACCATCACCGCAGTGGTGTCCTTTGAGCAAGCAGGCCTGATTCAACACGCGGGCAGACACATTGTGAAGTTCCGCCCTCCGTATAATGTGTATGCCGATGAATTTGGCCTGCTCCACTATTCCTTCGTCGATGTCCAAGGGGTGTCGGCCAGGCAAGTAATGTACTCGGCCATCCTCCCTATCCTCCTAGAGGTTATCGGCAATCCATATTTCATTGCTGTCATGATCGATTCGATATCGTCGGTTGTTATCACAAATCCATCTTTTGCCTAGCACACTATCAAAGCCCTTGATGTTGTAGATCGTAAATTCGGCTTCATAGACATATGACTCACCGAGTCGTAGTTTCGATTTGACTCTTTGACATTTCTTGATGCCATCCTCTGCCTTGATATTGGCCATCTCCACAATCATCCATCAGGCCTCCTTTGCCTGCAGGGCGGCCCCTTGGCATTTTAGTTCCTCAATGAACTTCCACCCCACATAGTGCTCTGACGCACCATCGTCCTTCACAACGCTTGCCGTTTTGCTGCTCCACCATCCTCCTTTCGTTTGGAATCTTATTTTCCCATTGAACCTTAGCAGGTCAACTACTGAGTCATCTAGTTTACTAACTTTCAAGTAGTGGTAACAAGTCAAAAACTTGAATTGACTATCTGGCACCAATTTGCCACCCTTTTTGTTTGACGATACCATATATGATGGTGTTTTTATGGGAGGTACAGCTGCAGCTACTGACCTCCATTGCCTTTTCCCGCTTCAGAGTCCAAGTCGAAGGAGCTCTCCAACTCGCTCTCCGACTCACTGTCAGTCTCCTGCATAGCCTCCTGATCCTTGGTAAACCGCCCACTCTCCTTTCTACTGGTTAGTGCACCACCCCATTTCTTATCTTTACGGGGGTGTCCAGACTCGGCTTTTGGGGCATCTTTGCCGACCACAGCTTGTGCGAGTAGCTTCTTCATCAAGTTGCAGTTTGGGCAATTGCGAGAGATATGACCCACCTGGCCACAGTTATTACAGGTCAAGCTGTCATCTTTTGCCAGGCCAACTGTGCCAGTTGTACCACCTTTCTTGGAGTCCATCTTCCTAGCTGAAGGTTTTGTAGTTGTGGTAGTGTTGGGACCACATCCAGATTGAGACTTGTTAAGAGACGTGTCCAGTGCGGCAAGGTGTTCCATGCTCTGTTCTAGGGTTGGAGTCCTATCGCGCATGCCAATATACCGAACCAAGTCTTGATAAACTCCCTGGTTGCCATGTTTGATGTTACATCCATTAGCGTCAGCTAACATTTCCGCAGGCATAGGCTGGTGCGTGTCCAGGTTTGGACGAAGGCGACAGAAACGCTCGTTAAACTCTGTGACATCTTCTCCCTTCCGTAGGCTCAGTTCTTCCCAGTCGTGTTTGACCAGGTGCAGGGCGTTGGACGGAATGAACTTAGCTTTCAACTCTGTGCAAAAGGTGGACCATTCGATGGGCGCACTCATTGGCAAGCGGTGTATGGCCCAGACTGCTGCGTCGCCTTTCAATTGTAGCACTGGTTGCTCTCCCCAGCCTGTCGTGCCGACCCATCCAACGGCCTGGGCTGCATTCTTGAAGTGTCGCTCCAAAGCAAAAAGGAAGGCGGTGACATCGTCCAAGGTATGTTTGCCGTCATACGTCGGAAGGTTAGATGACTTGACAGAGAAGCCACGGCTTCCATTCAAGCCAGGGGTTAGCTCAGCGGAGCCAAGGATCCCGAATAGACCAAAAGTCGGTTCGGAGGGGACACAGATCCCAACTCGGCCAGAGGTCAGTTCGGAAGAGCCATGGAACCCGAATAGGCCTGAAGGCGGGTGGGAGGTGTTCTGCGCCAGAGTCCCTTGTGCTTCGTTTGTCATCAGTCGTTGAATGACCAGTTTGAACACTCTCAATTTCGATTCCAGGCTGCTCTTCTCTGACGAGAGTTTTTTGACTTGGTGCAGCAGCATGTCCTTCTCCAGCCGGAGCTGTGTGATGTCTGACTGCTCCGTTGTCTCTGCCTCCGACTTGCACTTGTCGAGCCATCTCTCCAACTTGGCAGATCGACATATCTCGATCTGAAGCTCTTCCTCCAACTCATCAATTTCCTGCTGAGCGGCCGCTAATTCCCTGCTCGGGCCGTTTCAGACGGGCTCAGTCACTTCCATGCCCTTGACTTTAGTGGCCAAGTTCTCGTTGTGGTCGCAAATCTTAGTGAATTTCTCGGCTTGTCCAAGGCTCTCGCAGAGGTTAGCATCAATGATCTCCAATTGGACGTCCTCCATAGCTCTGATCCAGTTGATTGCTTGGTCAGACAAGACCCCAGGGCCGTCGTCAATAATCTTGATTCAATTTGTGATGTATTCTGTGGTGTGAAGTTCTGTAGGTTGGAAGCCCGTGGTGGTTGAGGTCTTAAACCTGCTGCTAAACCTAATTGACTCGGCTTAGTCGATTTTGTCGGTAACACTGACATCATGGGTGTCGTGCGAGTCGTGCGTAGCAGGCATGGCCGCGAAGTCGGAAGACTCCTGCAATGCCTCCAAGCCACCGGCAGTCCACTGGTTCGATTATAAACCAAGTGAATCTGCCATCGTGCATTGTGTTTTGAACGCTTCTGCTGCTTGAGACACCGTCAGAAGTCAAGTGTTGCTACCAATGTGGACAAATAGCCTCTCCATACGTATAGAAGTGAATGTTATTGATGATTGAGCAGACATTTCGCTAGAACTAACTAATACGTGAGTCTCCTGCAGAGCCGCACTAAGGCCACAGAGCCGCACCTAATGCAACCGAGACACACCTTAACATGACCAGAGTCGTCCACCCACAATTTCTAAAAAAGCAACCAGAGGAGTAAGGGTGTTTAGATCGGGGGTAGTCTGTCTTTTGTTAATCTCTTTTGTAGCGATTCAATCATCAGCTTTCCCTGTATTGAAGAACGGGATTGGTTGAAGGTGGGACCTCCGCCATCTCACTGGCTTGCACAGAGGTGGGGGTGTTGTTCGTAGACTCTGTCATATCCGTTTTGAGTGAACACAGTATGAATAAAACAAAACAAAAACTTATTTCCGAAACCTGAAGACTGAAACTTGGGGCTGGGCAAGCAGCAAGTATTTTAGCTGAACTATTTTTTTCTCACTACTTACGTTAATATGTAGTTAAATATCTTAGGGAAATACGCAATTATAGCTGTAGTGGCAGTTGCAATCAGAACAGCTTTGTTCCATCTAGTTGCAACCCTGGACTGGTTGCAACCTAGAGGCTTCCAGATAACAAACCAGAGCCTGTTTGTGTTTTGGTAGTTGCAACAGAAAAAAATCATTCGGCGTTATACACTGATGCACCCTTGTAAATAAGTTGGATATCTGATCCTTGGCAGGTAGTCATTCGGCTTGTGATTCTCTGAGCTCCAGACCTTAACCGAACTCCACACCAACCAAAAAACTCAACTACAATTCGATAATCTCGAACATGGTTTCCAGTGTGTAGATGGCCTTGGTTCGCTAGAGCTAGCAGCTAACGATAAGAAGCTGTCTAGCAGTCAGATATCTTTAACACCTGAGTGTTATTTCGGTTATGCGTGTTGCTTTTTAAGGAACTCAGCTCGGAAATTGCAATTGCAACTTAGAAACTACCATTCAGCGTATGTATACAATAACGACCACCAGCCAAAGTCAAAACTACAAATGAAACCAAGCGAGCAAGCCAGCAGTAACATACATCCGAAATCGAAAATTCAAACATCCTAACGCAAAATTCTACAAACAAAATTGACGCAAGCCAAAACCAAAAAAAGGGAAAGCTATAAAATCAATAAACCCCTAAACACCTTCCTTCTCCCCTCACCAATTGAGCCATCTATAAACTAATCACTTTCCGTCCTTGTCCTTGTCCTTGTCCTTCGTCTTCTCTTTGCCAGTAAGGTTACCCCACCATCCCTTCAGCTCCTGCTTCAACCGATCTGCTTTACTCTTTAGCAGCTCCCACCAAGTTTTCTCCCCATCCTGCCCCTTTCCGCTGTCCTCCTTCCCCGGCTCCGCACCCGGCGGAGAAACCCCGATATTCGCTGGCTTCCCCGTCATCGCTGGCTCCTCTGGATCCTTAATCATCGTCGGTCTCTCTGGCGTCGAGGGAGCGGTTTGTATCCCGATCCTTGGTTTGGTTGATGTTGATTTTGATTGTAATGCTGATGTAGGTAATGCTGATGTCAAGCTCTTGCTCTTTGGTTTCTCATCATCTGAATCGGAATTGGAATCCGAGTCCGAGTCAGTTTCCACCAATTTCAGCTCCGTCATTGTAGCGTTACTCGGCCTGGCCTTCAATCCAAGACTACTACACAGCAGCCAATAAACCTCTGTATTCTGGAACCCCTCTACCCTTCCACTTTTCACCGGCCCCTTTGTCTTCGACTTGTCGACGGTACCAGTGTGTCTATCCAGGCCTAACCACTCCTTCCCCGTGCCATGAAGATGCTGAAATGCCGGACCACGCGCAACAAAAATACTTCGCATTAGTGGGTGCAAGTTATCGAATCCGTGGAGACCTCGCGGGTGGTAATCCCCGTTTGTTCCGGGGGGGTACTCCTTCTTCGTGACGATAGTCCAGCCGGCTTCTGGGACGATCCACAGCGGTGCGATGCGGGAGTTTGCCGAGAAGTGGTAGCGTGCGGGCATGTTGACGTCGCGGAGATAGACGGACCAGTGGCTGTCTAGTGTATGGTGGGAGAGGATCGAGTTGTAGATGTCGGTGAGATTGTGTTGTGGGTAGGGGCGCAGGCCGTAGAGGGGCCAGCCATCAGTGTGTTCGATGAGGCTCGTATCAACGAGGTCTTCGAGGTAGATAAGGCGGGATTTGTTGGTTGAAGCCATGCCGTGGTCGGAGACGATGACGATGTTGATAATGTCTGTAAGATTCCGGTGCTCCAATCCTACTAAAAGATCATGCAGCATACCATCGACGCTGTGGATCACATCATTAGTCTCTGTTGTGTTAGGACCATACTTGTGGCCACTCTCGTCGACATCTGGGACATAGGCGGCAATAAACATCGGCCGCTCTCTTGCAGGGAGATCGAGCCATTCAAGGATACGCGATACTTTTTTTGGGAGTACTTCTGACGCATTGAAGTGGTCCACGTGCTGTGCGCCGCATCCCCGTGCCTCAGAGCCTGGCCACATGTGAACCGCCGCTGTGCCACCCTGTTGCTCAACTGTTTTCCAAATGGGTTCACCGCCCCACCACTCGTGTTGCAGGCTACGTGCCGGGTCGGTGTAGTAGAACTCACGTTTCAGATCAGGGTCCCAGAAGGAGTTTCCGACCACCCCGTGGCTCTCTGGGTATAGTCCTGTCACAATACTCCAGTGGTTCGGGAAGGTGACGGAGGGGAAGGAAGGCGTCATGTAGAGCGGCGAAACACCGGAGTTAACGAACGAGTCCAACGTAGGGGTTAAATTTCGATTCAAAAAGTCTGCACGGAACCCGTCGAGGGATATGAGGAGAGTAGTTTTTGAGTACTGATGCGTTCCGTTGCTGTACACCAACGGTGGCGCCGATGTGCGTCGATCTCGCGATAACGAAAGGCTCCCAAATATCGTCATGCCCAGGAACGTCAGTAGAATCGATGTGAATAGTATAATCTTCCGCGTCGTCGGTTTCCTCGGCTGTCACCCATCAATGTCAGCTCCCACTCTCCTCCGGGTATGGGTGTACACACCTTCGCCTCCTTTTCCTCTCCCCACCTCGCCATTTCCTCCTCCTCATCTTCATCCTCACTCTCGCCGAGCCCAAACTCTCCCCCTTCTTCCATCCCTAACCGTTTCCCACCCATCATCTCCGTCACCTCTTCCGGCTTCCTCCGTACCCCCTTAACCTTCTTTCCGATCTTTATGCTACCGTTACCACCCAGGCCGCCGAAGAGCCCCCCGGCAAGCAGTTTCTCGCGCTCCTCCTCCTCGCGGAGGATCGAGTTATCGTCATCATCGGTGTCCGAGGCATCTGTAGCGCTGTCTTCGGGTGAGTGCACGGCGGCGTATTCGGGGCCCTGCAGCGCGTTGCCTTCGTTGGAGTTGCGCGAGAAGAGGTTGCGCACCGAAGGTCGAGGAGCCATGGTGCGCGTGGTGATGTTTCTTTGGACGGGTCGGTGGTGAAGGTGGTCTGTTACGTTTTATACGGTAGTGGTGGTTGTGACTGGAGGCGGTGTGCGTGAGGTCGAGTTTGTTTGTTTGTAATCATGCGTGAGGTGGAGTTGGCGTAGTTTAGCTGCACCACAAAGCCACAGGTTTGTACGGCGGTCGAGAATAATGCACAGAACAACCTATATTTATGGTGAAGAGTGCTTGGAAGGATAGAAAACTAAAAACTAGGGGGCATGGGGGCTAAGTTTATATATTTGTCCTGCGAAGGTTAAACTGTCAGGTTTAAACTCTTCGGATCATGATATCAGCATCAACACACAGAAAACCACGAGACAAAAGACAAGCACCCGCGTGCATAAGTATATATAAAGTAGTGCATATACATATACCAGACAATCCAATCCAATCCAATTTGTACCAATAACAGCCATGCGTTTGTACCATTCTCCCCTGTAATCAATAACATTACATCACTCGCAGCAAACCCTCAACTAAACAGCAGTGTCATTCCTCATGAATATCGTTCCCACCCCACCTAGGGCTTCACTCGCCCCTTCCTCACCTCCTCCAGCCCGGCGAGTTCCCTGCGAACCCAGTACCCCGCAGAGAAGCTCACGGCAGCCAACACAACTACCGCGCCGGCCGAGATCGCAAGTGTCACCATCATATCTCTGGTGGTATCCCTTCGCTTCTTCTCCTTCTCCTGCTTACTCTTCTTCCGTTTCGCAGCACTAGCCACCGACGACGGCGGCGTAGCACTCTGTACGACGCGCAACCCCTCGACGCTTCCGCCCCTCTCCCTGGTCCTTGGGAGCCCACGCGCCGCAGCAGCACACGACAACAGCGTCGACAAGCTTGCGCGCAGTGCAGCGTCGTGTTCAAGCTCTGCCTTACGGACGGTGGTGCTGTCGAAAACCGTGCCTACATCCGCTTCTCCCTCCCCCTCCCCGTCCGAGGAAGACTCGGATTCGAAATCGCTACTGCTCAGTGGAAGCGAGGAGATGAACGTCGCGACATCCTCACCCTCCCCATCTGCCTCGGACGACGCTGATGACGAGAGCGAAGTATCGTCGAGTGGACGCGGGAGCAGTACGGTTTCAGCTAGCCGGTGTTGCCGACGACGACGCGCCGCAATCCGCAGGCCCGAGGTGATGATTTCTTCGTCGGACGATTCGCAGGCGGAGGAGATGGAGGAGGAGGGCTGCGACGGAATTTCGATCCAGGAGTCAGATTCTGAAAGGTTAGCGAGGGGTGCTGAGGAGCTGTGGAGCTTGTAGCAGAGGACATACCACTGATCTGCCTTCTCGTCGCCAATGACGGGGGTGTTTGGAACGAAGTCTGCATCTTGTCTCGTCGTGGTGTAGTACGGTGGTAGTGTCGTAGAGCTCTCCTGGCCACGTCGATAGTTCTCAGCTCTTTAGTATGGGGAGCTGCAAATTCAACTCACAAAGCACGGCGCCTGTGCTTTCTTCAAAACGGCCAACCTGATGAAGCGTATAGGCAGTGTCGTTCGACGTTGCTTGAAGCCGTCGTCGATTACAGCGTTGTCGTCGTCGTCACTGGGGTGAAAGCAGGGAAGGCCAAGTGACTGCTCAAGAGATTCGTACCACGGTTGAACACGCGATCCCTACCACAAATCTCGATCGCGGCCCCCACAGCTCAACGGCTGAAATCCCCACTTTTTCATCACCGCCAAACCAGAAACGACGCGATCTCACGAAGTGCCTTTGAAACGCGACTAAAGAGGGAATCTGTTTATGCAGGGAACACCCACACACTAAGACCAACCCTAAGTCCAGAACGGTACGGAATGGAGAACTCCATCTTCTGGTGGCTAACCCTGCCCAATGGTGATTTCCATCATTCGTGATCCTATTAACGTGACTAGCTAGAGTACTCTCATCATGCCAAACGCAAAAACTTTTGTTTCCCAACCCAAGCAAACGGACAGACAGAAGGAAAGAAGCTGGTAGAAGCACCCCGTCAACACATTAATCGTACAGGCGGTCTGTATTCGCGTTCGGTGTTAATCGAACGTCATCTTGCGACCCTGGAAGTCGCCAAAGCCACCACGGTTGGTAGAACCACCACGGCTGCCGCGACCGCCCCTTCCACCGCGATCACCAAAGCCGCCGCGTCCACCGCGCCCGCCACCACGTCCACGACCTCCACGACCTCCACGGTCGTTGAAGCCGCCACGGCCACCACGGCCTCCTCCACGACCTCCGGAAGAGTTGTCACGGGGAGTCGAGAAGTCGGTACGGATGGCACGGCCGCCGATGTAGTGACCCGACATCTCCTCGACTGCCTTCTTGGCTTCGGCAACGGATGAGAATTGGATGTATCCGAAACCCTTGCGCTGGCCAGACTCACTGCAGGAATGTTAGTATCTAATAATAAAGCATGAGAAGTAGCGGGACATACAGGTCGGTAGGCAAACGGAGACCAATAATCTCTCCGAACTGCTCAAACTCGTTGCGTACAACATCCTCGTCAACATCGAAGCTCAAGTTGGCAACGAAGACGGTGTCGCTCTCTGCGCTACGCTGGTCACCGTACTTGGAGGCACGGTCGTTGCCTCCCTCGGTGCGCTCGGGACGAGGGGTGGAGTAGTCAACGTTGCAAGCACGGCCATCGATCTCCTTGCCTTGCATAGCCTCAAGAGCAGCCTTGGCGGAGGCGGCGGTAGTGTACTCAATGTAGCCGAAACTATCGGCAGGCGATTAGCATAAGCGCGCAGTAATTAGGTGAAACATACCCCTTGGAACGACCGGTGCTTCGGTCAGTTATGACGGTGCATCTAGTCATCTCACCGAAGGACTCGAACTCAGACTTGAGCCAGTCATCATCGACATTCCACGAGAGAGAACCGATAAACAGGTTCTTGCTGTTCTCCTCTGCGCCCGACTCCTCTTTCTTTGCCTTCTTTGCAACGGGGGAAGCATCAACATCGGCTTTACGTTTCTTGTCCTCCTTGGGCTTCGCCTCCTCCTCAGAGGAAGACTCGTCGGAATCAGAGTCAGAGTCAGAGTCAGAATCGGAAGATGAATCAGACTAGTGTGTGATCAACGTTAGCAATGCCGTGGTCCGAAAACAACAAAAACATACCTCGGCCTTCTTAGTTTCATTGGCGGCCTTGATAGCAGGCTTCTCGTCCTCAGATTCACTGTCGCTGCTGTCGGAAGAATCAGAAGAGTCCGCCTTCTTTTCGGTAGTAGCCTTGGGTGCATTAGCCATCTCTTCATCGTTGTCAGAGCCGGAACCGGAGTCGGAGTCGGAGTCGGAGTCGGAGGAGCCAGATGAATCCTTAGCGACGACCTTCTTAGCGACGATCTTTGCGGCAGGTTTTTCATCCTCGCTCTCGGAGTCCGAAGAGTCGGTGTCGGAGGAATCGCTGTCGCTGGAGTCCTTCTCTGCAGGGACCTCCTTCTTGACAGCTTTGGCAGCAGGCTTGGCCTCCTCCTCAGAGTCGGAGTCGGAGTCGGAGTCATCAAAAGCGCTGCTGGACTCAGATTCGGAAGATGACGATGCCTCGGGAGAAGGCTCCTTCACGACCTTCTTCTTCTTCTCGTCCTTCTTGCTGGACTTTGTGGTGGCGGCGGCAACGGCCTTTTTCGCGACTTCCTTGGTCTTCTTTGCGTCCTTGGAGGGCTTGGTGATAGCGGCGTTCTTGACAGCGGAGAGGACCTTGTCCTTCTTGTCGGCGCTCTTGCCAGACTTAACGGCTTTTTTTGCGGTGGGACCCATTGCTGTGATGTTAGATTGTATCGATATACAGACCTAGGAAGGATAGTAGGGTGTGGAGAGAAGAAGTGGTGGAAAGGGTAGGAGAGTAAAAAAATGAAGCCCTCAGATTCAGTTCCCACAATGGAAGAATGAAGCCCTCGGAATCGGACACAGCCGCCCACAGAAAAGTAGTCTCAGGATAACAGCCCTCGGATGCCCAACAGTATTCAGACGATCAATCGCTTGATTGTAAGAAGTATGTATGAAGCCCTCAGATTCAACCCGTTTAAGCCAACTGGAAAGGTAGATAAGATCCCCCTGAAAGCCAACAGCAAATATGTGAATATGTGATTGAGAGTGTGCGGCAAGACGAGAACCCTTCCAAAAGTGTCTTTGGAAATATGGAGCGAGAGAGAGAGATGCACGGAAGGTGGGCGGGTTAAAAGCAACTCGAATTGGCGAGAGAGGCTGGGATTCGCTGAAGAAAAATTCGAAAGACAGGGATCTTCTGAACAGGGGAAGTCCGTCCACATTAGGCCTATTGTGGTCTGGCGTATGTGCTGAAGGTTACGCGGACACGAGGGGATATCCAGGCACTCTACAACCTTCGCAGAGCCGCATCTCCAGCATCAAACATCACCACTGCTATGTCCGCCGCGATGTTATGTACCCGCTGCATTAGCTGCATCACACTCACCGCAACATCCTCTTTGTCAGCAGATCCTACTCTTCTCCAGCCGACTCTGAGGCCTTTGCTTACTCCCCAGTCCTCTCAAGTCCACCAACGAAAGCCGGAGCTTCGTTCCCGCCGGCATAAAGCTCTACGGCATTAACTATTTTAAGAACAAATTGGACCTAATTGCACTAGAAGACCACGAGTACCTTTCATGGCTGCGGCACGTTCTCGACTGCGGCAAAAACGCGATCAGGATCTATACTGTACTGCTTTGTTTGTTTTAACCATTCTGCATGCACTCTAACTAGAGTATGGCAGTGCCTAATTCCCCTCCCTCTCCGGATGACCGGCTAGATGGGAGAGCTCTCCTCCTTCTACCCTTTTCCTGTAACAAACGAAAGGCGCAGATAAACGGCGTACTGAGAACAAAATCGGTATACTGTACTGCTTGCCTGCGCCTCCCGCATCGAAGTGACTAACATTTCCTAGCCAAATCTAAGAAGGCGTGATCCCTTGCCAAAAGCAAGCCGCGAAATGCGCTGCCCTAGATGCACTTGATCCTGAGAAAAAGGTTCCCTTCCTTGATCTTTATGTATCCCTACTTCCTCATAGCCTTCTTCACCTCATACCTCGCCATCGCCGCTTCCTCAGCTGTAACCTGCAGCTCTCCCCCACTCCCAATCACCACCGTCGTTAGTCTAACCTTGACCTTCGTGCCGCCGGTAGACTTATAAGTGTTTAAGTTCTTCCCTATGCCTCGAACAGCCGCAACGACTTTTGCGAACGGCGCACGAGTGACAGGGCCGTAATTACTATCAGTGACAGTCGTAAACTTCTCTCGTGCCCAGTGTGGGGTGTGGTGGCGAAATAAATTCCGCTGAGTTTAAAGTCCACGAGTAATTCAGTCTGTATCCGCACGGTTCAAATTCAAAGCCTATCCAGAGGCCATCACCAAAGTTTTACCAGGAATACTGTACTAAGTAATGAACAACGAACATCACCAGTCATCTACTTCTCTTGTACGAATCATAAATGTACCATTTGAGATTGCTTCGTTGGCCAAGGGTTTGGTCATCTGCCATTAAGCAGTAAAGCAATAAAACAACGTACATTTTCAGGGTTTGATACTGTCTGCCCTCCTGATCCTGTCCCTCTATCTCGTCCTCCTCACTCTCCTTAGCTTCATTATTAGTGACATCTCCACACGAAACTGTACCTAGATATCTAAAGTGTGTTCGCCTAGGCCTGTATTAGTCGAATGATAAATCACGGACCAGTCATGAAATTCTCCAAATATCACTTCATTTGTAGCTTGTGTCATTTTACCTCTGTTCGTTCTCCAACTTCGTCATTTAGCTCCTATTAGCAAATAAAATCAGTCATTCTCAGACCGTTTATTTTTCATCTCAGCACATTATATCGGAATGAGTAATCACTGCGTCTCACTCGGCGAATTCCCGATTCCATTGGGAGAATCGACCAACTCAAGATCTCCACCACCCGCTGAGGATACTAACTTTATTTCCCCGCTCCAGCTCATCCGACGACAGACGATAACCGCTTGGTGGTACGCAGATCCCAGTGCAACGTAAGTATGCGACCTTGCCGACAAAGAGTTAATTCTAAGGTGGGATAGCAAATGTGATCCAGCAAAGCAAGCCTTCGACGATGCGGTGTCCTGCTTCAGCACTCAGCTCACTACCGATGAGTGCGCGCAAAGCTGGATAAGTAGCAAACGCTCTCTCCACGATGTCCAGGTTGCAGTTGATGCAGCTAAGTACTACGAAACTAAGTCAAAGCAGTCGAAGGCACGGGAATGGCTCGGAAAATTTTCGACTCGGATAGGATTTTACAGTTCTGTGCTGGATGTGTTTGTCCAGCATCACCCGGAATATGTGTCACTAGTTTGGGGAGCGATGAAGTTCCTGTTTATAGTAAGAGAATCTTGTCGGCCAGATCATGCACCAGAGCAAGTAAGCTGATATTGAGCAGGTAGTTGTTTGTCACGACGAGCTTATCGCAAAGATATCGAAGGCGCTCTCACTCGCTGCCGATGTATTACCCGGGACCGATCTGTCAATCCTCATCTACCCAACCGATCAGATCAAGAAAGCCGTCTCGACATTCTACGCATATATAATTCAGCTCACGCAGCGAGCCGTAGGATGGTATAAACAGGGAAGAGTCAGGCACGCATTATCGGCAGTGGCAAACCCCTTTTCTCTGTCATACCAAGATACTGTAGACAATATCTGTGAGGCCTCAAGGAATGTGGACAACTTAGCAAGCACAGCGGCAAGAGCAGAGCAGCGAGACATGCACATTGAGATCCAGCAACTGATGATCAGTGAGTAAAACAACGATTATGACACTTTAAAAGATGATACTGACCGACGGTGGTTAAAGCTACAAGGGCAATCCAAAACCGAGTATCGCAACAAACGGAAAACTAGGGCGCCCTCCAGCTGTTCCAAATCCGGTGCAAATACAAGCTGGAAGGCCCGCTAATTGCAGAGGGCAGTCTGACACTTTGCCAATCACTCAGAGATTGCCGGCGAAGACGCTCTACGTCCTCGACCCCCCCCTCCATATATCGCCAGCCGTCCTTCAGACCTGGGCAGTAAAGCGCAGATCTTCGATTCTGGTGGCCACAGCGTCTTACCGAACCACTAGCTCCCAAGATTTGCAACGGGCATCGTGGAACTGGTCAAGACGACGAAGGTGCCCATTTTATGGGCACTCATAATAGGGGACGAATCAGGTATCCCAATCTTGGTTGATATTGGTAGAAGTCTGGTATTCTAGCTCCTCCAATCCATACCGGAAGCATTTTCTGTCGCCTACCCGCCCCTCACCATAACAAACTTCCGTACTGCAGACTCTAGCTCTAGTAAGGACTAGTTTCAGATACTGGCTCAGCTTTGAAGAAGTTTTCTACAAGTATGCATTGTCATAAATGCCGACTTACTGCAAGGGTCGCCGCAGAATGGAGTGACGCCACTGCTTTCCCATTTCCGACAACATGTACAGAGCTGCGACAAAACTCGGATCAAGATAGTGATTGCAGGTCATCGAGTTGCAGCGAAAGGTTCAGATATTCACACTATGACGCTTGATAAAGGAGCACCGAGAGATGGCTCCAGCTTGCGGGTATCCTCTCCTTCTGCTAGTGGGGTTGTGGGAAGGGGGCGCGGAACCGGTAGAACTGGGCATATAGGACGAGGCAGAGGACGAGCGGTGGATTTAAGTACGATACCTAATGTCCAATTTCCGCTTGACTAATCAAGTTTGGGGACAAGTGTTGGAAATGGTAGCGGGCGCTGTGAGAAGGTCCAAGAGCGATATCGTTCTCTCTACTCTAGCGGTCTCTCTATATACAGAATGACAAGGCCAAATCGGCCGCTCCACCATCGGGCGGACTCGGGCACGGGGTTGAGCGGATTTCCAACAACAAGGAAGCAATGTATTGAGTTTGAGGGTAGTACGTACTTGCTCATAATGGTACTGGGAGCTAGTGAGACGCAGATCTGTAATTTGAGAACATAACCTAAAAATCGGTAGATAGTATGACTTTAATAATAGGATTCGTGATTACGTACATATTGTAAAAGTATAATCAAAGAAACAGTGGCGTAGTGACAGAAATCTAGTATCCTGCTATCATCACCATCGAGAGTTTGGGAAAATGGTCCATGCCCATTCCAGCTACGCTCCAATCACCCCTGAAACAGCGAAGGGATTCGTAAGCGGTTATGCATAGTACTCTCAAGAGTGCCGAATTCCCTCGTCCTTAGCAAATTGATCATTAGTATAATCGTATGTCAACAAGATATACTGTTCAAACTCATTTGATGTTTGCAGAACCTGCTTAAGGTAGTCGAATTCGAGTCTTTGCTTGGGATATTTTTGCCAACTGCATCGCCATAGTGATGGCATTGCGTATTTGACGGTCATGTCATACATTCATCATGTCGGCTCAGTACAATTTGCTTTGGCACCTGCACTCTTTATTTGTTGGTGAAAGATCATACATGCATCCATATATATCGCAAATTCGTCCAAATATTTTCAATGTTTCCGAAGTTCGTACGGACATCATTTTTCGAGATAGCTTTAAAGAAATCCTATCATACCTTCTTCCGTAGCTCAGACCTAAGAGATGAAGCGCTAATTGCTAATTGAATACGCGACTTGAAGGCTTTGTTAAAAGCACCTATGCAGTTACTAGTGATGATAAGAATACCTTCGTAGTATTCCAACATTTGCAAGAAGACTAGATCAGAGACTGTTAGTTGTGAGGGTAAAGCTATTCTCAAGTAGGGATTTCCGACCGGATATACAAAGGTTTCTCCCACACTGAATCAATCCATGTTAACGAAGGAAGCAGCGGTCTATACCTCGTCCGAACGGAAACTGTACCTCTCTGGTAATTCGTTAGCTGAGAGCAAAAATCTAGATGTGAAATTCCTTGCTTACCTGTGGCCAGAGTTGTCCCGGTGCCGGGTCCGCTAGCTCAAGTATTAACCGTCGCATGGGCGGATTACTGGGGGTGCCAGCTCACCTGTGAAGTAGTATTATGAGGTCGTTACCCTTGCCGTTGATTAAATCCGCCGATGCATTTGGTATCGCTTTTTTGCGTTAGCGTGCACGGTCACGAGAGCCTGTATTAGCTCGTTTGTATGTGACTCGATAACCAAGCTTTCAAACGCTAGTTTGTTCCACTCGACAGTACGTAACTGGTTTACAGCAAGATTCACTATACCTAAAGATTAGAATTGATTTCCCCCTTTGAAAATCATGCAGCCATACCCAGCTTTTCTTGAGCTGATCGAAGTTGCACAAAGTGGTTAATGACTATACATGAACACCTTATCAGAAAGTTTATCTTGCTTCAACTTCTCCTGCATCAGCAAAAACTAAATCTCCTTCATCAAATTTATTTAGTTTATTGTACCCACAAACGCAAAAAAAATGAAATCGAGGTTTCCCTGAAATATGGCATTGCGTCACTGTTCCAGAGTGTAGTTTGAGTCGTCGTGATGCTGTTTTCAAGCATCACGACCAGTGTACCCATGCTTGCGAATGTGACAATGAGCACTTGACAAACGGTTCACACTTCCTTTGGCAATATCACAAATCATATCTTGGCATACTTCTATGTCGCCCAATTGGATTAGTCCTCGCGATGATGATAGTAATCGCTCCATACGTTTAATGAAGTGTGTAGTTCTTGTTTTTCAAGACCCTCATGGCTTAATTTGACCAATGATAGCTACCATGCAGAATTGGTTCACAATATTTAATTTGTTGATACAAGATCGTCATTCATCAGCAACAACGCTGGTTTCCGTCTGAAACACCCGGGTGTTCCGGACGGCTCTGACGGCTCTGACAGAACCTAGTACCCTGTGTCGGAGAATTACACGGTACCCGTCGCCCAGGCGACCGGTCACGTTGTACACTTACCTCCATTACTTTGCGCCTGGCATACGCACCATCAGAACGACACCTGTGTTATACTCTTCGCAGGGGCTGCAGTTATGCTGTCGCTGTTTACACAATGCCTGGCGATATTTATGCCTTTCTTCGGCCGATAGCCACATTTTACATCTCCGCTATTGCTATAGCTATATATTGGATGCCGCACTCACCCCTATATGTTTAGCTTTCAGATTTGTCACATAATGCAATACAGTCTTCGCTTCGGATAGATCGCTTGCCGTTGCATTTGCTTCGCCATTATAGTATTTAACAGGTCTGAAATATACAGTCTAATCTTCACACTCTCTAGTACTATGCCCTTAGTCCTCCTCATTCTGCGTTGATCCATCATCAGCTTGCTATGCCTATTCCTCCTCATCTGAATCCACATCGTCGCCATCCTCGCACTCATACCTGTCGACATCACTTGTTCCCAGGTCAAACCTACTATGCCCTCAGTCCTCCACATTTTGCGTTGATCCATGATCGGCTTGCAATGCTTCTTCCTCCTCATCCGCATATGCATCGTCGCCATCCTGGCCTTCATACCCGTCGACATCACTGGTTCCCAGGTCAAACGTCTCGAGTTCAGTCACGGGCCGTCATCGCCGGCTGGCGGGGTGGATGTCATCGCACACGTCGCTTTCATCACCTTCATCTTCGTAATCCCCGCTGCCCAATGGCATCCCGAAATGAAGTTCGTCATCAGTGCAATTGTTCTCTATCGGGATGTTTGGGTCAGTGCAACCGATCTCAGGCTCCTCAAGCGCCACTTCGGAGGTCAAATAATCAAGAAGAATAGCATTGTCAACACGCGCTGCTTCCACGCTGCTCACCACGGCAGGCGTTGGGTTCTCCGCCTGTTGGATCTGACGCTTGACTGTAGCAAGAGTGTTGTTATACACCCTCTGTTGGTAGCTCTCCGGTAGTGTGTACCAGGTATTCATCAGGAATGCATATGTGTCTGCAACACCAGGCGAGGTTAACAACTTGCGACCTGTTGCTGTTACCGGGGTGCTTATACCCTAAGTAACTATACTTACTTGTATCCTTAAGATACCTATAAGCAGATACTTGGTACACGGCCGTAGATCCTATTGTAATTCCTTAAGCATATTCCGAGATAAAATATATTGGAAGTCTGTAAAGGTCGTATACGCAACAAGGACAAATATGTATAGTCGTATTAGAAGCTATCAGATGAATAGCAACTAAATCGTATCGTGGTGTAACACAATGCTGACAGTACATATAACTTCGTATTATAATCTCGGTGATTAATAATAATAATATAACGCTCGAAGATAGTGCAATCAAATTGACACGTATCTTCACAAATTTCTGGTATTAACTTTTCCTTGATATATCTGGTGTTCAGATACTATCTGCAATATTACGTCTACGCGTAATCCAGTGTTAGCAACGGTTCCGTTTTCGGACCGTTTCTATTATAGCGGTTCCATGAAAACCCGGACCTGGCCGGTTCGGTCCGGGTTTGTACAAAATGGTTCCCTCAACTAAGTCCACGAATATTCATCCGATAGTTTAGTGTTTGGTACATGAAATATGCAGCTGCAGACGGCGCATCTTTTGGTGGTCTCCGATTTGTGATATCTTTAAAACTCAGCACGCGGCTTTGACATTATTGTCATTTTTGGCGTAAAAACGTGGTTTTTGGGCTGCCGCTTGCTGAGATTTAAAGATATCGAAAATCGGAGACGGCCAAAAGATGCGC
>Ga0307512_10002431_pt1 | contig 23623 bp, 37 predicted proteins | sample 14_EM_MG_FD_200267 | JGI IMG/M metagenome (GOLD analysis project Ga0307512, IMG submission 200267) | Populus trichocarpa ectomycorrhiza microbial communities from riparian zone in the Pacific Northwest, United States - 14_EM | ecosystem: Host-associated > Plants > Roots > Unclassified | place...
TAATTTATAATACAATCTATATATATATGATAGTATATACAGAAAGAGAATATTTCTCTAATTGACCAGGAAATATGACACTGGAAAATATCAAATATGGATACAAATTAAAACTAATAATTCAAATAAGTCTAAAGGTTCAATCCAGATATAATTATCCTATTCAGTATACATAAAGACCAAAGAAACATCCAAGGTTTATTCATAATACCACATGGAAAACTTAAAATACTCTTGACAAGAGACACGAATTATAAAATACATACAGATGAATGTAGTATTACTAACTACATAATAATGAGCCCCATTAAAAATTTTCAGTAAGAGTAAATAGAGAATAACAAACAGTTCAGATAAGAAGTATATATATCCACCTAGATATCACAATGACATTTAATAAATGAGATAACCAGAGTGGAATTTAATAAAATACAATAATAGCTGATGGGAAATCCAGAATAGTATAGTCAACAAATATTACATACTCAAATATTAAAATACAGTTTATTGAAAATTATAATAATTGTAAGACAGAACAAAGAACAGCAAGTATAAACAGAAAATATAAAACAGACTTGTTACAAAAATACATGTTAAATCAGATATAAGAATTTGGTTCAATGCATAAATAACCCTAGTAACAGTGGATGATAGATAGTGAGAAGCTGGAAAGATAAAAACTGGTACAAATCTAGATATAATATATTTACTAGTTACCTTCCATAATAAATAAAATTCTACTCTGTATCTAACATATATAGAGCAAGTCAGTAAATTGGAAAACAATGTAAAATCTAGCTAGACAGATTAGGATTAGAAATGAAACCACAAAGGATGAAAGACTAAATATCTTATACAGAATAATCACTAATCTAAATATCCATTATAATAATGTTAAATCTTAATATGTCAATATAAGCCAACAAGTGAAATCAAAAGCAACCAAAGCTGATATATAATAATGGAGTTATAAGTCAGTCTAGGCAAACTACTAACGACGACATCAGCAACGACCCTAGTTTCTGTGTGAAACAACTGGGTGTTCTGGGCAGCTCTGACGGCTGAGACGGAACCTCATACCCTCTGATGGAGAATTACACACTACCCGTCGACCAGGCAATGCGATGCGTTGCATACGTACCTCCTGTACTTTGTGGTGATGTATACTCATCATCAGAAAGACACATGTGTTACACTCTTTGCAGGGGCTGCTGTGATGCTGAAGCTGTTTATACAATGCCTGGTGTTGTTTATGCCTTTCTCCGGCCGAGTGCCACATTTTACCTCTCCGCTATTGCTATATATTGGATGCCGCACTCTCCCCACATATGTTGAGTTTTGAGATGTTCTCACTTATTCCAATACAGTCTTCGATTGGGATACATCGCTTGCCGTTGCATTTGCTTCGCCATTATTGTATTTTACTGGTCTGAAATATACTATCCAATCTTCACACTCTCCAGTACTTTGCCCTCCATCCTCCACATTCTGCGTTGATCTATCATCGGCTTGCAATGTTGCTTCCTCCTCATCTGCATCCTCATCATTGCCATGTCTAATCTTCACACTCTCAAGTACTATGCCCGCAGTCCTCCACATTCTGCGTTGATCAATCATCGGCTAGTGATGCTTCTTCCTCCCCATCTACATCCGCATCATCACCATATCCAATCTTTACACTCTCTAGTACTATGCCCTCAGTCCTCCACATTCTGCATTGATTCATCATCGGCTAGCGATCCTTCTTCCTCCTCCTCCGCATCTGCATCATCACCATGTCTAATGTTCACACTCTCTAGTACTATGCCCTCAGTCCTCCACATTCTGCGTTGATCCATCATCGGCTAGCGATGCTTCTTCCTCCTCATCCGTATCCGTATCATCGCCATAGTCGCCGTCATACACATCGACATCACTGGTTCCCAGGTTAAACCTATGGAGTTCAGTCATGGGCCGTGGTCGCTGGCTGGCAATAGGGATGGCATCGCGCTCGTCACTTTCGTCACCTTCATCCGTGTAATCCCTGCTGCCCCCTGGCATCTCCAATTACAGTTCGTCATCTGTGCAATTGGTGTCTATTGGGCTGTTTGGGTCAGTGCTTTCGATCTGAGGCTCCTCAAGGGCTACTTTGGGGGTGAAATAGTCAACAAGAATATGATTGTTAACATGCGCTGCTTCGACGCTGATGACCTCGGCAGGCTTTGTGTTCTCCGCATGATGGATCTGACACTTGACCGTCGCAAGAGTGTTTTTATACACCGTCTGTTGGTAGGTCACCGGTAGTGTGTTCCAGGTATTCATCACGAATGTATACATGTCGGCAACGCCAGTCGAGGTTAACAACTTGCGACCTGTTGCAGCGCAGCAGGGTGCATTCTTACCGCCGTCATTCTTGTAGTTGAAGTAGTTCGAGTGATCAGGTCTGTCCGCTTTCAGCTTTGACATGAACGCTTTAGGATGAACACCTTTGTTCATTTGCCACTCCACGAGTGCATGGCGCAACGCGGTGCAGGTAATCATGAAAAGTGGGGAGGGTATATGACTGTACCTGTCATCAATCGTGGAATTATAAAATCCATCAGCCTACTTACCGCGGATACTCGCCCGAAGATAAAATTTGATGTAGATACACCCTGGGATTGCCTCCTCCAGGAAGCAAAGTGGACTCCGGCCATTTGTCAGCAGCTTTCGACTCTCTCTGGATTGGATTTGGACCGCGTACACCACATTCCACACGCTCTGCTACAGGAAAAAGATACTTATTTTCTGCCAGATGGGAATTAATGAATTCCAAATGCTCTGCAGCGGATTCCAAGCGGTGGAGATCATAAAGCTCTGCTATGTTGTCCCTTGATGATTGAATAAAATGGGATTTAACCTTATCGACTTGTGCTCAAACCTGGTACCCGTTTGAGTGTGTAATATCCAATGTGGGCCGTGGCTTCAGCATACCTCTTTTCAAGATCTCCTTTGTGCGCGCCTCAAATGCTATGGACCAAATGTTGTTTTGCTGGATAGCGGTGTTCCAGTATGTCTCTATTATCAGCCAGTGTGGGCCTTCAGCTAATGCTTTCGCAACGTGTCGCGTTGCATAACTTACCATCTCCAAGTTGTCTGCACTCATAAACGGCCGTGTGTTCCACATGTAGACCTCCAGCAGTCTGCCCATTGCACATACAAGACGCGTCATGTCTGAGGAACCAAATCGATAGATGCCTCAACTGCCAGAGACCATTGATCGAGGTGTAGACACCGCCTGCGGTTGCAATTGCCACTGCCTCTGTCTGTGATTCTTTTCTGCAGCTCGCGTTCGCAGTGGATTTGTAATGATCGCATGTGCCTCTGGATGAGGGATGGGGGTAGGCAGGGTTTCAGGACCACAGAGAGGAGTGGGAGTACTAGCAATGCCGGATGCTGGGCTGGATACAACACAACACGTTGGGTCTGTCTGTGAGGTTCCTCCAGGTGCTGGCGTGGTACGACTGCTTGTACCCAGCGTGGTGGTTGGAGTATTTATCGACCGTCACTGCGTAGCGGACGGGGTGGAAGCCTCCCAATGAGTGATATCGGCAACCCGAGAATTGTTCAGCGAAGATGAGGGGGTGGAGTTCCGACCATGGATCGAAGAGGCTACAGCACTTTCTCCTTGAGAGGATTCCCTCTCGCCAGCCGGTACGGAAACGCGTCTCTTAGCAGGGGGAAGTGGAGAATTCCCTGAATGCCCACAATTTTGTCGATTCTGACTGTAAGCAAGACTTCGAACATTTCGTACGACCGGAGTCATGTCAGGGTGAGGGTTTTGGGAAGGCATAGTCCGATAAAGATGTTCGACACGAAGAATGCAGGAACATTTTCCTCTGCATGGATATGTAACGTCAGGTGTGGTAGACTCGTATTTGAGCGACCAGGGAGGGATTCGACAAAAGAGGGAGGCGCAGTGTAGACCGTGCTAGACTCTAAACCGTGACAATACTTGGGGACAAGATCCCTTGAATAGCATTCAATGATGGGGTCAACTGCCATCAGATTAAACTCAGATTGAACTCAGCATAGATATTCACTGTTACAGCAACGTCTGAAGGTCCGTTTGCACCGCTTGAAGGGTGTTTACACCTTCTTTGTGGGGATATCATTGTATTGCACTCATTTTTTGCACAATACTTCAAACCATCGATTGTGTTTATCTTCAGATTCTTGCCGGAAATAGCCCTTTGGTAGAGCTGAAAGAATCGCAAAGCGAACAATGACGTATTCTCTATCCTTTGACATTAGTTGTTTGTGCATTTTCCACCGCTAGGGATGTTGGTAGCTGTGTTGGATGGTTGCATGGTTAGTACAATCTGCGAATGACGCAATGTGCTCCGAGATCCACAAGGTCTTACTGGTGAAAGTGGTGTGAGATGCAAAAGCAGCGCCCGGCGTTGTAAACTGTCCTCACCGCGAGTACTAAATCTCGTCTCAAGGCCTCTCACTCATGAGGTTTCTGGTGGTTATGCAAGATGAAGGCTGAACTGTTTTGTGTTCGTTAACCAACAAAACGCAGGATATGAATCAAAATTATCATATCTCACAAGTTGAACCAAGAAATCGCAGGAACTTGAGTAAATATATCCCTTCTTCCCGCCTACACCTTCATTCTCTTTTCCACCCCTATTAAACACACCGCCAGCATCCTGAACCATTTCGACATCACGTGACTAGGTTACAACAATGCCTCTCATTCGAAAACTCACCCGACAACCTACGCACCTTTGTACGTTCCATCTGGGCTTCCTTCCGCTACATGCAACTGTATCATAATGCTAACTCTTGAGATGTAGATTCATTTTCAACTCACAGCAATGGCACCAAAGGGCAGCCGCAAAGGAAAGAGGAAGGTTAGGGCAAAGATACCGACATCAGACATAAATTGACGCCTGTGGTTGGATCAGGACCGTATACAATGATTCATCTCAGAACACATCCATGGACTCATACAGATATACAATGTCTGCGGCGTCGAAGATGAGAGGGCATGGGACCTCTTGTATGATATAATCTCTCTTGATCCAGTCACAACTCGTCACTTTTCACAGTTGCAGCTGATGTGGCCGCACCGCATGAGCAGGAGTTCGCCTGTTCGGGAGTTGTGGGCTGCCTTGCGCTCATATATGGGGCAAATCTTTGACAAAACACGCGACGAAATGAACAATTGGAGGTGGGACAACCCCTGTGCCTTCAGTGATCAAGTCTATCGCTCCAATCCGCAGACAACCAGCTCGGGGAAGGTTAAACGCACCGCCAAACGTTTCTCTGGGTATGGTAGCGATGATCTCAGGGTAAAGATTGAGCTGCCAAGCTGCCCGCAGTACAAACCAGGCGACTTCCTGGGTTTTGGACCACTCTATTGGGAAGGGATAATCGACGAGGCTGATGATGATGAAACCTGGGTGGATCCTGGAGCGCCGAGCAGTGGAAAGAGCCATCCTGGAGATGCCAATGACAATGACAACGGCGAGGGTCAGGAGGACACGCCAGGCGGTGGGAACGGGACCGACACAGCGAAGGGAACAAAGGATGGGAAGGGGAAAGGGAAGGGGAAGGGGAAGGCAATGGAGGAAGGGAAGGGGAAGAGAAAGGCATTGGAGGAAGGGAAGGGGAAGGGGAAGGGAAACAGTATAGGGAAAGGTATTGTTAATCAAACCCCAGGGGAAGATGATATCTCTCATGCCATTGCTTTGCAGTTGCAGAATGAAATGAATGAAGCAGACTAGGATACGGAGGGCTAACTCGAGTGGGTATATTGAGAACCGGAAGCATCGCCCGCCGTGTCAATTTCCTCATATGATCATAGCGGCTCTACCGAGGAGTCGGATGAGGAGCAGGATGAGGATGAGGATGATGGCAAAAAACCTCGGACGATTGGCCAGGGGGAGATGGTAAATACATTGGCTGACAATGTAGATACCATGGTGGACAATCAGCCAATCGTGCTACCTGAGCAAGGCCAGGAGATGCGCCAGCATACCCCATGGCCACAACCTCCAGCTCCTGCCCCACGGCCACACACCCTGGAGCCTTACCCAAGACCACAAACTCCGCAGACTGATCCCCTCGGTGGGCTGGAGTTTTTGGGGACTGTGGTGCCGCAACAACCTTGCCCAGCGGTGCCAACTTTGCGAAAAGCTGAGGCAGCCGGAAACACCCCAGATGTGGATGTGGATAAGCAGCTGCTTGGCGAATTGGCAGGTGGTGACAGTATCCACATGGTCTGTCTCCCCGATGTGCCTCATCCAGATGTCCCTCTCCCTGGGGCGCGCCCGGATGGCTTGGTAGGCGAGGAATGAACCTGCCCTGGCATTGCATAGGTGGCAATGGTTGTTGCGTTCGGGTTAAGGTTGGGTTCTTGTCTTGTTTGTTTGCGTTCTTCTGATCTATTTATAGCTGGCAGTGATTATTACACGTGTCGCGAGCTGTCAGAATCGCTCAGGGTTAATTTTCTTTATGGGTTGTGAATTAGTTTTATTTTATTCACAGTAATATGGGACATCACGCATGCAGCGTTTTTGCAACTCCTGGTGTGTAAGGAACCTCCTTGTGATGGTGTTGAGGCTCAATGAATCTCTCAAGTCAGCTGAAAGTATCGTGAGCTTACACCCACCAGGCTGCTCAGGCCCAACACCAACTTTCATCCCTTTCTACAGTGTATACTCCACTCCTCGTGTGTCGTCGACAATGCCAGGGAAGACCTCTTTCCATTGCCCCGAATTTTCATACCGACAGAAGTCCACCCCAGCCAGCTGGCGACTTACCTATATCGACTTACACCATCCTGAACTCCTTCAAGTTGCATGCCAGATGAATCTAACTGTTTGCGGCGCACCCTGACCTGTTGAACCCGCTCAGCTTCATGAATCCAACGCTGACAACATTTCAGATAAAGACTTAGACGTGTTTCCCTACCTTGAACAACTTGAAAACATTGCAGACTCGGAGTCTCAACCACCCCCACCTCCTCTGGCGCAGACAGAAACTCACCCCGGCGCCGGCGCTCGGTTGAGTGATTACATTGCTGAGCCATGGGAACACGACGCTCAGGGTGGCCGGGAGACGAACCTACACACCCATGCGTACTACCTGTTTGCGACGCGTAAAGAGTACAAACATATCCAGTGTGGGATCAAGAAGAAGGGCATGAAGACGTACTATGACAACGTGCTGAAGGAAGAAAACACCACTCTGCATTACCCAAGCTTCAAAAACGGGGATGGCATCCAGAAGCTCATGGCTAGCATACCAGATGATCAGGCTCCCGGGGAGTGGGAACTACACGCTCTCAAGGATATGAGATGGAATGACCATCACCAACACCCTATCAAATACTGGATTTGAGACATCATCAAGAGCATGAGGTGGTTGATGCGGCAGCCAGCCTACGCTGAGCATCTGATTCACGCCACTCAGCATTGCTTCAACAGCGATACGCCACCGAAACACCTCTATACCGAAATGTACTCCGCGGACTGGTGGTTGGAGACACAGGTGAGAAGAAATACTCGAGGATAATCACATGTTAATTGACGTTGAGTCAATGCTCAGAGTGGGGGATACACAGGTTCCGATGAGCTTCATGTCTGACGGAACACATCTCCCGAATTTTGCCGGCGACGAGAAAGAGTGGCCAATATATGTGACGATTGGCAATCAATCTTCGAAGATCCGCCAGATGCCCTCAATGCACAGCGTCGTAATTGTCGCTCTTCTGCCGGGTCCAAGCAACAAACGCAATAGTCCTCCGAGATGGCTGAATGAGCCGCAGCAAAGGAACCGAGAGGTGCGGAATGAAGTAATCCAGCGGGTACTCCAGCCTCTCACCTTTAAACAAAATCCCAGTGCTGAGAGCGGGTATTACAACATTCTCTGTGCAGATGGCAACTCCAGGTGTTGCAAACCGGTTTTAGCAACACGGCTTGTAGATGGCCCAGAGTATAGCGACCTACATCATCTAGAGTGGCATGTCTGATTTTGGTGCGAGTGTCCAAAGAATGAACTTCGAGATTGTGTCCCTCCTGACAAGCAACACCCCCGGCGGGATCACACCTGTATAGAATGCTCAGCGATGCCAACACTAAGGCAGCCGATGCCAAACTCTCGTCGCGCCATGTTCACTAAGGATGCATCAAGTTTCAACATATTCCCTGTATTGTGAGCGACCTCCCGAAGCCTGACCACCTCCATACAATGCAGATCGGCATGCTTGACCAGCTCCAGGAGAGGATTTTCCACTTCATGAAGACGCACAACAAGCGCTACAAGTACAATGCGATCTTGTTATCCGTGCCTGCTTAACACGACATCACACCAGACAATACGTCATATAGGGAAGCTTCTCAGTGGAATGGGAAAGAGATGAAGGAAATGAGCTGGTACATGCTTCGAGTTGTGACCCAATCTCTACGAGGCGGAAGCCCCGCTCAGCGTCCCATATTCAATCAGGCAATGGAGTCCACACTGGCATTGTAAGAATGCTATATGTATGCTCGAGATGAATCTCACGATGATACAACATTGAGCTACAAGGAGGAAGCCTTGAGTCATTTTCACACCATCAAAGATGTTTTCTTACTCAGCCGAGCCAGCAAAAAGGCGAAGGCCAAAGCAAATGCCATGAGAACGGAACTTGTGAAGAATGGAATGGTCGACAAGGAAACAAATGCTGAAACTTGGACACTCTCCAAGAAGCGGCGCGAAATGAATGCCTGGCAGGATTATATCAGCCACACGATAGATGGTTCAAAGGAGTTGGATGCCGACATTAACTTTCCGAAGATCCACTTGATGTCTCAGTGGGTCGAACAAATTCATTGATACGGATCCTTGCAACAGTATCCTGCATAGAGACATGAACAAGCACATAAATTGAACCTGAACGACAGTTGGAAGGCCTCCAATCACAATCTCAACTACCTGCCACAAGTAATCACTTTTCAGCGTTGCATTCTCCGCTTCAAAATGAGAGAGCTCAATCTCCAAGCCCTTGCTCAGCGTCGGGAGAACAGCGCTGCCGCATGCAATGTCCACCCTTCTGTTGCTGATCTGGTTGCCCCCCTGAGCTCCCACTCATATGCGAAGCCCAAATTCATGGGAACCCAAAACCGCCATGATCAAAAGCATCCTCACGCTGTGCTCAAACACTTCAGAGCATCACTCGACAATACGAAAGATGCAATGCACGGTGTGGCAATATTCAGCGGCACGCTGGAGTTCAGCAACCAGAAGAGTTGTAACAAGATGTATATGTTGCATGAACAACGGCACGCAATGGAGCTCTGCATTTAACATGGTATCAATGTTCAATTTGAGGGTTTCGAAGAACAACGCATATCCCAGATGTGTCGATTCACGGGAAGGCTGAGCTGGCGCGGAGGGGACCGACAGAATGACTGGGTGTGGGTACAGCAACGCCCGTGGAGGTGTTATGGCGCGCTGAATGGGTGTCCTCCGTGGCAACTTCAACCACTATTCAAAATCAAGCTCCTAAAGAACGATGGATATTTCGTTGAGTACTGGTTAGCCCTGGCGCTCACCACGATACCTGAAAACTCAGGTAACTTGGATCCCGTGTCTCAATTTGTACAAGTGAGAGAACCACCGGCAGCCGTTGCTTTGCAAGTTTTCAGCGTGGGAAACATCGTCTGCCGTGCGCACGTAATTCCAGAGATAACTACTATTAGAAAGACAGGAGACAGAAGGAATGAGTGATGGATTGTTAATAGCCACATAGAACCGGCGACTTGGAATGATGTGAATAATCAGTGAAGAGAAAATTGCATTGTGTGCGCAGGGAGAAGGAACGCGAGGAGTGATTTTTGCAGTGTCACACCTTGCATTGCAATCCCCGATGCAAGTGCATACCCAATGAACCCATTCTGATGTATGGTCACAATTGGCCATGACGCCAGAGTGTGTGTTCCAAAAACGAGACCGACAGAGCGAGAAGAACCAGTGCAACAGCGATCGGAGGGCTATATGCAACGCGATGAGTGGTATTGACCGTGGGCATGGAGTAATCCTCCACCGGGGTGTCTCTGACTGCTGTGATGGAGCGCGTCCACTCTGACGTAGCCATTCCGCTCGGACGGAAATGTTTTTTGCTGATGGATATATCAATCCAGTTCAAAAAATACAGTATGAAGTATAGAAAGGTTCCACAAAATATATTGTATATTTTGTATATACTCTAGGTAAGTTATCTCTGTATTGGCTGTAGTTACATCAGCAAAATACACTGTAGTCATAGTGTAACAAGGATGAAATTTAGTGAAAAACTCATTCAACTGAAGGTTTACAATATTCAGTTATCTGTACCTGTCTGGATGTATACGCCAGGGGCCAGGTGAATAGAACTAGATAGCATTCAGTTATACACCTGGATGCTGGTGATAGTCAATGTAGATGTATAGGTATCATTGTTGCTAAAGATCTAACGCTGGTGGCAAGAAAACAATATAGAATGGCAGTTACCCAACCCCTGGTAACATGCCTCTCTTCCATTATCCCTCTCTCTAGGTACAAATTTCTTGGGCCACTATGCCAGTATCAGAGAATAGTAGAGAACATAAATAAATGTTATGCCTTGCGGATTGGTAACGGTTCGGGGTCACAAACAATCACTCGATGTCACTGTCATGTGGCGATTGATTAGGGTTCATCAATTATAAGCCAGCACAATCGCCACACAAATGACCGCCAGGCATAAATCCCTCAACCACATCGTCAGCACCCATCCTTGATTGTTGTCACAGTTGCAATGGTCTGTTGATAGAATGCAAACACACATCGCTACATTCACTATGGACAAAGATAAAGAATGAAGCTAGCCATCAGGACATCTATATGAAGTAACTTTCGATTGGCATCAGTTATGGCCAGTGGGATAGAGACACTTGAGCACAATATGAAGGAAGGCTATTGAATGGAACAACGAGGTAGATGGTGTGGAAGACAACAGTCCAATGAATACCGAATCAGTCTGGAGATGAGTTTCAGAAGGATACTATTCGTCCGGAAGCACTGGAGCATTGACAGGATACCATTCACTTGGAAGAAGTTCATGCCAACTAGTTGTTAATGCAAGGGGTTTGGACATTGAGAGCACAGTGAGCATCTATCTAGAGAAGAGGGTAGTTAGAATTAGCAGTGAGAGCGCAGAGGGTGTCACGGCTGAGGTTGCAAGTGATGGATTGAAGGATACCTAGCAATAGTATCGGGCGGACGGAAGGAATTAGTGCTACCGAAAGATGAAGACGTTGAGGGATGTGGGAATGAGGTGAGGATGTTGCGAGAGGGTGGCGGTATTATTTGTGTCGATAAAGAAGTAGGTAGAGGTGTTGTGACGTTCGATGATGTAGCGTGGTTGTATTGATAAGAGTTGTATTGGTGGTGCATAAGATCATGGTTGGATATTCCGATGGTACATAGGAGCATGAAGGATCATTCCAGGGTGGCCGACGACGTGTATATAAAGAGAGGTAGTTTGGTGTTGGAGGATTTCCTTTTCTTCTCTCTTTACTTGTTCTGTTGTATATCAAAGAAAGCACGACTTTGAACCAGCTCCGACATCTGTCCTGTCTTAATTCCCTCGATATGAACTTCGAGTGCTCTTGTCCCGATTACGATAACACATCTTGTTACCAATATCACCTACCTCCGACCCTGCCCGTTACACTAGAACGAGTCCCATATAACCTACCTGACATTGAATGTACTGTCAACATAATTTGATCCCTTGTTTTGATCATGTTTGGTACTACTGCGAAGTTACCAATAGTTATATTTCGATCTGCTATTTGGGCAGCCATGACCTTACAGTTTTGGATGTGCCAACATCCTTCGGATGGTTGTAGTTATTCCCCTGAACCTTGCTCCGTGACCTGTGGGGTATATTTATGACCCAACCATCGCTGGATTCACGTTTGCGATAATTGCCTTGACGAGTTACCACAACTTACCAGATTTGATATCCATCCGTAGATACATTGATCCCCATATTTGGATGCAAAAGAACGACAGTAACTGTACATCCTGAACAAATTGGTTTGATCTCGCCAGAAGATATTGCTCGTTATCAGAACCCGAACCATTGAACGCTTTCGAAAGCTTTGAAGGATTGTTGAATATTGAGGTAGACGACCTCATTTCGCCTGCTTACTTTTGGGAACAGTCAGACGTTCCCTCTCCTTGGAATACTTTTTGGACAGAAGCCGCCGCATATGGAGGAGGCTTGGAACTTGACGATACAGCATTCGGAAATAGTTGGACCAAGTACTTGGGAGCCCACGCTTGGTTTGATTGTCACCCTGGATTGCCTTGTCAGTGTGCAGGACAAAATTGTGTAGGAACACACTAGACAGAAGGCTACTCACAAGCAGCAGCTGCAACTGCAAAGCCTGGGCCAGTGCCGCTGATTGTTGTCGAACCCCCGACCCCAACTCCTTCCGATATCGATGCATATAGTTGGCACTGCTCGATGTGCTCGATTGGTCACAATGTCAGGATGGGAATAACACAACCGGGTGGCTCTGGTGTCTGCGGATGATCAGGGCATCACAGGAGGAATGGTGAACAGGAACGTACTGGAGATCGACTTCAGGGAGAGACAGATATCCCTGGAAGAATCGAAGGAGGTGCTCAGCAGAGTAGAGCAGTACACCAAACCCACGGCCACAGTACAGAGGGTGTGTGATCACCCGGTCCAGATAATCGCGGTACAGAAACAAATCATGGACCTGCAGGCACAGCAGTTCCCATCCCAAGAGTGTGATCACTCGGCGTTCCAACAACAGCTGGAAGCATTGAAACAGGAACTGGAGGAAGCCAGGAGCACCCCGAGGATGGTAGGAGCGGACGAGGACCTCTGTCAAGAATTGGATGATTTGACACGAGACGCCAGACAGTCAGGGAATTAAGTCCAAGCCTTGAGGACGCCGTTAGCGAATGCGCTATCCTTGGTGGCTCGGGGAGCCCCAGTTCCCCCCCATCAACTGGAAGACCGAGAACAGAAGTTTCCCAACCCGCCGGACTTTCCACGATCAGATCGAACTGAGTTGAGAGCCTGGATTGCTCAAGTTCGAATGGTCATACGACACAAGCCCGCCAGCTTTCCCAATGACCAGTCGAAGATGTGGTATGCATTCAACTGCCTGAGGGGAGTCGCCTTAGGCCAGATTTTGCCACACATTCATGTGAGCGGAGAGATAGGGCTGGAAGACCTACCAGTTTTTATAAAACTCCTGGAAGCAGCATTTGGGTACCCCAACCAAGTAGCTACCACCGAAAGGAACATGCGGGAGATTGAACAAATGAACCGCGAGTTCTGTCAGTACTATGCTGAGTTCCAAGCAATCACTGCAGATTCGGATTGGAATCTTTCGGCCTTACGGAATGCCCTACGAATGGCGTTTTCCGACGAAATATAGGACTCCCTCACGTAGAGTGATATGGCAGACGAACTTCCTGCGTTTGTGACTGTTTGGTAAAAGCGGGATAATCAGATCCCACAACGACCTGCGGAATTGGCGGCATAGAATCAGGGAGGGGGGACAGGTTTCGCCTCTTCCCCCAGACCTCCCACCCCTTCTAAGGATCCCGCAGGGGCTCCCGTTGGAACAGTGGCTGGATATACCGGACCTGCATCCAAGGATCTCAATGCAGGCAGAAGGAAGATTTCCGCGGAAGAAAGGGCAAAGAGGTTCACGGATGGAAGGTGTTTATATTGTGGTGGGTTTCACCACAGGGCTGCAAAGTGTGCAGCAAGGAAAAAGGCGCAGACGTTGAAGGTGGCTGGAGCAGAAGTGAAGGAAGTAGGTACCGGGACAGGTTGCGAGGAATCGGGAAAAGAACAGGTCAATTGAAGAAGGATGGCTCTTCAGTTGATGGTAAAAGTTTTGTTTTAGATGCTTTGAAATGTTTTGGAATTTCGAGTTTATCAGTCAGTAAGGTGGAGGTATTGGAGGGATCAATGGAAGGGAAAGTTTCAGCTATAACCTGCACATTGACCGTGAATAATCAAGAGATACTCACACATGCCCTGATCAACTGCGGAGCTACAGGCATTGCATTTATGGATCAAGATTTCGCTTGCCATCCTCAAATTCCACTCCAAGAATTAAAGGAGAAACTACAAGATGATGTTATCGAAGGAAGACCTATAGAATCCGGGGACATTACGCATATTGCTAAAGTAGGGATGATGATCCAAGACCATAGAGAACAGCAACATATGTTCGGTACAAAGTTGGGACAGTATCCAATTTTCCTCGGAATCCCCTGGTTACGATATCATGATGTTGCAGTATGGTTCGCATCTAATACAGTTACTGTTGGATCACAATACAGCACTACACATTGTCATGATGCACCGGTCACGGTACAAGGAGTTACAGAGGAACCTCCTGAGCGAGTGTATTCCCCGAATGGGATATTTGAACGACAGATACGCCCTCAACGACCCTTTCGAGGGAATATTGTTATGCATAATGCATCTTTCCACTTCCGAATACTCAAGAAAGGAACGCTTAAGGTGATTAAGGCGTTCCTTTATGATATTATTAAAGCTATTGAAGCAAAAGATTTAAAGGAACGACCCCTGGAGGAGATCGTCCCCATGCAATATCTCAGTTTTTACCTCTGTTCAATAAGGTTTTAGCTGATCGCCTCCCCCCTCATCAACCAGGTATTGATCACGAAGTACGATTAAAGGAAGGGGAGACACCAACATGGGGCCCACTCTATTCAATGTCAAGAGCCGAGTTGAGAGTTCTTAAGAAATGGCTGGAGGAGGGCATGTTGAAAGTATTCATCCATCAGTCATCGCCACACTGTGCTGCACCAGTCTGCTTTGCGAAGAAACCGGATTGAGGGCTTTGACTGTGTATTGATTACCGAGATATCAACAGTAAGAGAATAAATGATCGATACCCACTCCCTCCGATCAAAGAGAGATTGAATCATCTGGGGAAGGCTCAGATATATACAAAGGTGGACGTACAAGAAGCCTATAATCTACATTGGGTGAAGGAAGGGGATGAGCATGAAATGGCCTTCCGGACAAGGTATGGGCGATTCGAATGGACGGCAACGCAGTTCGGAATGAGAAATGCACCCGTGGACATCCAAGGTTGTATTAACAATACCATTCGAGAAGTGTTAGATGAGTCTGCATCAGCCTATCTGGATGATGTTGTTATAACAGTGATTTGGAGGAGGAACATGAGGGTCATGTTAAGTGGATTATGCAATGGTTATTGGATGTGGGATTACATTTCAAGCCAGAGAAGTGCAAGTTCCATCAGGATACAGTGAAATACCTAGGATTGATCATATCAACAAGGGGGATTACAATGGATGAGGATAAGGTGGGGACCGTACCAAACTGGAGTGTAGGTGGACGACTGTGGTCATGTTAAGGTGCGGCTCTGTTCCATTAGGTGCGGCTCTGTGGCATTAGTGCGGCTCCGCAGGAAAGTTGCGTATTAGTTAGTTCTAGTGAGATGTCAGTTTGATCATCAATAACATTCACTTCTACACGTACAGAGATGCTATTTGCCCACATTGGTAGCAACATTTGACTTCTGACAGTGTCACAAGCATCAGAAGTGATCGAAACACAACGCACGATGGCAGATTCACTTGGTTTATTCTCGAACCTGTGGACGGCAGGGGGCTCGGAGGCATGGCAGGTGTCTTCCGACTTCGCGGCCCTTCCTGCAACACCCGACACGCATAACACGCATAACGTCAGTTTTACCGACGACATCGACAAAGCCGAGTCAATTAGGTTCAGCAGCAGGTTTAAGACCTCAACCAGCGTGGGCTTGCAACCTACAGAACTTTGCACAACAGAATACATCACAAACCGAATGAAGATCATCGACGACAGCCCTGGGGTCTTGTCTGATCAAGCAATCAACTGGATCAGGGCTACAGAGGATGTTCAATTGGAGATCATTGATGCTAACCTCTCTGAGAGCCTTGAACAAGCCGAGAAATTCGCCAAGATTTGCAACCTCAACGAGAGCTTGTCCGCTAAAGTCGAGGACTTGGAGGTGTCTGAGCCCTTCCGAGATGGTCCGAGCTGGGCATCAGCAGCCGCTCAGCTGAACAATGAGCAGCTGGAGGAAGAGCCTCGGATCTAGAAACGTCGATCTGCCAAGGTGAAGAGATGGCTCGACAAGTGCAAGTCGGAGCCGGAGTCAACGGAGCAGACAGACATCGCCCATCTCCGGCTGGAGAAGGACATGCTGCTGCACCCAGTCAAAAATCTCTTGTGAGAGAAGAGCAGCCTGAGATCCGTGCCTTCTCTGTCAAGTCATCTAACCTTCCGATGTGTGAGGGCAAATGAACGTAGGAGGATGTCACCGCCATCCTTTTAGCCTTGGAGCGACACTTCACGAATGAAGCCCAGGCCATTAGATGGGTCGGCACAACAGGCTGGGGAGAGCAAGCAGTGCTACAATTGAAATGCGACGCAGCAGTCTGGGCCATGCACTGCTCCACAATGAGTGCGCCTATCGAATGGTCCACCTTTTGCACAAAGCTGAAAGCTAAGTTTATTTTGTCCAACGCCTTCGACCTCGTCAAACGAGAATGGGAAGAACTGAGCCTTAAGAAGGGAGAACGTGTCACATAGGTTAACGAGCGTTTCCGTCGCCTTCATTGAAAATTGGACCCGCACCAGACTATGCCTACCAAAATGTTAGCCAAAGTTTATGGATATAACATCGAAAAGGGCAACCAGGGAGTTTATAAGACTTGGTTACTTATATTGGCATGCGCGATAGGACTCCAAGGCTCGAACAGAACATGGAACATCTCGCCGCACTGGACACGTCTCTCAACAAGTCTTAATCTGGAAGTGGCCCCAACACTACCACACCTACGAAAGCTTCAGCTAGGAAGATGGACTCCAAGATAGGTGGTACAACTGGCCCAGTTGGCCCGGCCAAAGACGACAGCCTGACCTGCTATAACTGTGGCCAGGTTGGTTATATCTCACGCAATTGCCCAAACCGAGACTTGATGACGAAGCTACTCGAACAAGCTTTGGCCAGCGAATATGCCCCAAACGCCAAGTCTGGACGCCCCTGAAGGGTTAGGAAATGGGGAGGTGCACTAACCGGTAAAAAGGAGAGTGGGCGGCTTGTAGAGGAAAAAGAGGCTAAGCAGGAGACGGACAGTGAGGCGGAGAGCGAGTTGGAGAGTCTCTCAGACCAGGACTGTGAAGCGGGAAGAGGTAATGGAGGTAAGTAACTGCGGCTGTACCTCCCATATAAACACCATCATGTACGGTATCGTCAAACAAAAAGGGTGGCACATTGGTGCCAAATAGTCAATTCAAGCTTTTCACCTGTTACCACCACTTGAAAGTTAGTAAACTAGATGACTCAGTGGTCGACCTGCTAACGTTTGACGGGAAAATAAGATACCAAATGAAAGGAGGATGGTGGAGCAGCAAAAAGGCAAGGGTAGTGAAGGACCATGGTGCGTCAGAGAACTATGTGGGGCGGAAGTTCATTGAGCAACTAAAATGCCAAGGGGCCGCCCTGCAGGCAAAGGATGCCGGATGGATGATTGTGGAGACAGCCAATATCAAGGCAGAGGATAGCATCATGAAACACGAAAGAGTCCAATTGAAACTACGACTCGGTGCGTCATAAGTCGATGAGGCCGAATATACGATCTATGACATCAAGGGCTTTGAATTTTGTAGTAGGCAAATGTTGGATGTGTGATATCAACCGACGATATCAAATCAACCATGACAGCAATGATATGTGGATTGCCGATAACCTCTGGGAGGAAAGAGAGGATGGCTGAGTACATTACTTGCCTGGCCTATGCCCCTTGGACGTCAATGAACGAATAGTGGAGCAGGCCAAATGGATGAGCATACACAGTATATGGAAGGCGGAATTTAAAACCTTGTCTGCCGGCTTGCTGAAACGGGCCATCCTGATCAATGTACACCACCACGGCGATGGTGGTACACTTCAGACAGACGAACCACTGGGTGAGTTTCAGGAGATGTGGACAGAAATCCAGGGCCTCTTCAGCAAGCCAACATTTGCGAATTTGCCCAATGGAAGGCAGGCCAATTTCGAAATTAACACGGACCCAAATGGCAAAATACCGTTCCGCTCACCATACCACATCTCCCCACAGGATGAAGCAGAGCTTCAGAGGCAGATAGACAAGGCGATTCGCGGGGGTTGGATTGAGCCCTCTCAAAGCAATTTCGGCTCAGAGGTATTATTCTTGCCAAAGCCTGAGGGTATGCTGTGCATGTGCATAGACTATTGTGCAGTAAATGCTACAACTGTCAAAGATTGTTATCCTCTCCCACACACCAAGGATTCACTCAACTCCATGCATGGCTCCTGCTGGTTCACTTAATTGGACGGGGTGGCTGGTTACCATCAATCTCGCATTGCCACAGCCGACAGGCAAAAGATAGCCTTCACAACAAACTTTGGTTGATACGAGTCGCGAGTCCCGCCGTCTGGCCTGGCAAATGCACCCACCCAGTTCATGCGCATGATCAATGGAATCTTAGAACCAATGAAACGCAAGTTCATCGTCGTATACCTTGATGATATTATGAATTACAGCCGTAACCTGGTGGAACATGTCGTACATGCCCGAGAAGTGCTTACTGTGCTGACCGAACATGGTCTCAAGGCCAAACGTGCAAATGCACCTGGGCTCATCAGAGAGTTGATTATTGCATCTTTGACATTGACAAGGATGGCATCCACGCCCAGGAGCATAAGCCTCGTGCGATAATGGTTTGGCCTCAACCTGAGAACATCAAGGATGTCAGAGGCTTCCTGGGCCTCACCAGTTACTATAGAAATTTCATTGAACACTATGCTGACATTGCGATGCCATTGTACATGATTGGCACTCCTCCGTAAGGACAAGGGGAGGTGGGGCGGCGACACGGAGAACCAAGGAGAGTCGGGCACTCTCCATTCGCCTGGGATAGAGAGTGCCTGCATCGTTGTGACACACCGAACAAGGCTCTCTGAAATGCTCCGGTCCTTGATTTACCGGACCCCGAAGCCAAATACTGCCTGCATGTCGATGCTAGCCAATATGCATTAGGTGCGGTGCTCTGCCAGGTGAAAGATAGGACCAGGAAGGTACTGGGTTATTCCAGCCGTAGGTTACTTGATGCGGACACGCGATACCCTGCATACGACAGAGAACCATTGGGCATCTGAGATGCAATATTATTTTAGGAATTCAATCTACACGGAGCCGAGCAGCCATTTTTGGTACACCCGGACCATGTAACCTTGCAGTGGATCTTCACACAACCACACCTCACCGTACGTCAGAGGGATATCTTGACAGTCCTACAGAATTTTGATGGGGAGGTCAACCACATCCTGAGTGTCAAGAATCAGGTTGCGGACGCATTACCTCGCTGCCCGGATTTCCGATGGGAGCGCCGCAATCTAACGGCACTGGAAGTGACTGCGGCCAGAGAATGGGTTGATGACATCAAGGCGGGTATAATTGATGATGAATGGTTCGGGCCTATTTCACATTGCTTGGCCAACTGAAGTCCCCGCCCCCCACCATCCACTGCATCTACCAAGCAATGCAAATGATGGGTGGCAGCGCAACGATTCTATTTGGAAGAGAATGGCCTACTGTGGTTACGTGGAGATTTGGAAAAAACACGGGTTAACAAAACAGCAAAGGTAAAAGAGAAGGAGGAAGACGGAAAGGCGGATATGAGACGATGGTTGTCTATTCCACGGATGACGTAGTGACGAATCCTCAATGAAGCCTACGACGCTCCAACAGGGGGACACCTTGGTGCTGACCGAACGTACTTACGTAAGAAAGACCGGTATTTATCGAAACCAATATGGCGCGATACCCAGCGATCGGTTTCAGGCTGTAACATGTTCCACCGAACTAACCACCGGAGTGGGACGCCCATGGGCCTCCTACAACCACTTCCCACAGCCAAAGGCCGTAGGCAAAGAATTTGCAATGCCTTCATAACTGACCTGCTGATCTCAGGAAATGGCCATGACCGCAGTGTAATGTTTGTCGACCACCTGACAAAGAGAGCACATTAGCGAGCCTGCAAGAAAACAATCTATGCCCCGGGATTCACCCGCATATTCATCGACGACATCGTCCGCCTACCCAGAGGGCCTCAAGAGGTTGTATCGGACCATGATGTACGTTTCACAGCAGACTATTGGAGAGAAGTTGCGAGGTTTCTGCAGATGATGCTGCTCATGTCTACGGCATTCTATCCAGAAATGGATGGTCTCTCTGACAACTCAAAGAAGACTGTTGTACGCTATTTGCATGGCTTCACAACTCATGATCAAGGCAATTGGGACGACTACCTGCCATTAGCGGAGTATGCTTAGAATTCTTCAGTACACCGTTCAATGAAGCAGACGCCTTTTGAACTCGATTTTGGTTATGAGCCGCATGTGTTGCTAGACTTAATTGCAGACCTCCAACGACCGCAGGCCAATGAATCAGCGAAAACCTTTCAAGGCCACGAATTTGTCAAATGATTGCAGCCCATTGTGGGAGTTGCCAGGGATGAGGTGCACGATGCTCAGAATAAACAGACTGCTGAGGTTAATGAGTCATGACGTCCAATTGACCCCGCCATCACCGCCAGTGCGAAAGTATTTTCAGATACAAAGGGTTTGGCAATCACATACACCAATGTCAACCCCATGTGACGCAAACTAGTACACTGCTTCATTGGCCCAGTCGAGATCCCACAAATACATGGAATCGCTGTCGAACTAGATCTCCCAAACAACATGACGATCTACAAGACAGTTAACTTCAACTGGCCCAAAGTTGACTGCCCGGATGATTCTAGGATTGCCTGGCTGCCGCCACCTCCACCAGTACAGACTAGCCATGCAGGCACAAGTTATGTCGTCGAATCAATCGCAAAACACCAGCCAAGCTCTGAAGGAACTAGTCAGGAATACAAAGTGAAATGGGAAGATTGGGATCAGAAGATAATACATGGGAGCCAGAGGAGAATATGGCAAAAGCAAAGGAAATGGTGGAGCAGTATTGGAAGGAAATGGGCGGGCGGCCAAAGGTGAAGAAGAAAACGACACAGAAGATGGTGTGGGGAGCAGGCGTATTTTGGATGATTATGAGACATTGCGGAGACATGTTTGTTTTTTTAGATCAGGGTGTTTTGTTTCTTCGAGAGGTTTCTTGAAGATATTTAGAGAAGGTTGTGATGTAGGTGGACGACTATGGTCATGTTAAGGTGCAGCTATGTTGCGTTAGGTGCCGCTCTGCGGGAGACTTACGTATTAGTTAGTTCTAGTGAGACATCAGTTCGATCATCAATAACATTCACTTCTACCCTTACGGAGAGGCTATTTGCCCACAGGAGTTGAGAGAAGAAGACTGCAAACGGGAAGTTCAATCATTTGTTTGAAGTACAGCAGTGTCTTGGATTCTGCAATTATTATCGACAATTTATTTCTAAGTATTCTGAACAAGTGGAGCCGCTGACAAGGCTAACCAAGAAACATGAACCATTTGTATGGGAAACAGAACGGCAGTTGGCTTTTGAGACAATGGTAGAGGCTTTCACTACAGCGCCACTACTTCAACATTTCGATCATGATAGAAAGGTAATTATCGACACTGATGGCTCCGAGTAGGTATCTGCCGGAGTATTGTCACAGTATGATGATAAGGGAGTGTTTGATCCTGTGGTAAACTTCTCGAAGAAACATTCACTGGCCGAATGCAATTATGATACATACGATAAGGAGCTTATGGCCATGATCAAGGCATTGGAGGAATGGAGACCGGAGTGTGCAGGGGCTGCAGACCCTCTTAAATAGATAACTGACCATGAGAACCTCGAGTATTTTATGATAAAGAAGATCTAACATTAACGACTGGCCAGATGGTCAGAATTTCTAACTAGATTCGATTTTGAGATAGTCTATAGACCAGGCAAATCCAATGGTAAAGCGGATGCTTTGACAAGGAGGCCGGGAGACCTCCCTGAGGTGGGGGACGGAAGACTCAACGATTTGGAACAGGTGATTCTAAAGCCGCAGAACCTACCGGAACAATTGGAATTGCTGGCGGGCAGCCTGCCCGCACAGGGCCGTCCCACCATTCCCAATCCTACGACAATGGCATATCAGACTGAACTGCTACCAGGAAAGATACTGCAAGCAAGTTAAATGAATAGTGGGCTACAGGAGATCACAGTTGCGGAATGTATGGGGGACAATGGATGGCTAAGGTATAGGAGGAGTTTATATGTACCAGATAGTGATGAGTTACGCCTACGCGTTATACAGGAACACCAGGATACAGCATTAGCAGGACATCTGGGACGGGCGAAGACGTTTGACCTGATTGATCGGCGATATCACTGGAAGGGACTGCGTAAGGACTTTGATCGGTACGTTCGGAATTGCCATGATTGTCAGCGGTCCCAGAACTACAGACATTCAACCTTTGGGGTCCTTCGGCCTTTGTCTGTGCCGGATCAGCCATGGGAAGATATTTCAATTGATGTCATAGTGGGATTACCGGAGTGCAAAGGGTTTGATGCAATATGGGTAGTGGTGGATCAGCTTTCAAAGATGTGACATTGTATCCCATGCCATACGACCATAGATGCCTTGGGTTTGGCGGAGTTGGTTCTGCGGGAAGTGGTACGCCTTCATGGACTCCCACTGCCCATTGATTCAGATTGAGGCCAGCAATTTTCTCCAACCTTTTGGCAACAGGTGTGCAGTCGACTGGGGATTGATCAAAGAATGTCGACAGCTTTTCACCCACAGACAGATGGCCAGACTGAACGAATGAATGCCAGTCTGGAGCAAATATCCGGGTGTTCGTGAATCATCACCAGGATGATTGGGTTGAGTGGCTCCCATTGGGTGTTTGCTGCGAATAATGGGATATCTGAGACAACTTAATGTACTCCATTTTCCGAGGTTCAGGGTACGGACCCCCAGATGTGATTGGTACAAGATCCTACACAGGAGCGGGACCAACGACGTGTGAACCCTGATGAGGTTCAGGCTACAATGCAACAGACCCATGAGCATCTCTGAGTAGAGACGAGACAGAGCCAGGCAACACATGAAGAGGGCGCAAATCTTGCACGAATTCCCGCTCCAAATATCCAGGAGGGCTCCCAAGTATGGCTGCACGCCCGACATATACAAACAACGAGGCGTACACTGAAATTGGATTCGAAGCGGTTGGGACCATTTATGGTGGTTCGCCGAATATCCCGATATGCATATGAACAATAGTTGCATGTGTCAGTATGGCTTCATCGAGTACAACCTGTTTCCCTTCTGGATCCTGTGGTGGATGATCCCCTTGAAGGACAACGATTAAAACGGCCACCTTCGGTGGAAGTTGATGGTGAAGAGGAGTATGAGGTTTCAAGTGTTGAAGATAGTCGGATGTATCGAAATCAGTTACAGTACATCAGCAAAAAACATTTCCGTCCGGGCGGAATGGCTCCGTCAGAGTGGACGCGCTCCGTCAGAGCCGTCAGAGACACCCCGGTGGCGGATTACTC
>Ga0307512_10002432_pt1 | contig 23614 bp, 31 predicted proteins | sample 14_EM_MG_FD_200267 | JGI IMG/M metagenome (GOLD analysis project Ga0307512, IMG submission 200267) | Populus trichocarpa ectomycorrhiza microbial communities from riparian zone in the Pacific Northwest, United States - 14_EM | ecosystem: Host-associated > Plants > Roots > Unclassified | place...
TGCGATATCGTTCAACACTTCATCCACTTCCGTGATTCCGATCCTGAATGGCAAGGGTATCATGAGCCAAGCCAAACGGTACGCGGTCGAACTACTGGTTCATGGTGATATCTCCTTGTTAACGGGAAGTAATGCAGGATACCATGGGGATCCCAGCAAGCGTCCGAATACCTCCTCAAACTCATCCAGCTCAAGTATCCAACTTTCTCAACACGAATAACAGCCGCCCATACGAACGTTCGTGCTTACCACGTTGTCATTGTCGCGGTTGACAGACGCAGATGCACAGTGGGCCCTACACTCGTTCTGCGAAATGTCGCCAGATTACTCAGCGCTTCTCCGGCGGTTGCGCGATCCGCTCCAACTGCGTGCTGTAGAGCGTATCATACAGTTCCCGTTCGTCCTCCCTGCTGCAGACGAACGTACAGAGGAAGAAATCGCACGCGCAGCAGAGAAGCGACGCGAGCAGGGCAAGAAACTGCAGGAAATGGCAGCCAAAGCGCGCCTTGACAAGGTGCAGTCCTCGGACATATTTCTGCTCTTCAATCATTTGTGACTGTCAATGCCACGAATAGCTCGTTCAGAAGGAGGGCGACCTGCAATACTTGACGAACTTGAAGGAGCGGCGAGCAGAGGAGACGCGACGGGAATGGCAAGTGCGTATTATGTTCTCTCTCGTCAGCCCTATTTTGCCTACACCACGTCCTGGTGACAGAGTATTCTCCAATCGGAGGGTTTCAGTGATGATACCGCTCTTGACCAAGCTATCAAAAAGCTTGAAGCCGACTTGAAGAAAACGCGGAAGAAAGCCGCCAACGATGGCGACGATGCCACGGTGAGCACCCCCGTTTTCGCATTTTCGAAGCCACACTCATCATCTTTCATCATAGGAAGAGCCTTCCTTCCCGCTCGTCGATACGCCAGATGACCAGGTATATCTCTTTCTTTGACAGGGTCATCACCTGAACATCTGAATCTTCTAGCTCGACGAAGACGGACTGAAAGAAAAGAAGAAACAAAAGCTTCTCAAAGCCGGATTCGAAGCTCGCGCGCGGGCACGGCGCGAGAAAGAAAAGGCCCTCGAGGAGCGCGCTGCTGAAGAGCGCAAGGAGGAAGAGGAACGGGGCGCCGACCCTTCAGCCTGGGTCGCCCGTGTCCGCGCCGAACACTCTTCGGTCATGGAACGCATCAAGGAGCGCAATAGGCGGAAAGCTGCTCTCGGCGACCGTAAGAGCGCGGCTTCACAGGCACGAATGAAAAGTATTGCCAGCCTTGCCGCCGACGACCGCGTCGGAAAAAAGCGACGTAAAGGAGGTGGTGGTGCGTGTGTTTGTCTAGTCTGCTACCTTATTCGTTCGCTCATTCGCTAGTGCTTTAGAGGACATGTTCGGTGCTGATGACGAGGACTGGGCTATCTATCGCAAGATTGTAACTATCACCCTCCCCATATCTCGTTCATGTCACGTACTGAACTACGCAAGAACACGACGGCTGTATCATCAGATGAGGAGGAAGACTTTACGCAGTTACAGACAGTCGAACAGAAACTTCTCACGCACGATCCAACGTTTGGGATCGAACAGACACATTCCGCGCTCTCCTCTCAACGTTCAGCATTCATGTCTGCGTTCCGACCACAATACGTGGACGGGGATGTCGAAGGTAGTGCTTCTCATATCGCGTTTCTCGATCGACGGGCTATTGAAGCGCTGATCACAGGTCGCGCGCGGATCCACTTGAGCATCGAGCGCTGGCGGGTTTGCGAGACCTGGTTCGCGCCGAGCATGGCGGGCGTCGACAGTGCGGGGCTCGGCGAAGTGCTCCAGAACGTCCTCGCATCTTTCTCACATTCCGACCGCGGCCTTCTCGTCCAGGTACTGACTTCTATCCCTCCCTTTCCCTCTCTGCCCCTTTTCCCACTCGTTGCTTTCTCGATACTTACCATGCTCCTCTCTCGACCCGACGCAGAACGTGTTCCTAACGGGTACGCCGGCGCGGATGCCCGGGCTCTCGGACCGCCTTCACGCGACGCTGCGGCCGATCCTCCCGCCAGAGATGCCACTCCGGATCGTGTGTGCGGCGAACCCGTCCCTCGATGCATGGCGGGGAATGGCCGCGTTCGCACAGACGGAGGAATTTGCGCGTGTTGGCGTGACTAAGGCCGAGTACGAGGAGTGGGGCGGAGAGCGCGTACGCCGATGGTGGGGCGGGAACTGGAATGCGAGCGTGGTGTGAAGAAGGTTGTTGTAGGTACTGGACCTTAGAGGTCGAGGATATCGTGGGGATTATGAGCATGACGTAGAGGCGGACTACGGGCACCCACCTTGAACCGAAGCGTGCATCCACCATGGTCGGGTACCACCTTCGTGGGCAACTCCCTACTACTTTGGGCAGGGCCACTTGTGGTCAAGTACTGTAACCATAACCAGAGATGTCTCTAGAAGCTCTCTGGTTGATTTTGAGTCACCAGAAATGGAACGACAACATTCAGTGGTAAAGAAGGAGTACCAACCAGCCAGGCTAAAATTGCCCCTTGTAATTGCATGTGCAACCCCTCTTCGCACCTGTGGGTGGGCATCACTGAAACAACCCGGCCTGGCCGGTTCGGTTGAAGCGAGATTAGAAACCCTGCGCGTGAGTTAGCGAGGGCAAATCCGGAGTATAGAAGGATAGAGGGAAGGTAAGATGAGGAGGGATGATCGAGCGATAAAAGGGACTGCGATAAGGGAAGAGGAATCCGATGAAGAGAGAAGATGGTAAGGGATATCAGGAACGTGTGATGAAGGGGGAACGAGTTCCTAGCAAACAGGTCGACGCTTGGTACAGGTTCAGTAGAATTGCAGGTACAATCAGATACGGCTGGGGTGAGGTCTCAGAAGGACATGCAATGGGTCTGAGAACATCGGATCGGTTTATTGCATCCAAGTTCGACGCAGCTACAAGAAAAGAAACGCGACATTGAGTGAAAGTGGAGGGCGAAGGTAGCGGTGAAAGGGACTCTAGTAGTACGCGACGACCCGACAGCGAACCAATCTCACTGTCATCCCCCCCCCGGAACGTTGCACGTACGCGCAAGTTCGGCGCCGCGGGGGGCCCAATACTCGGACGAAGACGACATACGGGCGACCACAAAGCCCCGGGCAGCGCACTAGCTCTCCGCTGACTCCGCAGCCCAAGCGTTTCCCCCTTCGTAGTCTCTTGGCGCATATCAACCGCACTCGTCGTTCATCAACGCAACATGTTACACCAAGACGGCCGTATGAGCTGTGGGGGAGAACAACTGTATTATGAACACACATATCTAGTTTACACACCGCCATGTACATACCGATCAAAAAAGTCTACGGTCTGTACCCCGAGGCGCACCGAAATTGATGTAAAAATAGAAGCACCTTCCTGCCTTCCCTCTTTGCTGTTCGACCTCTTGTACTCGAGCACCGTAAATTCGGCTGTTCGCCCCCTAAGAGAACGGAGGGCAGTCGTCGACCATTGGCCTCCTAACTAGGTCACTTTCATCCAAGGCGTTCCATGACGTCAATCTTGCGATCTGCATATTCGCGACGGTCGGAGATGAAGTTATCCAAAACTTTTTCGTCGCATACGGATGAATCAAGAGAATCGAAGCACATCTGACCGAGCTCAGGTAACACTTCTCCCGACCGATGGTCATCCCTGGTGAGCTCGCCCAATGCATCGATAACAACTGATGCCATCTCCATGGATACATCTAAATAATAGACGGCGGTAAATGGGAGGAAAATATTCAGCCATTGTGTGCATTCCATGTCCGCTGCAGGCTGGACTCGACAACTTGCATCTTCACAAATCCTAAGTTGTTCCACTTGAGAAAGGAGAGGCGAAAGATTGTTGCATAGCTGCTCCAATGAATCGAGCTCCCAGCTAGATGCACTATATCTGATTCCTAACTCAAGATGACCCCCCAATTCATCGCTCATCCTGACCGACCAAGGGTCCAACTCTACGGGACGGTCAGCTCGATGTAAATCCTTGATCCGTTCCGAACGAGAGATGAATCGGACAAGTTGTGATGCGATGAAGTCGAAGTCCACAGTGAAGGTCACGGTGAAGTGATGGAGACATGGGGCATCAATTTTCGCCACCAGGTCTTCCAGGTACTCGCCACGGCCCGTAAAGTGAAAGTGGGTGAGAGAAGGGAGGATGTCGCGTGCTGGAGGTGGGCCTGTTAACCGAGGGCAAGACGTTGGGGGCCTAAATTCGATGATAAGCCTATTGAGGTTAGGCAACGTAGCCAGGCAGGACCCCATCGCGTCAGGTGGGATATACCCAGATGCGGGAAGATCATGAAGGAGGAGGCGGACAAGCTGACTGGTAGACGCGAGAAGTTTGGGTAATCCTGGGAATGCGATGTCGCGTAAAGTGCATGATTGTAGGCATGGGGCAGATCCACCCAAGAATGCCTCGGGAAGGACAGGTACTGATGTCCCCGAAAGATCCAACTCTGTCAGGGCCGGAAGGGGTTCCTGCATAAAGGGAGAAAGCCTTTCCAACACGGAGCGTGATATCTTCGGGAAGTTGATCTTGGTTATGCGATCCTGGTGTTCAAGTGCAACAATTATATTCTGGTCACCGTTCACAGAATCGGATTGGTAGGATAACACGATAGGCAAGGGCGGCCAGATGTCAAGCGAGTCCCTTGCGGGGGTCTTATTGTTGCAGAGCAATTGGAGATGTAGATAATGGGGTGATGCAAAGATGATTCGTCGCCACCTTTGGCATACATGTACCAATGGTTGCCACATCCAGGTAAAGAGGTTGGCATTATTCACATGGCAATGATAGAATACTTCTCTGAGATCATCGTCAGAGAGCACATTGATCGTCACATGGCCTAGAGCAGAGTCAGCCGAAAGTTGTGGACATCGCAGAAAGGACCTACGCTTGCCTTGTTCTCTCTGTAAGGCGGGCACCCCTATCACCAAGTCTACTAAGGGGTCATCAATCGGAGTCAAAGACCCGGAAAATTTGGAACTTGGACACGAAGATTAGTTGTTTCAGTAATGTGGTAATGATACTTCCAGACATACTCGTGAGAGCTCATTGGTGAGGTGGGCGAAAATTGAAATGTGTGGCGCAGACGGTACGGTGGTGGTGCAGACTGAGAATGCACATGTAACCGTGACACGGGAGACAGTTTGGCCCATAACGGTCTGGGTCTTGTTGGTGACCGCGGAAATGCCTAGATGGAGCGCTGGGTATTTCCCGGAAGCCGCGAGAGCCAGACTGGAGCCAGACCGTGACTGTGATCGTCTCCGTGTCCAGAATACACACAGATATACAACACGTGACCAGACATCAAATGCGAAAATGCCGTAAAAATGATGACGCCCCTTCTCCCTTTCGATCTCCTCGTCCTTTCCCGTTGGCCGGCCATGGCAGTTGTGAGACTCCTTATGGGCCATGGTATCTGAATGCGGGCAGAACAAGCACAAGTGGACAACCCCTCAGTGGCACGTGAAAAGTGCTGAACTTCCGTCATCGTAACAAAGAGGGTGTAGGTGGGAAAAGTACTTGGCGTCTTTTCAAATGGGAAATGGCGGGAGGGCGACGTTGGGTAGGAGGGTGGACCCACCGTTGGGCGAGGAGAGGGTCAAGACTGTGGATGAGGCTCTGGCGCTCCAAAGGATAGACCCGTAAGAGATACTTCACGGTACTCTTGCTAGTAATTAACATGAAAATAGCGATATCGTCATATCGTCACCTCCCTCTTCGCTGCTTGAGCTCCTCGAATCGAGCGAGCGCCGTAGAGTCAGCTATTCAGAAATTGTCGAAGTGCCTCTTCTCCGGAACCATGAATGACATGACGAGCGGAGAGGACATCAACCAACGGAAATTAGCCGTTCGCAAAAATACAGCCAGATATGGGTTTTTTCCACCTTTTTTAGCACGCTCAGCTGAGACAACCCTAGGCGCAAAGGGGTTTGCGTTGTTCCCCCAGCAGTGATCAAATAATTCTAGGAGCGCGTCGTCTGCAAGAAATCGATGATCGAGGCCCTGCTTACATGACGCTAGTCAAAGTGTTGCGGATACACTGAAAAGCGTACTTTGGCCTCGATGTTCCTGAGGCTCTCCCCGATGTTGCTCCCCCCGGTGTTGTGAAGCATGCCCTCCTACAGCCGCAAAGGGCTCGTTAGTTGGCGTCAAAACTCCCGAAGTGTTGGAACTGGGACATCGACATCCAGCGAGAGTACGGGCAGGATAAGTCCAGATACTCTACGGACCTTTGGGCATGACTAGGTGGAGATTAACCAGTTGTTTCAGTAACGGTATCAGTGACATTTACAGATAGACTCGTCAGAGCTCATTTGTGAGGTGGTGATGGATGGGTAAAATGCAACCGGTGTAACCGTGAGAGTGTTGGCCTAGCATGACACGGACTGTACACGTAAATACAAGGCTTGCAAGTCAGCATGCTGTCGGCGACCCCCGACATAGAGCACTCAGCACTGACCATTTCCAGGATAAGATAAACATCGTGCCCTCTTAAGAATACGAAGGCTCACAACAAGCGAGTAGTGGAGTGTTGACTCGGATGCCGAGTTGAGTGTTATCAGTTATCAGACAATAGATAAGATAATACCAAGCTAGAATTAGAGCAATGCTTACAAAACAGATGACGTCACGTTCCATTTTTTCCCCTTGCTCACTGCTCGCCCACCCAACCAATACTGTATCATTACCCTTCCATCCTGTCCTGCCATGACCGCTGTTGGACTCATTGCAGGAGCTGATTTCGGGATACGGGCCGAACAAATGGGTGGCCATCGAATGGGCCGGTGGCGAAATCAGCGGCCGACTCTTCCACCTTGCCGGCGGCCGCCTGCTCCATGCGCTCATCACATCTGGCCTCTGGCGTGAGGGGCCGGCCACGGACGACGGTGACCTTTGGCCTTTCTTGTTCTGTGTGACAGCTACTTAGACGGAGGTAGAGATAGGATCCGCGGCTACGAGGCCATGGTCTCTCAGAGCGACTCCAACGTAGGGCGGACCTGACCTCGAGCCTACCATCCGGTTCTAGTCCCATCTCCTCCCACTTCTCCGCGACTACCTCTACCGTTCAATCGTTCAGGCTTCCTCTCACCCGACGCCGTCATGAAGCTACCTTCTCGCGCCTGTAGGGCGTTGCAATGCTATGCGATGTCACAGCCCGCACAAGTCTCCCTGCTAGTGGCGGATCAGCTGCCGCCACCGGTTACGTTGTTGTATGTCCTCTGGTCACCCGTCTCAAAATCGGCACCCCACCTCATACCCAGATAATCCCACGAAGATTGGTTTGTGCAGGAGGACGTGACTCCGCACGCGCCCGTTTCAGACCTCCAATCGTTTCTCCCCGCATTCCAACTAGAGAGTCAGAATGTGGGTCCCGCAGAGCAGCGTATATGCGGTGAAGGAGCCCTGATCGGCGGTACCCGACCTCTTTACTCCTGAATGATTACTTCTCTCCTCTATTTGCGCTGCTATTGCTACTTGCGTACTTGGGTTGGTCCCGGTGACTCCTGGAGTTCGGGCAGGGACTATGTCCTTGGATCATTATGAGAATGGGGAATGCAAGGTCAAAAAACATTCTAGGCTTAGGTGGCGGGGTGTACAGTAGGCCTGTTTTTCCCCATGCCGAGTTACCATTATTATTGGCGATCGCAACAGCGGTGTGCTCAAGTCACCTCTCGATTATACTCCATCGATCCCATCGAGCGATGATGTATTCCGGGCCTCTCTTTGTCACAAGATCCTCGCTTAACTATCTGCTCTGATCTCTCCACTCCCTCCCTATCCTTCTGGCCAACAGCCGGCACATTCTGGTGACTATCACGGCGTTATTGAAATAGGTCCACCTTGCTCGAAGATATTTTCAAATTACTGTATACGAGGAAGGAGGAAGTAATCCCGGAGATACAGTGAGTCGTCGTACAGTATGTCATGAATGACCCCACCCAACATCAAGCCAGACCTCAAACCTCAAACGCAAGGCTCAGCAGTCCCCTGGCCGATCCAGGGACAATGGCAACGAACGGGCCCAGCACCCTGCAATACGCAAAAGCCGACCGGAGATGAAGTCCGACCCCAAGCCCAACGACCTTGCTGATAGTGACGTTGCTACGGAGGCGGAATTCTGAGAGGTGCGAGCAATTGGCAGTGTCGTTGAGGAGGATAGTGTCTAATGGTACTGAGTCTCTACTCCTCCAGGGCTGCTCCTAGTCAATTTACCCCCCAATCATGTATCACGCAATACGCGCATGTACTTCATTAGAAGTCGTTCGTGGGGTTCTGTTCCCCCGAGGACCGAGGTGGACGATAATGGAATTAAAAAAATTGTCATGAATGACACGCCGGTTTCTCGGGATCACGACCGGAGTCGGTTTATTGATTCCGTAGTAATAGCGGGGATGCAAGAAGGAAGGAATACAGTACAGAAGTGACACCCAGACAAGCGTCTCATCCGTCAGGGACATGAGATGTTTTGCGCCCTTGGCCAACCTACAGTGCTGTTGGCCGCAGGAGCATTGCCAAGTGCCTCAGTCTGTTGCATCTCTGCAGACGGCGAAGTACTCATTACAAGTAAAATCTCACACTGAGCTCCACTGGACAAAGCAGCTTCGGGAGGATACGTGAAGCCTCACGGAACATGAATCAATTCACCAGGGTTAGCACGTGTAACACGCACCGCAGGGATGAGGCAAGCGCAAGTTATCCATCCATCCCGGGCTTTTTTTCCTGATGTGATCGTGATCGTGATCAATCTGCCAAGGAATGATGCCGGTGCCGGTGGCAACTGCGGTCTGGACCTTCCGAGTTCAGATCATCGAAACTTCCAGTCATGGTCACGGCACGAGTACGCCGGCTTGCCAGATTGAGCTAGGCCAGCCCGTTCGCGGAGCGAGCTCAGCCGTGCAGGAACAGGGATGACGCGGACTCCAGTCAGGACCCCCGCCTTCCCATTACTCTCGCACTCACACTCGCACTCGACAATTTCTGGATTCATCAAGTTTCAGGCCACCATACTTCCCAAACTCATACTGGCCATGGGCGACTATCTTCTACCCTAGGGCGTTATCCCGCCGACGCCTGGACGGCATTCAAACACCTTATCCAGGAAGCATTGGTTGAAGACACTCCGTATCCCGACCTTACTATGCTTGGTGTACCCCAAAGGCTTCGCCTGTTGGAAATCTATCCTAATCCCATCTGTTGCGACGCAATCATCGCTCAACAACTCCTCCAGGCTCTACAGTCATATCTGGGCACGCATCGTATGCGGCATCACGGATATCCCTTAATATAAACTCGACTGTCACGCCCCCTTTTCTGATTCCTTTTTGTCTGTCGAACGCCCTCCTATTGAGCTAGAACGGGTCTCTGATCTGTGTAGTGGAGTTCAAGGCCTAATATCCTTCGCAATGGAGAGTTATTTCGAACGTAGTAATCGGTTACCGTTCCAAGAATCGTACAATGAGACCCCTGATCAGCGATTGTGTCAGGGGAGTTGAGGATCCAGGAAAGTGGCGAACGGTTACGAGAAAGGATGACGGAACGCATGACCTATCCCGATTGTTTATTTGCACACCGTGGTCGGGCGGACCAAGGGGCGGACACCTCCAACATCTGAAACATTTCAACTTTTCGAGGTCCGTGACTCGGCCCGGACTCTCGGAGATGCGCCTCGGAGGACGCCAAAGCCTTATGGACTGCATTTCGACTACCCTGCAGCAGTCACCATACCCACCTTTTACGGGAATCTGCACTCCTCTCCTGGCTCTTGGCAACCTTCCCTATCACCATCAGAGAAAATGCCGTGTGCCCCGACGCCCCTTGAAATATTTCACATTTCACACCTTCGGTCAGCCACGGCGTTAGAGGTGATGTAGGGGTTCCCGGGTCTGCCCCTCCGCCCAAGCCTTGTGACATCGCGAATGACCAACCCATTCTCTTCGTTATCATCCCAGAGTCTATCGGCGGCAGTTTCCGACTTTCAAACTCCGACATCGTTTCTCACGCCTTCCCAATTCTCCCAGGCCCTTTCCAACTATGCCGGCAGTTAATATGTAGTTCTCGGAACTCAACCCTTCTGATCAGTTTTACAACGGTATTCAGCTTCACGAGGGAACTTTCTCAAGCCGCAATTTCTTTGAAATGGAGCGTGGAGGTACCAGGTGCAGCTTTGCCTTAATTCTTATCTTGGACTACCCAAAGCGGGGGTCGTGGTTTCTCGTTGCAACGCCACACGGCAAAGGGGCTTTGGGCAGCTTTGGACGAGCTTGTGTGGACCCCGATTTACTCATGGTGTGCGGAGCGCTTGTGCTCGCGATATATGAAATTGACCAGTGCTTCTTCCATGGACGAGGCGTGAAGATGATCACAGGATGGTCTTTACGGGACAGCCGTTTCGTCCATGCGTGTGTTTGTTCTGTCTCAGTTAAATCGCATGTCTGATGAGGACGGGTATAGGCCTAGTTTCAGGAAGGACAGCTAGGAGGTCACTAGGTGGTACTGTGCACTGGTGACCGAGAGTATTACATTTCCGCAAGGCTGATGAAGCTCACCTCTTGTCAGAATGCTCAAGGTGTGAGTATATGTGAGTGAAGTTAATTTTGTATGGACGTTACAAGGTGAAATATTGGTAATATCTATCGATCGCAGTACGCGGCGTGTATAGTTGCGGATTCATGGGCCATGACATGTATCGTACTTGGGCGGTCCGTTGGAGCTAGCATGTGGCATTCCCTCCTACGGCTAGGACAATAGACAGTATTAACAGAGGTATCAATCAGGAATCTCAAGGGTCCACTGCATGATGCATGGAACTTACGGATTCATTCACTTTTCTAATCGAAAAATGAGATAATTTATGTCGCACGCCAGGGTGTGTGTGATGCCCCGGTCATTGGCCCGTGAAGACGTAGTTCCCTGCAAATCCATGGAACTTCAAGTGAGTATTATGAAGGAGTGGTGGAAATTGTCCCCTACGCCAAGCGAAGTATTATACTAAAATAAAAATGTCTAAATACGAAGTGTTGAGCCCCTATCTCTTAGCCGACTCGGTCCGGAGCTCCGAGTAGAGAAACAATGTATATATCGCCCAATTCTTGCACAAACGCTGAAAAAAAAAATTTACCAAGTCTAACACCTCTCATAACATCCTCCATATTTTTTTCTTTGTAGAAACCACATATTGCAGGAAAGAATGTAGCTACAGTTATCACACCTGTTGGATAACGAATAGTGATCGGAGTTTCAAATGTTCGATGCTTTCGTCTTGATTATGTGATCATCCACTTACGATAACCATGGGACTCCGGACGAAGCATGACCAGGTCGTGCCAACATCAGAGGCGAGACACTGAATGGGAACCTTCTCATAGGAAGTAGTACCGCGCGCCAATCTGCGCCCATGCCCGCGCCCACAAGGTCAGGCAAATTACGGGACTCACGTAGGGCATCAACTGAATCATGGCTATTGATTCGAATCGTATCAATGTGTGCCTCGGCACGTTACCCGAGAGTAGGCTTTGCATCTCCGGAAGACACCCCAGAAAATGTGCATGAATGGCGCAATGTCAACCCCCGATGAAGAGTAGTACTTCACAATTAACGACCTTCCTGACGCCTCGCCATCAATGCGAGGACTGGATGGACCATGTAGCCGAAACCGGAATCGACAATGAGTTGATCCCCAGTTCAGTGTTCATCGTTCATCTATGAATGGTGAAATTGTCGCCCTTATACATAGTACCGTAGTAGTGTGAGTGGCGGCGGAAGTAGAAGCGGGTGATAGAAGAGAAAGGGGGATCGATGATCCGTTGTCCACGTTTCTAAATATTTCCGTCTTGCATACATTTCACCCTTCTTGGGCAATCTCTGTGGGAAAGTCCCACTAGGCTCTGAGGATATAAGGGAGCACTGTGCAGACATAAGAGCCATCATCCCCGACCTTATCTGATCCAACCTAAATGTTCAACGGCTCATACAAGGATTCATCGACGCGGCCTTGTGCACCTGGACAGGGCCCGTCCCCTTTCGCCAGCGACTCGAGATCCGTGGTCTCTGTGAGCGGCCTTCCCCCCTCTGGACTTGAGTTTCAGGTAAGGGCCTACCTAACGGAGCAATGCGTCTGTTTACCTTTTCTTGAGGGGGCACAGTATGATTTTGCCCAACCAGGTCCACAATCCCGTGTCTTTTCGAATTCACAGGCTCCGACATCCCATGTTGTAAGTGTAAAATTCAAACACTTATGCTCGTAGTCAGTAGATTTGAATGCCTAGAAAATCTTGCAGCAGAACGCATTTCAGCGCCCAATGACAGTGCCCCTCATCCCCGGAAATTCCAGCCAGAGCCAGGTTTACGGGGTCGCCCCACCTTTCGAGAACCACACCAACACCACCGCGAGCACGGGGGCTTCAAGTTCAGGTCCTTATGTGGGTAGTCAATCGCTACAGGTATATTTGCTTCCACTCGGTCCCCCCTCACCATTCACCTTCAAATTACAGACGAATGCCCACAGCGCTAGGAAGACCAAGGAGTCTGAAGTAGCCGCCAGCTTCAACAGACACCAACAGACTGAGACGGCAGCCACTTACTCGCCTCCGCCTCCAGACCCATATGCTACGCCAAATGCCCAGGAGGTATACAATTACCTCTGGCAGTTGTCGCATATTTGGACTGAGCACGAGGGCAGCGATGAGCTCCGCTTGGTCATACAGCTCAAGAAAGTTCGGTCTGCCTAAACTTTCCTCCGGTGTGGTGGCGGGCTACCATATCGCGTAATAGTATATCCTGTCCGAGTCCACTGAGGGAAAAAGCAGGTTGTGTGTTGTTAAACCATCCATCAATGGGATATCTCTCTATCAGTGTATTCAGAGAGCCGTCTGAGTGGAGTGTCAATACCTTATTTAATCAAGGGATGTACAAGTTTAGCATTGGCACATGTCAGCAGGAATTGGCCTATGTGCCATGTGGAAAAGGTGCACGGTTTCAGAGCAAAAACGAAAAAATAGTGTGCAGACGAACCGAAGGCAAAAAAAGGGAAAGGGTGCGAAGAGGACACGAACATGAGCGACAAGGTGAGCGAGCAGAGCGATGACAACGACAACGACAACGCAATGGTGGAATGGGAGAATGAGCTTGCTGTTTCAGGAGCATGAGGGGGCCTTGGTATGCGCTACGAATACCAGTAGGTAGAGGGCGGTGTAATCGATTTGGTCATCCCTAACCCTCCGATGCGCGTTTGGGCTTATCTGATCTGATGACGTGCATTACGTAAAGTCTGCTTTTCACTGCCAGTGGACAGAGAACTGTTGGAATATGACGGTGAAAAGGGACATGCAGCCACGAGGAGCTCGAGGCGCATCGAGATGCGCTTGAGCTGAGCCCATGGCGCACTGGTGCTGCACTGACGGTGCATTCAGGCCAGGGGCAACGCCTGGTGTAACCCTTCGGACGGACCACTGCCGGTGCGCTGAGGGAGCGCACCCAGGAGCGCACCCATTGTCTCACTTCCTCCAGTTCTAATACGTCCATTAACTTCTATTGGATTTTTATTGGATTTGCTTCCGCTGTACTCCCCACTGGCTGCGTCGATTGTATCCCATCCCTTTCCATTTCAGATGAGGTCCATAGATAACGGGTATGCCTATCAACGCAGCACGCTCGGCCGAGGGCCCACATCCCTTTATCACACTTTCTACAATATTTCGAGTGCGTGCGCACATCCTGTGCTCTAGTTATACCCATTTCACCACTTCTTTCGACCGCGCGATTACTCACACATTCACTCTTCTCACCATGGACTCACTTGCTATTGCTCCACCGCTTTTATTAGCCCGGACAGTATATATATGCGCCCTGTGTGGGCATACAATGACTTCTGCACTCACTTCTCCATTCCCATGCGTCTGGGCGTCAATCATTGGCATATCGTGTGCACACAAGCTCGTCCTCTCTTCCACATCGCCTGCTACCACTGCACTTCCTCGTCCAACCCTCAGCACGCTCATATCATCAAACAAGAACACCCTCCCCTGAGGTGAATGAAAGAAAAGGTCGCGGAATTGCACGACGCGATCCAATTGACAACATAATGCGGTACTGCAAAGACAAGGCATATGTGTCCTGGTTTATGCCGGTTTGGGCCCTAATGCACTAATGGGTGGACCAAAATAGACCCATATCAGGAGTCTAAGGCGTGTCGGTATCCGATATCCAAAATGGCGGCCAAATGGGTGGACTGTGGTCCTCAATCTTTTTTAAGCGTTAAAATGTGTAACAAAAATCGCAGAAAATTTCCAGTACATTATCTGAATTGGGCTGGTGTCAAACCCGGTATGCTCGATGTAGATATACACATATGGGTGAAAAAGATTTTTTACATGAAGTGGAAATTGAACGAACGAACCAGCCTAATCCACACATGTGTAGGGAGAAAAGGCAAAAACGTAATACCCTTGACACAATTCTTATCTAGCTACTTAACAATACATGACCCATGACTCCAAGTGTCGATGATCCCAATGAGGTGTATCTGTGAATGTGTGAACGTGCAATGCCTCAGACTCTGGGGAAATGGGTGGTGGGGGTAGTTTGGGAAATTTGGAAAGGCGGATAATAGAAGAAAGAGGGAACGCAAGTATCACGGGTCCATAGCTGCTTGGGCAGTCATGGGGGACACTCGTGGTGAGCGGGCGGGATACAGCGATGGGTGTGACGGTATACACGCTCTGTACACGTGTATACCCTAGTACTTCCATCCATCATCCATGTGGGCTCACCTGCGCCCCAATTTTCATATTTGAATTTGAATTTGCGTTCCTAGACACAGGATCCAGGGTTTCCTATGAAACCGCATAATGCATGGTAAGGTCATGCAGTACAGCAGTGGGGATAATGAGATGCGGAGAATGAAAAGGCACCGAGCCAGCTGTAGATGAGATGGACCACTTAATATCGTCTTGCTCAGATGCTCCAGCGTGGAAAAGGCGTCCATCATTCTTGTCCATACCTTTGCGACCGTCACTGTTTTTGGAACAATCCACAGCATTTGCCCGTTTTGAGAGCGGTCCCGATCCGTGGCGCAACAAAACAGGGCGCGCAATTGAAGCGGAACCTGAACGCGCCTGTGGAGCTGGGAAACGCCCACACCAGACCACCCGCCGGCAGCAGGGAGAAGCCCCTGCCCTTTCGTTGGTGTGGGCATGTCTTGGAGAGGAGAACCAAGAGCGCCGTATGGTACGATGTCCGCCGGATGTGGAGGATGCGCCCAAGTGCTTGTGGAACGCAGCAGGCTTCCGGTGAACTGAGGCACTTTATGAGCCTGAGGAAGGTAGAGAGGTCGAGTATCTGGCAGAGGTGGTATCCAGTGCAGTAAGTGGCAGCCGTACTGGCACGTACGAGTGAAAGATGTATATATAGGACTCAGACGCAAACAACATAGAATCGTACATCACATAGCCTAACATTTTCAGGGGCTCTGAGAATGCATCCACTAAGCCACACCGATGCCGTAGATCACCACAAGATGAGACGCAGTGGAACGTGCCTCATACTCGGACATCAAAAATTCAAAATCGGAATGAGCGCAAACTTCGATCGCCTGTCCTACCAGTGCTACACAGAAGACCTCCTCCAGGGTACTAGATACCGTAGAGCTCAAACATGGTCGGCAGGTGCTCGGCTGTCTGTAGGCGGGTAGTCGATGGCAGCGCCGTGGCTGGCCAGTGCGAGCAAGCACAGGCAAACACGGTCACGTGAGGTATGAAGGCCCTGAGGCGGATCGGAGAATGCCATGATGCGGGAAGGGGACCTCCAGCTTGTCACCGTCTAGGCTCTCAAACACCAGGAAAGCGTTCATGACTTCAGCATTGGCGATCATCGCTCAAGGCGGCTGGTATGATTCCAAATAGCATTCTCCTGGCGAATCCGCGTGCATAATTCGAGCTTGGTTTGAAGCCGAGCGTGCCGCCAGCTTGGTCACTTAAAGCGAACGAGGAGAATTCCCTGCATTCGGATTGTATGGGCCCATCGGAGGGAGGAAGCAGATTTGCAGAGCGTCGCATCGTGCGACATTAAGATGACAAGGGAGAACCGCGCGCCGACGAGCTTCAACCAGATGAAAAGGCTAGTTAGCCCACCCCTGCTTGCAGAATCCAGCATGCCTTGCCTCGAGAGCGGCCGCGACACGCTTAATGAGTTTCGCGGGAAGAAATTGTGTGAGGTGAGTGCGGGAAAAGTCACGCATTCTATGGACCGCACCATCTGTTCCATGTTCAGCTGCAGCTCAAATATATGCGGTGTATCATGCCGCTTGTCCATGTGGCCGTGACACCTACTTTGGGGTGAGTCGCATGAATGTGATGACATGCTCCGTCGAGGGGGTGGTGGTGGATATGACGACCTGAAGACTTTCAAAGACGAAGTAGAAATAGTGGAAGCATGAGCTCACGCATCTCGCACCTCCATAAACGCGGGAGTGTTAGTTTCAGGCGATTGTGAGGTGAGGAGTAAGGCCAACGAGTGGTCACCTAATTGACTACTAAATCGAAATGATGGTACAGTACAGTATTTCACATGGCGACTTTCTGCGACATTGACTTCAATCGTAACGGTCCATTCCGAATAGCATACTACAAGGCCTGATAATGGTGGCAGTAGAACATGTACAAAAACTGGGTTCAGGGTCACACAAAGAACGTAAAGGAGAATAGCAGAGGGTAATTAGACAACACTGAAAGGTAGTGGGAAGGAACAAGAAAGTGGAGTGCACTTATCAATCTTTGGCCGCCCCAGCCGCACATCTTTGACCATACATCCCAACTGTGGACCACCAGGGGTGATCGAGGAGCTGTCGTGCCCCTCAGAGCTGTGGATGAGTGTAGGACCTCCGACAGTTAAGTGTTCTCCACGCCGAAGGCTGTCCCCACAGTCGTCAATGCGTCTCAGGGTGAAATAGTGCGACAAAGATGGCCCACGGACCTGCGCGGGTTGGCGTTCTAGGTGAACGATCCCTACATATATTCTAAGAGTATCCCATCGCGTCTCTTGGATTTTTCGGTGCGATTGAGAAGGTTGTGCAGTTGTGGGGTGTGGTATTCGACAGTAAAAAACGTGAAACGGAAGAAGTCGAGTAGAGGGACGTCAATTCGGGAGGAAAGATCTTCGATATACTCGCAGTCGCCATGAATCCAGACGTAAGTGAGAGAAGGGAGGACAACGCGCGTCTCCAGAGGCAGAGATTGGGTTGATTCTCGAGGTCGAGGACATTGGAACCGGAGCGTGAGCTTTTCGAGATGGGAAAGTGCAGACAGGAAATGGACCATTGCCTCGGATGAAATATACGTGCAACTTGGAATACGTTCGAGGCAAAGGTCGACAAGGCGATCGGCAGTCAAAAGCAGTTTCCATATTCCCGGAAATGCGATGGACCTCAAGGAACATGATTGTAGACTTGGGGCGGACCCACCCAAGAATTCATCGGGAAACGCCACTGCCGTTTCTGCGTCATCCAATGATATAATCCCAAGGTGCGTCAGTGCTGGGAATGACTCCTGTATTGCTTCCGCGATTCTTCTCAATAGATGACTTGAATAACCGTTCAATTCGATTTGACATACGCGGGACTTGTGTCTCAGTGCAGCAATGATGTTATCTGCACCTTCCCATCGTGACAGCTCTGAACCAAAGTCCCGTAGCACCAGTAGAGGTAGGCCCGACCAAGCAGCCAAAATATCCTCCACTCGTGTTCTGGCTGTGCAGACAAGTCGCACATCGAGGCGATGTGGTGATGCGAATACAAGCCCTCGCCATCTTTGGCAGACATCAGCCAGCGTACGCCATTCACCAGTGTTGACTTTTCCAACCAGATAAAAACTGAATATTTCTAGAAGGGCCACTATAAACTCGAAAGCTACTGAAATTCAGTAGTTTCACATACTGAACGGTGTGGAAACACCTTAATTTCAGTAGTTAGTATGTAAAAAAGTCAGAGTAGAACATGATCAAAGTACTGAACGGTGTGGAAACACCTTAGTTTCAAGTGATAAAACCCTGAATTTCAGGTGTTTTGCCTACTGAGATTCAGTAGCTGTTGCGTTCATAGTGGGCATCATCGGGGAGGATGTCGATTGTCACCTCCACTTGGCCTAAACGGGATCGGTCAACAGTTCTTGCAGACATGTGGAGACGACCTATGTTTACCTTGTTCACCAGACTCCTTCACCATGCCTCCGATGATGCCATCAATCCCGGTCAGAGCTGATAACCCAGAGGATGTATGACGATTAGCGTCTGCCTGAGGCAACAATGTCGTGAACATTGTGTAAACACTGACTAGTACGTTGACCTCCCCCCCTATACCCTTCCCAAACACGGGTGCTGTTTTCTCCTAGCAGAGTGTCTTCGGTTAGGCCATCAGGGGTCAGATTTGATGGCCCAGAATTAGTAGGAGACGAGCATCGGGTGACGATGCTGTCCAGACGGGGGGTGCTGGTGGGCATTAGGTATGACTATGTGAGTCTTGGTTCTTAATGTAGTTGTGAAAGCTGATCGGATGAGGACTTTCAAGCACCTGAAGCCAAATTTATAGGTCAGTTACGGTGCATCCAACCCATCGTACACGCCGTGCACACGTGTAGACGTACACTGGGACCATGCCACATGGGGCGCATTCGGAACCTTTCACCACCTTTCCTTATTTGAAATCGTTTTCAAATTCTGTCCTCACAGACCCTCGCATTTTCGCTTAGCAACACGGTCCCCAGGGTTGTGACGCTAGCCTCCACGCCACCACATAAATCAGGTTAGCATCCATCGTCTCCCTACTTGACACCCTCTCATTGTCCACTGACACCTGCAAATGCTCCCAGTGACCCGAAGAAAAGACGCAGTGGAAATGTCCCACGGGATACACATCAAATCCGGAGCAGTCTGGCTATGGGCAACGTTGGTCACCTGTCCCAGTTATGAAATTGTCCGACAAGGGTTGTGTGCACGTCGTGCTCCTACGAGCAGTCAATCCCTCCTAGTGCTCTCTCTTTCCGTTGGCACATATATGTATTGCTAGCCCCATAACAGCGAATCGTAAATGACGCAGCAGTTCCTACCACGTCCTCTCTGAATACCCGAAAGCCATATTCCAAGGGCGATTGCGCGAGCCTGTCGGCCTTGATCACCATGAGTAACGCGGTGTCTGTGGCGAGGCTGCCACTCGATCGACTATTGAAATCACGTTGCGACGCAGGGTCTCGGTGTTGTCGTTGAATATGCCCTATTTGGCCAGCACGCGCTGAGCGGATGTGTTGGCAGGTCAGTGGTGATTTTGATAACCGACGTACCACGGCGCACAAGTTGTGGGAGGGTTGAGAGAACGCCGAGGGGTGTGGAACGTCTGGTGAGGTCATGAAGTGCTGTACAGAGGCCTCTCGTTATCCGGGTGCAGACCTTGTACGCCTCTGCACGACAAAGCCGGGCGCCTAGTTCTGCTTTTGTTCGAACACCCCTCGTGATGTCTAGCCACGTCCGTACCTGGTCGCTCATCGTGAGCAGGGAAAAGCACCTGCCCTCGGCGTCACAGATGGATGGGCCCGTCGGGGAGAGGACGTAGACAGTCCGCATGATGCGACGCCGAGACACCGAGCGCGGACCGGAGGCCGATGAGTGTTGGTCGGTTGGTCGGATGTCGAGGCTGCATTATGTGGCCAAGATCCAGCGATCTTTGAGACGCTTGATGAGTGTCAAGAGGGCAAAGGTTTCGAAGAAGAATTTTTCGTACCTAACCCTGGTATATTTCCCTAAGCGGCCCGGTTTGGAGAAATGTATTGGGCGGGATTTATTGTTGAAGTTCGAGTTGAAGCAATGCATAGCATTAACTCGAGTTTTTGACGATGGGAATGGTTGGTGGGGAATATTTTGGGAAATCGGGAAGGATGGTAGTAGGAGAAGAAAGAGGGAACAGAGGTGTCATGGAGTTATAGTTGCGTCGGGCCCTCATGAGGGTGAGAGCCTGAGCGTGACGACCAATTGTGTCAGCGGTCCGGTGGCACTCCGGCCAACCCCGGTTGGTGGAAGGGAGGTGAACTGGAGGGGATAATGCCGCTAGCCGCTTAATGAGTGGACCTCGAACCCCAACCAGGCAGTCAAAGTCAAATGGGCAGACACCCCTTAGCTGGTCATTGCCATATGTAGGTCGTAGGTCGAGAGGTGGACTGGACTCGGTCCTGGCAGGGGGGGTCGGACGGGCCCGGGGCTGCCACATGGATGGGTGTGTCAACGAGTTCTGCCAAGAAAGGTGCCCCGTAGCTGGGGTGAGATTATCGTGATGCAGGGTCGATTCCAGATGGATCGTCTCCCGTCACGGTCGTTGCAGCGGAGAGCGGGATGTTCGGGACCCCCGCGTCATTAATATTGTGTGATCCGCGATCTACGATAGCGCCGCTAGACGCTGTTGCCCGTTGCCATCTCTGATGGCATATTGGCAGGTTGCCGGCCGGCCGGGCCGAGACGTTCTGCCAACAGGCGACGATCGATCATGAGGGGGAAAAGTCCGTTGGCAGCAGTGGTGTAACTCTGCTCCTCACTTTTATCCGCGTTCCGTCCCGATCACACGAAACAAACCAGGCGCTTCGCCCCCGTCCAGCGCAGAACAATAGGGTCTTTCAAACATCCATTATTTTCCCATTATGTTTCTCATCAAGTCGTTTTTCTAGGCCAAAACTAGATTAATGGAATAATAGTGAAAATTAATGAGCAACTTTGAAACACCCAAATAGGATGGTCCTGTTTCAGATGCTGCATGGTTGACGTTGTGTTGCTTCCGCCTGGTCGCTGCCGCTGCCATCGGCCCGCCACCTTTGTTGACGGTTGTTGTAGTTGTACGAGGCTGTACCACATGGCATTTGAAGAAGCTCGAGAGTCTTCATCGGTCCTTTCCAAGAAAGATCCTTTTCATTCACCATTTCCACGACTTAAGGCGGCGAAGACAAACTCGGTTTTCGGTTTTCATTATTACTATCCATTTTTTCCCAGACGACCTTTGGCGCCGGGTGGGGAGACTCCCTATTCCCTATTGTAGGTCACCGCCGCGGCGCTTATGACCGCTTTGGCTTGCCAACCCTAGGGTATCTGTCGCTCAGCTGAGCGCACCAGCGCTCGTTTTGCTCTGCCACGAGGCTTAGGATTACCGTTTGTGGCCTTTGTCACACTCACGCCTCGTGAACGCAAGGCATCGTGCCATCGTTGCTCCCGTCGTTCTTCATCTCCAACGTCAAACTTCACCATTGGTCTCATGAGTCGTCCAAATACACGAAACCAGCAGTCATCTATTCCGAAGAGCATCCTCAAGTTGAAGTTGTTTCAACCAGACCTGTTGAAGGACCTTGGCGAAGAAGCCGTCGATGTGGCACTCCTCTCAGTCCATCAATTTGTTCAACCAGGTACCTTCAAGTTTGTCCTCAAGGTTGCCCTGGAACGGCAAGGATGTCTAGAGTTCCTCTTTTCATGTACGTCGCACGATATCTCATACGGTGACTTGATCTCGATCATACCCCTGCCCTTAGCCCTACCCCAAGATCAGTTCAATTTTGCATTGGAGTGGGTTGACGAAGCATTTCCACACGACCTAGACAACTATTCTGCGGAGTCTCTCTGCATCAGGCTCCTCTCCACGATATCCATTTCACTCCAATTATTCCCATACGCGAATGACGATTACCGCCCTCAGGACTTAGCGCCGTCGCACAAATATGTAGTCCATTCAAACTCTGTTCTACAGGCACTTGCCAGCCTCACTCAGCGTTCCATTTCCGAAATTGAGGAAGGATCTTCGAAAATGTCCCAGAAGGCGAGGAAAAATGTCAAGCGATCCCATCAGGCGCCCAAGTCTGTCGACATGACACCGTTCCGAGAACTCCATCTCGAGGTACCACTTTCACCTCAAAAAGGGAAGGAGATGGCGCTGGAAATATTAACGAAGCAAAAGGGGATACTTATGGTAACGATGTTCGCCCTCCTACTTCTATATTCCCTAACACACGTTCTCTTAAAGGCATATCTTAGCATTTTCCGCCTTGAATCCCTCACAGATGCGTTCAAGAGAAATTATATCCCCTCCGTCTCCCTTGAAGCAATCGTCGATGATAGAAGCGCACTCCCAGCTAATCCTTCTGACGAGACCATCGAGACGCCCGAGGTCCCCGCTGCCTACCCTCAAGTTCAACCTATGAAGGCTGCCCTGTATTTCGACAGCGCCCAAGGGTTTGGTCAGTGGCGGATATTGATTTCGGGCAGAGCAGATCGCAATCTCCGCGAGACAAAGAAGAAGGACACCAACCTTTTTCGCATAACTCTGAAGAAGATCAAGTACCCGTTTCTGCCCCTCGTTTGTCTCTGTGAGATGTCTAATGCAAACTTCCCATAGAGAATTATCGAATGGCCATTTCTCTGACGACAATCAAAAGCGCTTGACGGGCACAAGTATCCCAGTGCCAATTTATGAGGCGAAGATGACGCGGGATTCGCGTCTCGTGGTACGTGTAGTCCTAACTCTTGCAGATCTCTAATCTAAATGAATGATAGTATCAAGTTGACTGTGTCCAGGAATATGATAGTCAAGTAGGTGTAAACAGTATCAGCACCGATTTCTAGCTCAAGCACCGTCTACCATAGGTCGAATGTCAAGGTGCGACCCACAATATTAGCCAGCACCCACCTGTTCAGTTTTCTCGCAGTTATCAGAGTGTTTGGAATATACACCCATGCTCAACTGGATAAACGTCTATGGGACTCGATGGGCTATCAGCTCTCGCGCAAAGGCAGGGAGTACCAGAGACGGTACGTGCCCACTTGCAGAGGAATGCCATGCCGCCTCACTTACCTTTTTACAGTTGCACCTTCCGAGCCAATCCCGTGCATAAAGGTGACAAAGTCGTACCCCCTGCTTCTTTCCCAGCCGCACTGCCCTCCGACTCCAACATGATACCCGATGAGCCTCCTACCGTCAGCGACGAAGTACTAGAAGAGGTTTGTCATAATCCGACATCTGATGGCTCCTTACTTATTTCGATTCTTAAGCTTCATGCGATGCTAGTGTTAGCCTACGCTCCTCCATAACGAAACCGTGAATGACCCGCTAATTGCCGATCATAGACTTGAAAAATTTGTTGCATTTTCACAGGTAGGTTTTCACTGAACCTGGCAGGCTACGCCTCTCACAATTGCTGTGATATCAGGCGCTTCTCAAAAGTACGTCCATCGCTTTCATCACGATGTTCTTGACTATATATTGGGCAGGCATCATTGCGGACCAAGACGTCGTTCACGTGTTCCAGGTGTCGTAAGTTGCTTTGGTAGATGACAAGTCTGTGCAACTCAACGACCATCCTGCAGCCCTCATGAGCAAGAGATCATCGAACATTCTCATTCGTGTTTCGTCCAGGGTCGTAGTGGCACTGGGTATCAACTATTGATGTTCCTTCCACCGCATCAATTGACTTGATGCACAGGAAGACTACGACCATGCTCTTCAAAATGTTGGGCATCGAGAATTCTTGGCAGAAAAATCGTGAACTCCGACCTGAATGCCCACGCCAACTTTTCG
>Ga0307512_10002433_pt1 | contig 23592 bp, 29 predicted proteins | sample 14_EM_MG_FD_200267 | JGI IMG/M metagenome (GOLD analysis project Ga0307512, IMG submission 200267) | Populus trichocarpa ectomycorrhiza microbial communities from riparian zone in the Pacific Northwest, United States - 14_EM | ecosystem: Host-associated > Plants > Roots > Unclassified | place...
CACATAACAAAAATTATACCAAAATCATTTCAATTACTATTCTGACCGTGATGCAAGATCTGTGAGCATCTGCTCCGTCCATACTATTTCTGACTCTGTTTCTTTAAAGATTACGCCATCTGCACCCAAAATTTCATACATTCCGAAGCCTGTATAACATTATTGGGCTCAATTGGGTCTCGCCTAAAGATAAACAGTAACCGCCCGATGACGGTGGATGACGGCCGACATTCCGTCCGTCTTGAGTAAGGACGGGATTGACGGCCTTGGAGCCGTCCCGTCCGTCCTGGAGGAATCTCGGACGGACGGGACGGTTGACAACACTGGACGACACCTCCACAAGTGATGACGGACATGGTACTGGTCGAGAACCCGGGAGCAGTCAGTCGATGACGAGATTCCATAACAAGTATTGGATAGGAGAAGTAAACTGGCTGCCAGGCGTTGACTTTGCTGGGAGTGGAGATAGTGGTGCTCTCAGTGTTCCGAAGCGGTCAGATCGACTGCCCGGTAATCTGTAGATTCGCAGTCCGGTCAGATGTGGACACAGTTTCGAAAGCCGCCCTTGGCATAGATCGGCCCAGTTTCATGTGGTAGATATCTAGCCTATTCAATTAACCTGTAGATATCTAGCATATCTTTAGAATCTGTGAATATCTACGCTAAGGAAGATTTCTGAAGATGACTGCTGTTTAGAGAAGATATTCATAGATATCCGTATTTATCTAGAGATGTTTGTATTGGAAAAAGCGTTTGGACTCCCCGTGCTGGTATCAATTGGCACGAATGGCTTTATGCATGCACTCAATTCCGGCCATGTCCTCTGAAGTGGAGAGAGTGTTCAGTAACTCGAAAATTGTCATTTCTGACTGCAGAAACAAATTGGGAGATTCAGTGATCCCGGCTGTAGAATGCTTGAAATTGTGGGAGAAAGCTGGACTTGTTAAAGCGGAGGAGATCTGTCAGGTTCAGGAACTACTTGTTGCGCTTGAGAAGAAGCAGGCTGCAGCACATGTTTCAAGTTAGTGGTGGGTTTTATGGATCTTAGGGAGTGGAAACATTGAAAACTAGTTGGGGATCTGTAGATATCTATAGTCCGGCTAGATAAATTGCTGTAGATATCAATCAATTGATAAACGGGCTAGATGACCACTGAAAAAGCCGCCCTTGGCACAGATCGGCCCAGTCGAGCCCTGAATCTGACCGATCTGACCGCTTCGGTTCACTGGACCTGCCATAGCTTCGGCATATGTCAATGGGTACCCATTGATAGTGGTTGATGCCAGTGCTGATGCCATCAATGCTTCCGCAGAGGCCTTGCCTTGACTTCTTGTGACGCGACGCATGGTCAATGGTGGTGGCCCTTAAGTTGACTTTCTGGTCACGGCCGCGGCTTGCCTGCGGGCAGTGTGATTCTCGTGGCGGAGACGTCGGCTGTGCTCAATGTGTTGTCTCGACGCTGGTGGCTCGTGCGTGCTATGATCACAACTGTGTGCGAGAATGATTGTATCCCCCTCGTCAGGAGGATATGATCTCGAACCTGTACGTGCAGGGAGACTTTGACGAGTGTGGTCGTCGGGCAGATGGCAATGGACATCTTTGACATCATCAGTGTGGCCGTGATCACCACCTCTGTGACCTTCACCCGTTCCACTGATATCCTTGGAACGGCCGTGGAGAAGTCCATCTCCACCCATTCCAATAACAGTGTTCCGTGCTCGGAGAAGTCCATCTCCGTCTCTAGTGTCTTGCATGTGGAGAAGTCCATCTCAAGTATGAAGTTCCTCAATGTATTCTGCATCTTCTGGCAGTCCAAAAATATCAATTCCATCTGTGGTGCATGAAACGTATGCGTTCCACTCTTCATCAAAGATGACCTCCGACTGTGCTTGTACCACTTGAAAATTTGGGTCCCAAATCCTCCATAATGTTGATGAATCATGGGTGTAGCCTACCATCATGCAGGGCTTGAATCGAGGACCGAATTTACTGCGGCGCTGTGCTTCGGGGATGAGCTTGCTCACATAGCAGCCAAATCGTCCCAGGTGGTGAAGAGGGGCCTTGTATGATATCTTGCTGCCAGCCTCATCGTGAGCGGGCTTGCTAAAGGCATGGAGCATCTCGTATGGAGTTTCGTACGGTGCTTTGTAGCCATCTTGGGCATCTCATTTCGTCAGGCCTTCGTTCGGAGATCGCTGATGGAGGTAGACTGCGGTGTTGACAGCTTCTCCCCAAAACTGGATGGGTGCCTGGGAGTCTATCATCATGGCTCGTGCCTTCTCAGTGATTGTCCTGATCATCCTCTCCAAGACGCCGTTCTTATGGTGAGAGTATGGAGGGCAGGGTTCATATGTTGTACCACTGGCAGCGAGCACCGAGCGGAAGGTCTTGTTATCGTACTCTCCTCGGCCATTATCGCATCGGAATCGTTTGATTTGATAACCCTGGCCCATAGCATCAACTCGGGCCTGAAAGGCCTTGTAGGCGGCGGTGCAAGTTTCCGACTTCTTATTAGAGAGCATCCATACGAATGTGAAGCGGGTATAGTCGTCAACGAATAGTATGAAATGCTTGTTCCCGCCGAAGGTGGGAGTAGAGAATGGGCCGCATACATCTGAGTGTACCAGCTCAAAAGGCTTAGAAGTGCAGTTGACCTTGACTCGAATGAACTTTTGCTTGTGCTTGGCCTAGATGCACACGGTGCACATCGAGTCATCGTTCGTGTATTCGGGGATGAGAGATCGCACGGAGGTAGGGTGCATGTGAGCAAAGCGCCGATGCCATAGTCTTGACTGTGAGATGGTGAGAGTCTTTCGAGTGGACTTTGACTTCGTGGCGGTGATTGGTGGGCTTGTGGAGGTAGCTGTAGGTGCATTCGGAATTGAGATGGTCAGTACCTAAAGTTCGATCCACGTTTTGTGGTTCTGATTCAGTATAGTAAAAAGTTTTGCGGAATTGCTGAGATGACTTCTCTTCCATATTACAGCACTGATCCAGGCATTTGGGTGGAGGGAAAATGGCATGGGTTCGTACTGTGTCCTGTTTCAGTTGACATCTTAAACTTTCGGTTCCTCACTCACCTCTTCAGATACTTTGGAGTCCAGTGGAAAATCAAGCAAGAGATAGGATTTTCAGAATTTCGACATCTTTACATAAATGATCGTAAAATGATGGCTGTCAATTCGTCGTTCGATATGCAGGAACTTTCCGCCGAGACAGGACGTGAAATGACACGGATATTCTCGCAGCATTGTGTGGCGGATAGAATTGCCAGGAGAAGACGTGCGTCACGTAAAGTCTGAATTACATGCGGATGTATTTTGTTCGGTGTAGTGGGTTCTGATCCGTCTTACGATGCATCAAGGTCCTACAGCCTGTTAGAAGATAGCTCTCTAGTACAATACTCTGCTTATCTCTCTCTCATAACTCTCTTTCGTCTAGTGTTTTTGAGTCGATTGTAGTTGATGCTATCATGGACTTGCATGTCGACATCGCCCTATGCACAGTGTTGTCAACCGTCCGTCTCGTCCTCGCCCGCTGAGGACGGCATGTCGGCCGACATCGGGCGGTTACTATTAATACATATACTTTAACTCTAGATCGCGCGGTACAAGATATAAATAGATTTATTTGTATTTCTAGACTCTCAATCAGTAGTAAGAATTCAGGTTCGGATCGAGCAGATGTTGAAGGATCTTGATTCACAGCCAAAATAGTGGAGAAATGTACTTATTATAACTGAATATCTATTATGTATGATGACTCGCAAATCATCAATGGATGTCGGCCGATGACCGCCGGGGACGGCCGGGGACGGAAATTTACCGTCAACGGCCGTCCCTTCCGTCCGTCCCCGTCCGGCCTCAAAAAAGACGGCGCCGTTCCGTCCTAGCTCAGGACGGACGGCAAGCCGCCGTCCCGTCCCGTCCTCAGTGATGTCGGACGGCCGAGACGGTTGACAACACTGCCTATGCACCCAATTCCTAAGTAGCGGTGAGGGCATCCGCCCATCTATATCCATAACCAGTTTGTTGCTTTCAAGCGATGTCGCCATTAATTTCGTAGATCGAACGGGGGATACGGCCTTACATCTCTCCACAAAAGAAGGGGACGAAAAAGTTGTCAGTTGTTTCCAATCATAGGAATAGCCCCAGATAGTCATGTCCGAGCAAACTTTAAGACCGAGCCCCTTCATGTACAACCCAAATACAACAGTATGCACTATTGCAAACGAAGTGGCAGTTGACGCGACGGTTGTGAATGACCGTGGGAAGGAGGAGGGTCACACGAGTGAAGATTCTGCAAAAGATGATCATGGGGAAGAAAGCGAACGTGATGAATCAGATGTAGATTCGAATACAACTGAAAGGGGTTACTGAAGCTAGCGACATGCAGTACGGTGGAGTTGGTATAAGCATATCTACTTAACTTAATAAGAATGAATGTGCAGATCAACGTCGGGTACGATATTTCAGCCCTAACCGCCCTGTGAAGGAACGTTCGAACGTCCGCACATGCGATTGGACAATGTTATGCCCATCGAATACTCCCATTCCAACCCCGCATTAACATCATCCCTGCCTTTATATCCTATTCTGTGGGCACCACATAACCTTTCGTCCCCAAAAGCTTCTCCACATGATCAAGCACGACAAAGACTGGCGGGAATACAATGACAGCTGAGCACCGCATCCTCGAAGTTTGCGTTGATGATGCCGACGGGCTTCTTGCGGCATTTTCCGGAGGCGCTGACCGAATCGAGCTCTGCTCCGCACTAGATCTCGGCGGCCTCACCCCCTCCCACAGTCTTATGCAGCTTGCTGCGCGCCTATCCATCCCCACCTACGCAATGGTACGCCCTCGTGCCGGTGACTTTGTCTTTTCCCCCGCAGATATCGATCTCATGCTATCCGACATCGAGTTGATCCGTACCACGGGTCTTGCCGGTGTCGTTCTCGGCGCTAGCCTTGCAGACGGGCATCTCGACGAAGAAGTTCTTTCACATCTTGCTGCGCATTCTAAAGGTCTTGGCATGACTCTCCACCGAGCCTTCGATCTCGTCCCAGATTTCGCTGAAGCGGTGGAGTTCGCGGTCTCCACAGGCTTCGAGAGAATCCTCACCTCAGGCGGCACACCCAATGCGTTAAGAGGAGCCGAAAGTTTGCGTAGAGCATATGATGCAGCGCAGGGAAGGATTTCGATCATGCCCGGCGCCGGAATCAAGTCGGACAATATCCGCGATATCCTCGCGATCGCGCCATTCACTGAGGTACATTCGTCCTGCTCGGAGTATGTTCCTGGACCCGGTGGGAAGGCAAGTGAGCTTGGATTTGCTGCGGATAGCAAACGTGTGACCAGCACCAGCAAAGTCGCGGAGCTCAAAGCCATTATGCGAAGCTGATGTGCCAGATAAAGTGGAGTATGATTAATTGCAATATGAAGGGAACCGTGTCAGTGTTTGTATGTGCTGGTAGAGAAAGGAGACAAACTCAGGGCTACAAAAGAGCTGGGTGCTTTTCTGTACCGACAGATGAACGTACAGCTGTTTGAAAATGAATGATTTTTCGTACGAACGAGTGATATCAAAAGCATGCGGGTGATACATCAAAGCATTCTGCGCCTTGTTCGCTGTAAAAGCCTAGTGAAGCCTATCAGTCAATCACTAATTCGTTAAGTTAACTAAACCTAGTCTCCGCAGGCTAATAGCTCCTTCACATCGATGTACTCAGCCTGGAGTGCCGTTTACGAGTCAAGTCGTCCATATTGTTAGATATTCGAATCCCAATGTCTACCACCCAACCAGGGAAGTTTCCTTGTTGTGGAAAACGACATTGCGAAGCCAATCGATGATACATACCAACATATCATTTTTGTAACTTTCACCCACCACCTGAAGTGCATCGTCGATGGATTTCAAAACCAGCCGCCTCATCTCGCAACCGCCACCAACCACCTACCAACGATTCTGCCACACCTTACCAGGCTACCTTTTTCCGATGATCTAGTAGCTGACAAGACAAGAAAAGAACGTCGTCGAAGTTCTCGCCCGAACCGTTCCTCCCATTGGAGAAGTCTCGTACCGCGCGGCCCAATCATGAGGCCCCACAAACTCCTTTCAGCAAACCCACGTGCCTTCCGACTCTCCGGAGCTGGTATGCGCTCACGATTTTTTTTTACATCTGATGGCTAGCTGAAGGAATTCAAGATTCTGGGGTTATCAGTCCAGCGATTGGCATAACGGCCCACGTAGCTCCTGTAAAACTTCTTGATGAATCGATAGATTGCTTCTTTGCGGGGGTGCAGCGATGTACCGCCGTTTTTGTTATCACGTTTTCACCAGATTAGGTCGGAGGTTATGGAGATAGATGTTGTGATATGGGACTCTCTTTGTACCATACATAAGCTACGCCCCTTCCATTTTTGGTTCCTTTTTGACTCACAAGCAAAAGGAAAAGGATATTGTTGTAAAATTCAATGATAATGAACTAGGCTGCTTTTTCACCAATCTTTAATCCTGTAGCCCCAATCCTACACGCTCAGAAACCTTAATTCCAGATTCTATCTCCGCGCATACAACTGCCCCCACGGAGATTGGTTGGGCGTATGGGATGAGCAACATATCAATAACTAAAGTTTTGTATACCAATTGGGCTTGTCAAAAAAGTTTTCATCAAGCGCGACTCGAACCATCATCATCGCAAAGCAAGGAACGATTCCGGCGATATATGCTGCTACACGATACGTGCTCTCGAATCATTCGGTATCACCCCAAAAAATCCCGCTCAGCTCCGATAACCCACCCACTCCCGCCGGCGGCCACTATCTGTGATTAACATTCTTCTAGCCATTTCCATGACGCCAGCCATCGTCGGCATGCGCATTGACGAAACCTCAAACGGAAGATAAGATAAGATCGTGTTATTCGAATTTCGAACGAACGAAAGGCATCACGTAGACTTTCCGACGCCACGAATTACTCTGTATCGGTGTGTGTATGTATAAGATCCTAACATATGCTTATGGCGGCATCGAGATCTATGCTGCACTACCCCACAAACCTATAAATCGAAACTTTCGTTTGCAACAAAAGCAAGACAAACGAACGAACAAACTGCGCTTTTTCCAAGTTATTTTACCCCGCGCATGCACCGCCGAAGTAACCGCTCAAAAGGGTACGTACTACGAGCTCACACACAAGCTAGATATCCGTGATCCGTGCTAATCCAATCATACCACCTTACTCCGTGCACCGGAACGTGCATGCATTACATGCAGGCTGTATGTACCCCGCAAAATCCGTGAGCACAAAAAAAAAAGAAAGTGACCAACATGTGCAGAAAGAAAAAGCGTAAAAAAGCAAAGGCATGAGAAAAAGGCGCAAGTTGGGAAAGTGCAAGCAGGGGAATGGAAATCCGGGGCTGAACTTGCTAATGGGGGGAGAGAGGGGTTGGTTTTGTTTCGTTTGCATTCGTCCACCCCGAGATGAGTGGAATAACCCTAACCCGCGCCAACTTTGGTTCGACCTCATCTCTCGTATCCACACGCAGAGCCCCCACACGCGAAACTTCCCATCACCGCCGCCTCGCCAGCAACAGCAGCCACACGCCATGGCAGCGACTATCCCGCGCCCACGCACTCCGATCGATGAAACCCTCTGGCGCGATCCAAACTTTTGCCGCCACTTCGGCCCGCTCAACCACAACATGGGTTCTGTGTTCCTTCCCTCCCTCCAACCATAGCGTCTCCTGCTAACAGCAACAGTGATGCACTACTTCTACCTCTCTCCCTTCTTCGACAGCACCTCCTCCAACGGCCAGCTCATGCAGCAACTCGAGCGAAACCCTATAGCTGCCGCGCGCATCCAGAGTCCTGCAGATTTCGATGAGGCGCTCAAGAGCTTCCGGGGGACGGAATACGTGATTGCGGCAGGCAGTGATGAGTCGGGGGTTTGGGTGATCCGAAAGCAGGTGCGACGACCACCGCGCGAGGTTGTGGTAGCAGGGCAGAAAACCAAAGTCGAAGATGTGTCCGTCGTCGCGGACTACTATATCATAGGGGAGAATATATATCAGGCGCCAAGCGTGGGGGCTGTGCTGCAAAATCGTGTGGTAAATTTTTTCTGCGCGTGAGGGGGGAGAGAGGGGGAGGTGTGCTGACGGACTGTCACATAGTTGTCAATAACCAGGGATTTGCGAAAAACATTGGCTCTTGCGGTGGCGGCGACATCGACTTCTGGTTCGTCGGAGCCCCTGCCACAGCCCGTGGTAGATCCATCGTCGCAGCAGCAACAGCCCCCGTCTTCCTCGCAGCAGCCTTCCACACAGACTTCAGCCACTCCCTCACAAGCCGCCACTTCGCAAACTCAGGTCCTACAGGATACGACGCTGCTCCAACGGGCTCTAAACCTCTCGCAGCGCCATCGCGGCGAGTTTATGGATGACCATGCACCCTTACTTGGAGATCCTGGGAGTCTGCTGCAACCCGGTGCTGCAATTGGGCCAGGCACGAAAGCAACTGAGGTTGCAAAACGCAGCGGGACACCGGCGCCACCTAGGGGAGGGTTGGCAGTGCAAAAGAAATAGTACAGTGCATGAGATTTGAAGGGCAGTGTTATATATATGGCGGCGTTTTGGGCTACTGGATAGGAGTTTAGGTTACACTTTGAATCGTTTATCCACACCTCTTCTAATCACTGCGATTGTTTGTAGGTTTAAAATTTACATGAATCATATCTAACCCAAATGCAAGATGAGCAACTACATCCTATACTATAAACAGGCACCTGGTATAACTATCACACCCTAGATGAACACTAACCCCAAAGGTTCATCTGCAAATGAAACGGACTGAATAAGCTCAAGACTGAATGAAACAATCGCCGAAATCAATGCAATAACTGAACAAAAGACCCCCGGAACCCCAACTTTTATACGTATCAATCATAAATATCAATCATGAGATCCCCAAATTCTCTTTCGGAATAAACGCAAATGTGGTCCCAATGACTGCCAAGACCGAGCATATCACGATCAGAAACCAGGCAAATACTCTCTCCTTTGTGCTGACCTCATTTCCAAAGATTTTCAAGTAAAACAACAGCGGTAGAACCACGCAGATCGAGAAGCAAAGTGCATTCCCAAGGAATGACATAATGCTGTCAAACGACGGGAAGAGGATTGCGATTATTACAAAGCTAATATTTGTAATAATACGGATTGCGGCTCTTACGATTGATCTGGTGAGACTTGACATCTCTACAGCGCTCTCAGAAGTGGCAAGAGATCGAGCATCGACGCCAAGTAAGATCTCCGCAGTACTTATGATAGGCCGTGCACTACACTTGTGTTAGCAATGCTTTAATAAACGATATCTCCTAACCACTTACTTCAACGGTGTCTTGGTTATTGGAATGATTGCAATAATAACTACCATTGCCAACTTCGTCGATTCAGGATAGCCCGAGAAACTCAGTACATTCGCCGTAATCTCATCCATCACCCCATCACCCCATATGAGAATCCCAACAACCATCATAGACGCATCCAACAAGTAGGAGAACCAATAGGTTATATTAACGGACCTGTCATATTTATGAGGGTGCCTCATGTCCTTGAAGATGTTCGGAAACACACTATGTCCACTCCAAGGTGCCATTAACAATCCAATACCCATTGGTAGAGAAAGCCAACTCTGAGGCAAGAGGTACTGAGGTGCTGGGTCGATTAGACTGCCTGGATGCTTCGGTTTCAATAAGCCATTGAAAAGGACAATGAGGAAAATGCTGGTAGTACTGAGTATCCCAAGGATGGAGCTAAAGCTTAACACCCGCAGAGGCACAAAGCTTAATGGAGTTAGGATAAAACCGCCGATGATCTTCCAAGTTGTGTTACTGACTGACGGAATCAGTGAGGATAGCGAATCCGCAAACAGCACCTCCAGAGCAACACATGCGGCAATAAGTTCGAGAGAAAATAAGACCGAGACCACTATCCTCGCTGTCTGACCATAGGCCAAAAACGCGATGTCCGAGTATGTTACGAGCGCCTGATTGGGGGATCTTTCGAGACAACGTGCCAGCAACTTTGCTGTGTAATTCGTAGTCCACGCTGACGCGGCCAGGAAAAACATACCAATAATCCTGTACAGCACGTTAGCAAACCTTTCCAGCCTGAGAGAACATGCCTATCGCCTACCATCCACTATATTTCAGACCCAGCGGTAAACTCAGCAAGCCAATGCCTATCAGGACATTGACACTGTTGAACACTGTCTGCGGTAGGGTACTCTGGCCAACAATCACCTGCTGGATGACCCCTGTGTCCGTCTCAACAGTCCTGACCAGTAGAGGCTCTCGTTCCTTATCCACCTGCTCCGCATCCATAGCTTGTTGTTGCTCGTGGAAGAGTTCATCCGCATGCCGAATGACACTACCTCGCAATCCTTCTGTTGGCATTGCTCCTCGGGGGGGATGCGTAACGGAGCCATAGTTCGGGTATAGATGCGTATATTCGGCGGGCACGTGGTCCGCATCGTAGTCCAAAACCGCCGATTCATTGTGGCTTGCCGTATCATCCTCATCCACATGAGCTGAGACAGAAACATATGACTGCTGAGGTGTTATCTCCAAGAAATGGGCCGCACGAGTCCATGAGCGAGCGAAGGCATCTATAGAATTGACACCACCGACATGGCGCAGCTCAGAGAGACCAAACGAGGGTCTATATTAAAAGTTTAATTCAACGTCAGCCCCTAGTCTATCTTCAAATAGTTACGTAAAATTGTAATGTACGGAAAGTACGTAACAGAAATCGTATTGGTAGCGAAAAAGGAATTTTCTTTAATAAATATATACCTTCGTGTTCGAACTCCAGCAGAGCCAAAAGAAGACGATGGAATATTTATACCAGGGCTTTTCGAGGACGGTGAGATGTTGTGCGGGCTTCCTCCGTACGAATCCTCGTGGGCGGAAGTCTTAGATCTCGTCGAGCTAGAATCATCACACGACATGGCTCCGAATTCCGAAGGACAATGCAACAGGAAATCTGTTTTATGACGACTGGAGAAGAGCCTCGATGTCCTTGGGGAAAGCTTGCCTTATACTAACAGAACGACCGAGGAGAGGACGCAATCGTCAAACAAACGAAACAATAACGGCGGGGTGAAACAAAAGAGGATTCAGGCAGACATTCCGATGAAGATTAATCGGATAGAGGCTGTTGCTGTGAGTGGTCGAGGTCGGGGAGGGGGAAAGATAGCAAAAAGTAAGGCAGAGTAGGGCGGATAGAGGAGGAGGAGAACGGAGGAGTTGACAAGCAGAAGCGCAGGCGTTCCTTGATGATATCTGGAGGTGGTGGTAGTGGTGGGCGGAGGTGGAGGTGGAGAGGAGGAATATGAAGAAGCAAAGCAAGAGAGGTATCGGGGAACTAGCTCCAAACGGTTAGCGACGTCGCACTCGGTTGTGCGCTGAGCCTATTTTTCGCCGTTGGGCGCTGGAACTTACTTTCCGTCACTATAAGCTCCTACGCTACACTACGGTCTATCGCACAAGATAACCGCAAAATACAGCGTATAGACAACCGTTCTCAATTTGCATTTCCAATCCTGGACCACCGGCAGTGAAACAGTCAGCACGTAGTTCGCACAGGTGATGAGTCTCGGTCGCAATTCTGTGTGCAGCTCGCACAAAACCTGCCATCTCTAAGGTCAGTTTTTTATATTTGATCGTTCCCTGCTCAACAACCCATGACGTTATCGCTACCAGCCGATAAGCCTTGCTCACCCCATTCTACCGATAACCCGATATCATCCCGTTCACCAACACAACGCACCTAGATACCAGATAAAGCCCACAGATTCATAAACAAATAAAGTAAACGGGAAACAAAATTGTGAAGCTCCAACAGCTACGTGGAGCTTTCGAGCCCGGAACGGGCTATTGCCCCAGCTACTGCATGCCGCCGCTCGTGTCAAAACTGATCAATCACGAGGCGTTCCGCATCGCATTGTAGCCTGCATTGCATAGGCCAGCCTAACTTCCTTCCTGCGGTTAACTAGTAGATTGAGGTTCTATCCGCAGACACAGGGCTGATCAGGGTTGCCATTTCCAGGGGGGCGACGAAATCTCTTCAAAGTGACGGCGGGCTCACATGATGTGATTTAAAAAAGTTTTTTTTCGGTGAGTCGTCCAGGAGTGGCAAAATGAATCTGGCACTACCCACAGTGACTATCTGCCGGTGTCAAAAAAGAATTCCCCCCGCATCAAACAACCGTAACAAGACAAGGCGGATGAAATTATTGGCAGCACGGCGAGGTCGGTAGTTATCCATAGTGCTACATCGAACCGGATGGAGCGAAAAGTGGGGAAGATGACTGATGGCGCCTGTAATACCACTTAAACGGCGAAAAAGAAATTGTTTTCTTCTCATTTTTTTCATATATACCTACTTTATTAGATTAAACAAGTTAATTCTGAATGAACCCTACCTTCCTCAGGAACGCTCATTTGGACCCCTTGTCGACATCTCTTCGGGGTCCAACAATGAAAAATTTATCTTCCATCAGCTCTTCATCTTTCATCACTCGCAAAAGATGCCATCCACTGAGAAGGCGGGCCAGAGATCTTGCCATCACAGAAATCCATGTCGTTTGATAGATCGTTTGGCCCATCGTGCTTGCCGATATCTACCCTGTGGGATGTTTGCTCATACTAGCGGGAGCGTAGGTCCCGAATGCCCGGCGCGGACGTCTGCCATACTGTTTCATCTAAATGACTCCCGTTCCTAGTCGATGAGTGTTCTCTGCCATCGATAGTTCCAATATCTGCAACCAAAACGTGGTAAGCAGATTGTGGGTGACAATATAAACTCATCAGATACTTCATCTATAGTACATAGAGCGGATAACTTGCACCGAAATTTCGATCTGAGCACGTGCCAGATGGCCAGTCTCTCTGTATACATATCAGAATTCTAGATAGCACAATATCGATAAGCTGCAAGGGTCAGGCTGTGGATCTGAACGTTGAATCTTGATGTATAATTGTTGTTCCGGCAGTCTGGATCGGCTCGCGTGCCTCTCTGGTTGTTCTTCAACTGCAGACTGAGGTTTCAATCCTCATCTATCTCCATGATGCCCAAAGCAAGCACTCATAAACCAAACTTTCCTCCCGAGTTTGAGCTTAGAGAATGGATAACCTCCAGTGCAACAGCCCAAAATCCATTAGCCATACGCAGATGTGAAGTTAATCCATCTATATAGTGGAAATCCCAGAAAATTCTCATTGGTAAGGCCCCAATGATTTTCTGAGCTGAGTGGCTTCTAGAGCTCTGAAGTTCGGGACTAAAGCTGCCTAGACCACAGTCATTCTAACGTGGTGCTTCAGTTAGAACCAAACCCGACAGCAACCAACCATAGAGAATAAACATGCAGGTGCTGTGATCCCCCAACCCGATTGGCTCAAAACAGTTGAGATGGTCTCGAGAGGGGATTTCTGAACAATTATATAAACTCTTCCAATACGCCCTGGAATAATCTAAGCACCTATGTACCAGTACTTTCTTGGTCAAATTGCTATAAAGGTAGCTCAGAGCTTGCTGACAATAAGGATAGATGTAATAACTATATCCAGATATCTCCCGATACGAGCTTCAGTAGCACATGGTTGATGGCGGTGATTGAAATTTGAGATTTGCATACAGTAAGTGACGTTGAGAAAAGGTTTAATGTCGTTTTAAACATGTTTCAGATGGGTACCCGACCAAGTACGTCACTCGGGCCCGTGCGTTTGATGAGGCTCATAGGGTTAGGGCAACTCACTCCGCAAAAGTTAGTTCACACATACAGCCCGTTTCTGCACCTCAATCGTGAGCTCCTGACTCGAACCCGAAACCTCCTAGCACCTCCTTTGACTTTACAATTCATTTTCAACTTGGTACTCTACATGCCAAACGCCGATACCACGCTCCAAGACTACACCAAAAATGGGATCCCCGCCAAAAATGGACTAGGAGTGGATGGTCATCGATATAAATCACTCACAATGCCAGGCATAAACGTCCTATACAACCTCTTAAGAGCAACGAGCTCCGCTGCACAAAACGTCCTGCACAGAATCTTTAGAACAATCCCCTCTGCAGAAAAAATGCAAGCACAACCAGCAACACCTCAACCACTGATATCCGTTATCGGAGCAACAGGCACAGGAAAGTCCCAGGTGATTTATCTTGCTTACCTTTTGGTTTCGCTCAAATTACTTATCGGTTTTAGCTCGCTGTGGAACTTGCTCTCGCCTTCAATGGGGAAGTGATTAATGCGGATGCAATGCAGATGTACAAGGGATTACCCATAATCACAAACAAAATCACGGACGAAGAACGGAAGGATGTTCCTCACCATCTGCTCGGTTTCTTGGACACGAATGATGCGTGGCAAGTTGGTCGATTCGTAAAAGAAGCCGAGAAGACGGTTTGTCTAGGCTTTCTACGTCTATTATCAGTCGGAGAAACTGATTGTGCAGATTCAAGATATCCGACAGAGAGGACGGCTACCCATTTTGGTTGGTGGGACACACTATTATGTGCAGACACTGTTGTTTCCGGCCCCCGCTTCCCGTTCCGGCGATGAATCGGGGATTACACATGACGAGGAAGGCGAGAACTCGCTCCCACCAGCGGAGGTGAATCTGGCAGAAAAATATCCAATCCTGCAAGTTTCCCCCAATTTGATCCAACTTACTATAAAACCGATCCAATGTTGATTAGGTACAACTCAGAGATGCCCCAACTAATGAACTTTACGCTGCACTCAAAGCCGTCGATCCCGTTATGGCAGCACGGTGGCATCCCAATGACCGACGAAAGATCCGTCGCTCCCTCGAAATCTACTACTCTACCGGATGCAAGCAGACTGCGAGCGAACTGTATGCAGCGCAAAGAGCTGCAAAGGAACAATCATCGGAAACGGATTCATCCGGATCAAAATATCGTAACTTGATATTCTGGGTCCACGCTGAGACTGACCCTCTACGCGCTCGCCTAGATTCGCGTGTAGGGAAGATGATTAACTCTAGGATGTGGGAAGAAATTGAGGAGATGGAGAAGCTATATGAATCTCTTGGTGGAAATTCGGTGAGTCTAAATTCTGGTATCTGGCAGAGTATCGGCTTCAAAGAGTTCCTCCCATTCTTGAGGATGCGAAAAGTTGGTCTGGCGACGGAAACGGAAATGCAGAAGACGAAGGCCAAAGCCATCGACGAAATGAAGACTGCAACTAGGCGCTATGCGAAAATGCAAGTTCGGTGGATCAGAATAAAGTTTCTCAATGCGCTACAATCTTCTCAGCAGACAGCAGGAACCGCTTCGACTTCCCCTAGAAATATATTCCTAGTCGATTCGACAGATGTTTCCAGGTACGACGAAAATGTCATAAAGCCAGCTCTCACTATCACCGAAAGTAAGAAAACTCCGCACTGAACTGCATATCCCAGAATGCTAACATGAATTCCAGCGTTCCTTGCCGAAAAAGAGCTCCCAGACCCGACGGCGATGTCACCGCTCGCAAAGGCATGTCTCACGCCGAAAAGAGACTATGATATCTCACAACGACCGGATCTGTGGGGTCGGCGCACTTGCGAGGTTTGCAATGTGATCAGCACTAGCGTTCCGGAATGGGAAGCCCATTTGAAAAGCGCTAAACACAAGAAGAGAGCCCAAAGAACTAAGAAGTTCAAGGAACTCAAGGAGTTAAAGCACAAAAGGAGCCAGGAACATGAGAGGAGTGCTGTTCTGCAAGGGGATAGCGCAAAACAGGAGAGTGCTACTACTACTGCTGTTCTTCAACAAGTGGAAAATGCGAAAAAGGAGCTTGTTGCTCTACTCGAGCAAGTGGAAAAGGCGAAACGGGAGAGTACTGTTACTCTGCAACAAAGAGAAAGTGCGTAATAGCCAGGCAAAGGCAAGTTGCTCAACCTCAGAGTTCATGGACCACCCGGAGGAGTTGTTGAAGCTTGATGAGAACGTGTGGAAGAGGTTCCCCATGCTGGAGTCCAAGGAACGTTCCGGAATACCATTGCCTGTTATTTGATTGATTGATTTGTTGACTGATTGTTGTTTGTTTGCTTGATCGACTTATTGCTCAAGTGTTTATTCGACTAATCGATTGTTTGTTTGATTGATTGTTTGGTTGTTTGTATGTAATCAAATTATATTTGTCCGCATGTGGCTATGACATCAAAATACACTCATCCTACCCTTACATAAATGCCATTATGCTAGGAGTTATCCCTGCAGTATTAATATCGCTACAAATTACCTAGGTAGTCTTACCGCGTGCTCCTGGCTTATGCTTAACTGGCCAGTCGTGCTTTAAATTCTAAGAGTCTGTCCCACCAGACCCCACCAGACGGCATGCCTTTGATATCACTCGGAGCCTCCTTTACCAGTGTTGTTGCATATATGGACCGCCTCCCGTACGTGCGGCTTATGGGCTTCAGCTGGGCTGATGGGGATCATGATCTCATGATGATGGTCGTTCTAGACTCAGCTGGAGATGCCAGCTGAGTGCGCATGCATGTGTACAAGGCATACTCTGGACGCCGTATATAAGATCACACGAACTCCTGTAGTTTAGGATATACAAGCTTCTCTAGCAATCAGTATTTTAACAAGTGTGGGAGATTCGGACCATATCATTTGTTGACCATTACACCCTATCTCGCCCCCAGATTTCATTACGCTCACAAGCTCACTCCGACGAAGTCTCCGAGATTAGATAGAGTCTGCAATAAACCCTTGCCAAAACCGTCCAGAGCACTTACTCACAAATCCCGCAACCCGAGTCACATGATGACACTGAAACAATAGACGGAGAGCTACGCATCCGCGGAATATCCCGTTGCGTGATTTGATTCATCTTTATGAGATTACCTTTCGCGGACCTTAAGTAAGTCATTGGGAATAGTGCTGAGCTGAACTGCTTACTAGCCTCGGCGGCCAACTTCATGCCATCTCCACACGCGTCGCACCATGTGCTCACTGCATTGGACCGTGTTTGCTAGTTAAAAATACGATTGGGTTGCGTAAACAGAATAAGGCTTCTTTTAATTCAGAATGTGCAGCATCTCATCGATGTATATTTCAAAATGGAAGATCGAGTCAACACGGTATGGAAGGAGCCGTGTGTGTATATTATATATAAAGGAGAGACGGTTTAAGTACTACTTTAGCGGGGGTCCTCCGTTTCAGGTGAGGCTCATGTGAGGCTGGTAGACATCTATTAGCCTCACATGAGGGTGACTGAAATATCATGTTGATGTGAGGATATTTGTTGGCTCATGGTAACCTCTCAAACTTATGACTATCCTGCCACTGTCACTCACACAAATCATTCAGGCAGATTTGACACCATTGCAGTGGACTACAATGGTGACAGTTGAGACACACTATCCTCAGTTGAAATTCTCATGCCACAGTAACTAGTCAGGTAGAAGATTTTAAGTATTCTCACAATCAGCATTTTGGAGATTCTTGTGCAATGCTGCAAAAACTAAAAACTCTCTACCTTCATAGCCAAATAAAACATTACATAGCAGGTATTCTGTGATGAAGTTGTCACTTCTGGAAGTTACTTTTAGCTCTACAATTATTTCCCGCTGCACCCGTGATTTTGGATGTGCAGGTGGTGACAGTGGCAGCGCGCTGCAGCACTGGCAGAATGCTAGTGATGATTATGGCGATAGTGCACGTGATGATAGTGATAGTGATAGTGATGATAGTTGTCATGGACCTATGGGCCATGGTGAAAGTATGTGCTGCTGTATACCTACTCATTCCCCACCTAGCACTTGAAGCGCGGCTGTGAGGGCGGCTACCAAAATCCTGTCAGGTTCTGATGTGAGTCTGGCAGGCAAGACAGACCACCAGGAGTGCCATGCTTGCAGCTAGCTGCAACCGCTGCAAATCTATCTGGTATCAACTGTGCTAGTACTGTCATGAGTATGCAAAATCAAATCAAGGTGGCTGCAAGATCAACCTCACATGCGCCTCATATAGCCTTATACGAAACGGAGGACCTCCGCTAAAGTAGGTAGTAGAGTATTCTACACTAATGCAAGTACTAGTCACCCTATATATGCAATATTATGCAATATGGTAGGTACGTTTATGGGGTTGTTAATACCGCACCTTATCCCGACCCCATGGATAAAGTCTAAATTTAAGCAATCACACAACACTATAGGAAACCAGACTTTATCCACAGGGCCGGATACGCGGTCGTAAGATAAGGTATCGCCGGGTCTCCGGACATCAATTTTGAAAGTCAGTGCATCGCGCCAGCCAACTTTGACCGTTCTCTTTTTTTGTTGATCAAATCCGTGAGAATCACCACTCGACGAGATAGTGGTTATACTCGCGTCAGAGCTGCAGTTCCTGGGCATAGAGGTTAAAGAGAATAAGACCGTGAGAAGTATGTATACTCGCATTATAGCTATCGTACCCGGACGAGTAAAATTCCAATTACACGTACGTATATCTCTCCTGAAGGAAAAAATGCCTTCTGCATGTCTAGACAGCCAAAAGAATGAGGATACAGGTTTCGAACCTTGCCTGTGAACTCTGGTGTTTACTGCACCAACCTGGGGTTTCGAATCTTAGTGTTTATAGCACCCCGTGCTAGCTAAGCTAAGCATCTGTTCTTGTTTATTGACCGGGTAGTGAGACACAAAAGAGAGCTTTATGGAATGAAAGAATCAGGAAGGAAATCTACACCGATTCGTTCCCACAATTCAATTATCACTTGCTGGTACGAAGAAGGCAGTCTTGCTTCCAAACTTGTGCCTGAGGCTACAGACCTGACGCAAGCACGTAGGAGCGATTTCCTCTTGATTCTTTCGACTCACTCTCTTGTGTTTGAACGTGCAGAGGATTATTAGAAACCATGTTCGCATGGCCTTCCAATAAACAAGAACTCATGTCTAGCTCAGCAGGAGGCGCAGGGCGCTGTAAACGCCAGCCAGGTGCTATAAACATCAATCAAGGTCCGAAACCTGTAGTGCTAATTCTTCTGCTCTCTCTCTTATATGTCGTTGAATAGTTACTCGTTCCCTTAATATTGTATAGTACATACAACTGGACGCAAACAAGACGGAAGAAACCAAGAGGAATCCAAAGCAATATACACCTCCAAACACCTCTCACTAGAAACCAAAATGAACTTGCCCTCATCCCTGTATCCGGGTACTATAGCTTTGGCATGAGAGGCTAAGTACTTGAGTACGAGGATAAGTGATCGAACACCTGTTCTAGCAGGCAGCCGCACAGACGCGATCGTGGTACACACAGCTTAGATATAACAGCCCAAATAGCACCAGGAAATAGTAGAAATGGCAAAAGCTGAAGCGCACTGACTTACAACTAATATTCACCCCCTGCTATTACAGCCAAATTCAATACCAGAGCAGGTGTGTCCGATCACTTATCCTCGTACCCGAGTATATGCAAATGGCCTGATAAACGAAGTTAGCGCTAGTGCCCTCCTTCTCAAGTCTACAATAGTCAAGAGGGTGAGACGCCTTCCAGTCCCTTCCAGTCCGCATGTCAATACGTTTGCTCTCTCACAAACGGTTCCGCTGTCGGCGGCAGCTTTCCACGGGTCTCCATTTCCTTTCTCGTCTTCCAACCCTCTGCCGTCACCACCACTGTCACCACTTTCGTTACTCTCCCTCTCCCTCCGGCTTAATGATTCACATGATATAGGACGTACCCCACATCCCGCAAGGTCGCCTTCCGGTATCTCCTTTGGTCAAGCCCGCAGCCCGTTTATTCCACAAACTGACAACACCCTTCCCGCTTGCGGGCCCAATCATCCTCAATACCATCTTCCAACCGCGATTTAGAAAAGGCATCTTGAATCCCAAGCGATCCTCCATGGTTTCCCAGCTCTGATTCCGTAGAATTACCGGAAAATCTTGGCACCCCCCAAAATATCAAAGTCGACTTGTTATTTCTCAACCCCATCAGCAACAGTGATCCCATTTTCTTCCGTATACTTCTTCTGTGTCCAGACTATGCCATACTGTGTTCTTGAGATGGGAGCCAAGGTACAAGGCCCTCAGTAGGCAGTCTACTGTGGGCTATTTAAATTACATATAGGAAATTTATTGCTGGAGATGGCTACAACAGCGTTTCTCTGGCCCAGCAACAAGGTATACCACTGAATGAATGACCAATAAGATCATGTATTGTCCAAGAGACCTGAGTCTAAGGTTCAAGCCAAAAGATCCATAAGGACAGTAGGAATTATCCACTTCTTACAGACCAGCACCATAAACCCCCCATATACAGGATGTTCATGGTTACCATTAAGAGCATACAAGATTCTATACTGTAGTATCTCTTTATTGTTGCTTAACACTAGCATCAAAAACCAGAAATCCCGGGGGTGCCAAGGCTTTCCGAACACGACTGTACATCCATATCTCATTATTTTCCTCGCCAGTGACGTCTACAATGAGTTAATCTACATAATCTGTGAATATCATGATGTAGATTAGGTTCTCGAGGTCTAGCTCGGTGCTGTGGTCAGTCACATATTCAAGCGTGTAATATGGATGCTTCATGGGGTCCAAGAACCGCCCGCTCTCTTGCCACTCCTGCGGGGTCGCGGATATGAATAGAGGTACGCCCTTCTCATTGAAGTAGGTTTCGATATTATATGAGACGTGAAAGAAGGAACTTGGCGTTAGAGGCTTGCTGCTTCTCAAGTGGTGTTATGAAAAAGTGAGAGGTAACAAGCGATGCTCTATTCTAGAGCTCTCGCAAGTGGTCAGTCACATTGATGGGCGGTGTCACGCTGGTAAGTAGAGTAGGCACGCTCAGAAACTTTAATATCTTAGCGACTCTGGATGAACTTGAGAGATGCATGAGCTGTCACTCGACATTTCTGTTGAAATACCTGTTGCATGTGGACCTTACCGAGCTGAACTTCAGCTCAGGCACTCGGCCGGTAGGGCATAAGGCACCCAACCACCTTGTATATATATCGCATCTCTCTCCTTCTCTCTTGTCTTTGTACCTTAGTCTATGCACACGGTTCTCCCCTTCCATATCGTAACAATACCTGATAGGTTGTTGTTGTTGTTTATTCATACTGTATGCACTCTGACTAGAGTATGACAGGACCTAATACCCCCTCCGCCTCCAGGCGAGCCGGCTAGATGGCGGAGCTCCCCCCCCGCTACCCTTCATCCCCGCTGACAAATGAAAGCTAAAAGATACACCAAAAACAGAGAAACAAACGAAAAGAAAAGAAAAGAGAAGATATATGCCCCCTGCCACCGCTCCCCGCACGCTCCCCACACTGGAGTCATCCTCTACGCCCGCTTCATGCCGTCTCCATTCATTTGGGTGGGAACTTCCCGACTTCAGTAGCCACCAGGAAGTCCACCACCACTTGATTGCATTCTTCTGTGGAAAACAGCTCAGAGACCTGCACGTGTCGGCATCTGCCCACTTTCCAGCCTGTTACCTTTCCCACCGCTTTCCAGAGTGCCTTCTGCTGGACTCTCCACCGGCTGCAATGGCGGAAAAGGTGCTCCCGCGTCTGGGCCGCTGTCCCTGCACACCACCAGCATCTATTGTTCTCTCGGTGGCCGAACCGTTTTAGGTAGACTCCAGTGGGTGCATGCCCGCACTGTAGTTGGTAGAACCTAGTAGCCAGTGACTTCACGCTTGTCATCGGGACAGGTCTCTTGGTCCCCGTCTTGCCCTTGAGTCTGTAGTTGAAGTGCTTGCTGCATTTGTCGGCCTCCCACTTTGCCTTGGCTGCTGACCTTCCCTCGTAGATTCGTCTAGCTCTATTCGAGGCCAAGGTGTACGGCTGCTCTATCACTGTGCTTCCACTTGCGTGTCGCGCTAAGTTCGCCTGACGGTCTGCCTCTTCATTACCGGGGATGCCGGAGTGTCCCGGGACCCAGTGGATCTCGGTTGCGATGCCGTGGGCGAGGAGATTCCGCGCCCTTCTGTTGATCCGCCTTGCCAGTCGCTGCCCTGGGCCCGGCTCCAGGTGTGCCGCTCGTCGAATTGCGGCCTGTGAGTCGCTAAAGACTGCCACTGTTTTCACTCCATGCTGTTGCAGTCTTTTTCTTCTCTTGACTGTCTCCCCAAGCGCGAGTCCAATTGCCCACAGCTCGGCATCAAAGACCTCCATACGTCCAGTGCCAAGATAACTGCGGTGGGTCCTCCATTCAGTACCGTGCTTGCACACTGCTGCTGCTCCCACTCGGCCGTCGTCAGAGTGTGATCCCTCTGTCCACCACATCCAGACTCCCACCCCAACTTTCGCTTCCTTCTCTCTTGCCCAGCGTTGCACGGCTCTCTTGGCTGTGCTTTTGTCGTCCAGTATAATGGTTTTAACCACTGGTTCTTCGCCCGGGGCCGGCCAGCTCATGTCTTCGGTTGTCCGGCCGTGCTCGTGTTCTATCCCGACTACCCGGCATATTGGTGTGCCGGATGAAGGGGCTTCGTGCAGCTCCTTCGGTTTGCTGCTGCATGCATTTGCCAGTCTCGCTGCGAATCTTTGTTGTCTGGAGTCTAAGATTACCGGTGCAGGTGTGAGCCCTGACTCCCTCATTAGTGCCCCCCTCGGGGTCATCAGCAAAAAATAATTCCGTCTGGGTGGAATGGCTCCGTCAGAGTGGATGCGCTCCGTCAGAGCTGTCAGAGACACCCCGGTGCCGGCTCACTGTGCGCCCAGCATCAATACCACACGTCGCGTTGCATATCGCCCTCCCATCGCAGTGTCACCATTTCTTCTCGCTCTGTCGGTCTCCTATTTCAAACAAACACTCTGGCGTTGAAGGCCAACTGTGACCATACATAGGAATGGGTTCATTGGGCACGCGCTTGCATCGGGATTGCAATGTGATGGGTGACACTGCGAAAACCTCTCCTCGCGTTCCTTCTACCTGCACACAAAATGCAATTCTCTCTTGACTAATTATACACATCATTCCAAGTCGCCAGATCTATGTGGCTATTGACAATCCATCGCTCGTTCCGTCCGTCTCCTGTCTTACTACTAGTAGCTATCTCTGGAATTACGTGCGTGCAGCCGACGATGTTTCCCACGCTGAAAACTTGCAAAACAACTGCTGCCAGTGCTTTTCTCACTTGTACAAATTTCGAGACGGGATCCAAGTTACCTGAGTTTCCAGGTATTGTGGTGAGCGCCAGGGCTAACCAGTACTCAACGAAAGCTCCATCCTAGTTCAGGAGCTTGATTTTGAATAGTCATTGCAGTTGCCACGGGAGACGACCATTCAGCGCACCATAACATCTCCCTGGGCGTTGCTTTACCCACACCCAGTCGTTCCGTCGGTCCCCTCCGCTAGTGTTAGCAACGGTTCCGGACCGTCACTTCGGGTCCGGGTCCGGGTCCAAACCGAACCATTGCCAAATTGGCGGTCCGGGTCATCAATAAACCCGAACTGCCCACTCGGGTACGGTTCCATGGTAAACTCCCAACCCGTCTGAATTGGGCGGGTTGTCAGCGGGTCGCACAGCGGGTCCATCTATAGATTCATATAAGGCTCTTGTA
>Ga0307512_10002434_pt1 | contig 23592 bp, 17 predicted proteins | sample 14_EM_MG_FD_200267 | JGI IMG/M metagenome (GOLD analysis project Ga0307512, IMG submission 200267) | Populus trichocarpa ectomycorrhiza microbial communities from riparian zone in the Pacific Northwest, United States - 14_EM | ecosystem: Host-associated > Plants > Roots > Unclassified | place...
ACTCAGAGAACGACGATAAGTGCACGGAGTCAAGTGATGGCAAGCACACCTACAGGTGAATCAACAAGCACACCCGGTGGAGAGCCAGAGAGCGCACCTCGCGATTAGAGACAATAAGTGCACCTAGCATACGACAGACGTCCAGTATACCTGCAAATGCACCGGAAAGAGATGATAAGTCAAACGAGCCTGATCCATGCCGAACGAGTGCAAATACGGCTACCGACACAGTCCCGAACGAGATACCGAATAGCACCACCGAACGAGATTGAATATCACCACCGAGCGTACCCAATAGCCTACCGAATGGCATCATGAGAGACAGCCGAGAAAACAACGAAGGGTTGATCACCGAGACCTCACAGCGACGGATATCACTGCCGAAGGACGTCACACAGAGATCGCGAGGATTACCGGGAGCCCTACCGTACGAAGCCACTGACCAAGATGCTTACCAAATGGCGTACCGAAGGATCAAGAAACTATCACCGAACAGCATACAAAACTGAATACCAAACGACCATCACTGAGGCCTATCAAATGACTACCGAGAGCCAACGAATATTTGCCGAAGCTGCCTACTGAGATTGCCACAGAGAAGTCAACCAAGAACGCACCGAAGCTATCATCCGAATGACTTCCACTGAGAAACGGTCCACCGAGACCCTACCGAATGCCGAATCAAGAGATGCCGAGATCTGCATATGCAATGTACAAAGCGGCTTTCCGAGAGCAGAAGCGCGCTCCTATCACGGTGAGTATGACCACCTACTGCGAAGCTTACATGTTAGATATGGATCAATGATATACCGCCCACGCCCAATGCAATTGGCGTGCTCTACCACCTTCGAATGGTCACCAGCGAGCCACAAATGAGAACCGACGGCTATGACGATGCCAGGAGCGGAAGCTCACATCAATGTCCAAAGACAAGACGAGAGCCATGTGATGATCGACTATTTCACCGATATTACGCCAGCCAAATTCCGACGATGGTCTATGACCGAGACTCAACTTTATGAAGTGAAAGCCGAACCCAATTCCGTGTCGAATCACAGAGATGACGATTACAATCCCGAATTACGATTACATTCCACCGAGCCATGATGGCAATCGACAACCAATATGATGCAGAAGTCGTCGACAGAGCAACGAATTTTCAACGAGGGAGATAGCCGTGTCTACACGATCAAATCCTACCGACAAGTAGACGCCCACCGAGTGGCAGTCTACCGAGACACACCGAGATGTCTACGGAGAATTCGACCAAGATTCTAACGAAGCCGCTTATCAAGAGCAACCATGAAGTCGACCCGATGGACACCGAAGCGGACTTCGAACGACGATTACCGAGTCAAGCAGCATCTCCGAGTCAATGCCACTTACCGATGGCAACTGACAGAAATATTCCACGAAGCACTGCACGAAGGCTCGGGAGAGCATGTCGATGAATGAGACGCGACTACACTCGATGCAATTGACGTATACGATTGATGATTACCGATGGCAACGAACGATGCCGGCAGCGGAAGCTCCCATCGATGCCAAGTCATGAGCGGAAGCTCTACCACCCCGATGATTCCGACCAAGAACCACGCCGAGATATAAACCATGAGTGCGGTACTGGATGGCACATCGGATGCCGGATGAGTTTGGGAGTGGAGATAAGGAGGAATTGAGATCCGAGACTCGGAAGCGGAGGAAATGGGGCAATAGAGTTTCGGAACTCGGGACGGGAGGAAAAGTGATCAATTGAGCGTTCCTTTCTTCTGTTTCTTCTCTTCTCTTCTCTTCTCCATACTTCATTACTTCATTGGATCTCGGCCTGGTACAAATGGCGTCGGCACGGGTTTTTACCACCTCCGGATCGCAGCCAAGGGGAGGTGGAGTTTCCCCGTGTGCCAGATCCACCGAAAGGCTACCGTACGGTGCCAATCGGTAGCTGGACATTTGAGTTTGTACGAGTACGTACGCAGCATGATTGTTTAATGCTTTTCTTTCTTTCCTTTCCTTCTCTCTTGTACGGTTTATGCAGCCCTGGAGGGCTGCGCCTAAAGAGGGGGATAATGTAACGGCGGCACGTGACCCGGGGCCGGGTAACGGCCATTCTTTATAGTCGGCTCGCCACGAGCCTTAGATCTCTACCGATAATCGTACTATACATCTACACCTACTATCACTCGCTTCCACGTTTGCAACGGTATTCCTATAATAACCATCCGTATGCCTACGAGGTCGAACGCTGGCGTACGTGCCCTTACAATATCGATGAATGAAGAGCTATTACATGACGGGATTTTACAACCTGCCAGCTGCGATCGACCCCAGCAATCATGTTTTGACTTCAGTTGGTGCACTGGAATGACCATCGATGATCGGGTCAAGTAATGATCAACCCATAGACAATGTATATGGTGCGCCACCACCTGAAGATACTCCCGACGAGGAAACGATACACCCAGAAGCCTGATCCGACATGTACTCCTGATTCAACAAAGATGAAGGCTCATAGGCAGGTAGTTGGAGTGGAAAATGCGGAGAGGAAATCATTTGGCAAAGCAACTGGATTGTACAACAAGCATCACAAGTACTCAGATCAATGGAATCCATGGCATCCATTTCAGTCCGCACACGATTTTCAACAGGCTCAATCATTTAGCCATCAAATGAAATGATGGATAGATCAACATCTGAGACATGGACTGGACAACTTCAAAATTAAATCATTCCAATCGGCAGATGCCATGCAAAAGCTCCTCTCTCAACTCGATTTCAGGCTCGGCGATGATAGTTTGATTGAATACCATTCACATATTATCGGAACATTATATTACAGGGATATTTCCAAATGTATACAGTTTCTTTGGGCACATCTCCCATATCGGGCGCACCTCGAGTTTGAACCGGTGCGCCTCGCGCACTCGGCAAGTCGCCGAATATACAGTCAGATGAATACGGGGGATTCATGGTGCTATATGCAAGATCAGCATTCTGCCGGAGTGACAATTGTGCCACTAAATTGTGCATCCGACAAGACTCACTTGAACTATTTTCCGGGTGAACAGCATGCCTGGCTGCGGTATCTCAAGATTTGTAATATTCGAAAAGATATCCACAGGCCTCCTAAGAAGTGCTCCTGGATTCTTGTTTTGCTGATCCCCTGTCCCACCAAAGGTGCCAAAAATACTGACAACGCATGGCATTCCGCGGTTGAAACTGTGCCGTCCCCACTCCAGAATCTTGATGTAACTGGTCCCGGTGTGAAATGTAACTGTGCTGGTGGATTCCACAGACAATCTAATCCACATTTGGCGGCCTGGGTCGGGGATTACCAAGAACAAGTCATGGTTGCAGAAGTCACATATGGCTGTTGCCCGATTTGTGAGATTCCTAAAGGTGCGCCGATGCGTCATTCCACTTTTGACAACTCGTTGACTCAAGAGATCAGGATGTTCACTTCGAGCTTCTACACAAACCTATTATCCATGTTCTGCAAACTCTTGGTGTTCATCCAATGCGAAACTAGTTCTGGCAATACACTCTTTGCAATGTCTGTCACCTTTGGCAGCCTGACAAATTGCATCAGCTGCTCTTGGGTTTAGTTAAAGACTTATTGCACTGGCTGCTCAAATGCCTAAAAGCTAGAAATGTCAAGGATCAATTTGACAATCGATTCACATTGGTTCAACAATATCCCCGTCTCCAGCACTTCTCTATACCATTCCTTACCAAGAAATGCGGCTCCTGGCAGTGAAAAGAGATCCGGGGCATGATCAGAACACCAGTAGCAAATTGCACTTCGATTCTTCACTGCTCCAAGGATGACAGGAAAACTGCGGCGGAATCATCCTCTGATGAAATGCTAATGGGAGCAGTGCAGGCATTATGCGAATTCTCTCTACTTGTTAGCCAATAAAATCACTCTGATCAATCCCTCACAGCACTAGATAATGCAATGAGGCAATTTTAGAAGAAGAAGGGTGCTTTTCGAGACCAGGAAATGTCGAAGTCTGCAAAGGCGATGGTGGATTAGCAGTTGGAAGAGAATTTCATAAGTTACGACAACAAAAGATACATAAAATTCGTGCTGCAATGGAGGTTCAGGTGTACAGGGCTGAAAAGGATACAACATCAAAAGAATGGCAATGTCAGGTGTGCCTGAATAGAGCACGACAATCGGCAGCCATATGGTCAGATGCTGGTCTGCAGATTGCAAATTACCGATTGGAGCGCGAAATCCAACAAGTGACACCTGTTAAATGCAAGCATTTTGATAAATTATTCCAACATCATGAGCGACAATTATTGCAGGTGGTCAGGACGAAGGCAACTGGTCCCAGAAGCACATTCGCCAACAAACTTGCACAAATGAGAACTGCTGCAGAAGAAGAGGTTTATGGAGTGGCAAACATGGCTGGTGACAAGTGTGTGGAATTTCAGGTCCATCCATCCCATGCTGAGACGTATGCCACCACGTGGAGTATCACTGATGCGAACCCCATTGTGAATCAGCTTGAGAGAGAGATTCATGGTATCACTTCCACACGGCAGATCCAGTTGAAGAAGGAATTGTCCATCCGCTTGATCGAGTTTGAAGTTTGGTGGAAAGCAACAAGCATTCAGGAGATCAGGAAGACCATCAAACAGCGTGTAATACTGTTCGGATATCCAAAGATGCATCTTCTGAGCCACATATCAGAGTCAATTGGGCGAATGGGTTCTGGCGACAATTTCACCACCAATATTTCTAAACACCTACATATCGGCAATGTGAAACAGGCTTATTCATCTACAAATAAAGTCAATTACATTCGACAAATTGTCGAGCACAATGACCAGTGTACCGGTCTTGACTGTATGGAGGAGACATTATCTCATCTTGCCCTTGAAGGCTGGTACGATAGTGACTCTGCAAATGTTTTCAACTTACTATCCGCTACCGATACACAGCGAAATACTCACAGAGCCCATGTTTGCTGCACTCTGTATTGTCAGGAAGAGCCATATTTTCGCCCTGTATCACAACAGGTACATGATTTGAGCGAATCACATGTCCGCAGGGTGTGCCGAAGTATCGAATTTACCTCACTCAGAGATGCATGAAAAGATTTCGGAATTCCCAACTTTGGTCAGCAATTCCATGCACAATTTGAAGAGGACTGGAAACACGATGTTTGGGGACTGGTGCTCGGATATGATCAGAATGCACTGATAGACACTATATATATCAAACTTCAGAATGGGCTGTTGTACTACCATCAACCATTTCACTGCCCTACATCTGTTGAGCGTCTGCGACTTGATTGCAAGATAGAATATACCAATGCCAACCAACAGATCATGCCTGAATCTCGTAACACCTGTGTCCAATTTATGGACAGTGACCTGAATAACGCCTTCCAAGGCCATGTTCCTTCTTTTCCTATATTATTCTTGAGCTTGACTCCACGGAATCACTTGCTGCAATTTCAGGAGTGCCTGCCCACAGGAAAAATGATATCGACCGTTTCCAAGAGGTGCAAGCAGAGTCAACAATGGATATTACGTCCTCAAGATCAAGAATATGCGGTGGCTATATCAACAAAGTACAAAGATCCGCATGGTTAGGCTGATTTTGTTGACAGGTTCATCCGTGTTGTCAAACAGACTGATAAGATGCATATTGTACCTGTAGGAGCAATTTTTGGACCAGCACATTTGGTGCGTGAGAATGCAGCATCAGAAAGAATCTATAGCATATGGCTTGTAAATAATCATGTCGATGTAGATACCTACTAGCCTGTATATTATGTTGCAAAGTCTGAATCGAGGTGTGCAGGAGGAAGATAGTTAATCGCATTGTACTATTTGACATAGACATTATAATAATCACTCCCCGAGTGCATGGCTCCAGGTTCAATGTGCACCAGAATCATTTTGGAAACGCGGCCAATACTCCCAATAGCTCTGAAATTTGCATATTCTAATAGTTTGATTTGGTAGCATTATGGAGACAACTATACACAGTTCAAGATATTCTTGTATTCTGTTCTACAACTTCCGGAGCATTGAGGAGCACCGGGGATGTAGTCTCGGAGCACTGGCGAGTTCATCGCTTTGCATTCAGCCTCTCTTGGAGCAGCTGGACCGATCTGGAACCATCAGTGTGGCTGTTCAGAGTTGCTGAGTTGTTCAGTTAGAACATCAAAACGGTTTTACATTTTGCTGATGAGCAATGTTACGTCTGATGCCATCAGCCTGGTCAAGCACAAGTAGTGTTAGCAATGGGCTCAACCCGCTGGAATGGTTCAGTTAGAGTTCGAACCGAAACCGAACTGTTGCAATAGGTGATACCAGATGTAAAACCTGGACTGTTGCTTTTGGGCTGGTTGCCACAGACAACCTCGCCCTTGTGAGCCATGCTTTTTCTCTCCAATTGAGTTTCGGGTTCTGATTGTCTCACAATATGATCTGTAAGTGAATTATGGGGTTTGAGGAGCTCCTTCACCTGCTTGTCTCCGATTCAGGATCTGGGCCGTATTCATTGAGTCACTGTTGAAATCATGTGATTTCGGTGTGATTCTGAGTGTCATTTCATAGCGACTGCACAAATATTGATCGGATTGGAGACCAGGGCGTGAGAGAGCATCTAAAACTGCAGCATTCAGGTATATATCATGTCGTAATATCATACACACTTGAAAACCTACTTGCAGCCAAAATTGTGGGAACCACAAAATGAAACCATGATGCGGTTTGAACCCAGCCAAAACGTTTTGCATCTAGGTCCAGTCCGGGTTACAACCTGCAGCTAGTCACCCATTTCCGTGCCTTGGTGGTTCCTAACACTGAGCGGGGTCTCAGTTCCAGTTCCAATCCGGACCGTGTCCAGGTAACCCGGAACCATTGTTAACACTACGTGCGTGTGTGAACATCTGAGCCTATTGAAGGGAAAACTCACAATAGGGTTCAAGAAGCATTTTTGTCACCTCCATTCAAAGTTGGACCCACCTCAGCCAATGCCAGCCACAATATTAGCCGACACTTATCAGTGTATGACAGAAAAGGGCAGCAAGGGCATTTATAAAGACTTCATCCATTATGTTGCATGCGCGATAGGACTTGAACCCTTGAGCAGCACATGGAGCACCTCGCAGCATTGGACACATCTTTCAACAAGTCTCAACCTGGAAGTGGCTCCAGCGCATACATTAACCCAACTATCAAGTTTCAGCTAGGAAAAATGACTCCACAAAAGGTGGTACAGCTGGCACTGCTGCCACAGCTAAAGATGACAGTTTAACCTGCTATAGCTGCAGTCAGGCTTGTAATATCTCTCACAATTGTGCAAACCATGACTTGAGGAAGCAGTTACTCAAACGAGCTTTGGACTTCAAAGATGCGCCAAGAGCCACATCTGGAGACCCATGCAAGGACAAGAAAGAGTAAAGTGCACCAACTGGTCAAAAATCAGGTGGACTGATTGTGAGGTAGAACGAGGCTAAGCACGAGACAGACATTGAGGCGGAGCGCGAGTTGGCGAGGATGTTAGAATCGGACTCTGACGCGGGAAAACTGAAACATAATCAGTAGCTGTGGCTGTACCTTCTGGAAAATCACCATCATGTCTGGTATCATCAAACATGGGTGGCAAATTAGTGCCAGAAAGTCAATTCGAGTTTTTCAGCCTTTACCACCACTTCAAAGTTTGTAAACTAGATAACTCAGCAGTCAACCTGCTAAGATTCAAAGGAGACATACGATTCCAAACTAAAGAACGATGGTGGAGCAGCAAAATTGCAAGAGTAGTCAATGACGATGGTGCTTCAGAGAACTATATGGGTCAGCAGTTCCTTCATAAACTGATATGCCCAGTGGCCTGCCTGACTGCACAGGATGCGGGATGCATGATTGTGGAGATGGCCATTAACAATGCAGAGGAGGGTATAGAGAAGTCCCAGTGAGTCAAATTGAAACTACAACTTGGTGTGTCTTGTGTCCATAAGGCAGAATATACAGTCTATGACATCAAAGGTTTTAATATCATGCTAGGCAAAAGATGGATGCATGATACAAACCGCTGATATCAAACTAACCATGACAGCAATTTAATGTCGATTGCCAATCACCTCTGGGAGGAAAGAGAAGAAGGCCGAGTACACATTGTGCCCAGCATACACCACTTGGACATCAACAAAAAAATTGTGCAGCAGGCCAATTTCGAAATTGGAATGGACCCCCTTGGCAAAATACTGTCCGGCTCACAATGCAGCATCTCTCCATGAGAAGAAGATGAGCTTTGGAGGCAGATAAACAAACCTATTTGCTGCAGTTCGATTCAGCCCTTTGGAAGCAATTTCAGCTCACCAGGATAATTCGTGCCAAAGCCTGACACTATACTGTGTATGTACATAGATTATCACACAGTAAACTCCAAAACCATCAAGGATCATTATCCTCTCCCAGACATCGATGACTTACTCAACTCCATGCACAGCTCCTACTGGTTCACAAAATTTGACTTGGCAGCTGGTTCCCATCAAATTCGCATCGCAACAGCTGTCAGCCAACAGACGGCCCTCATGACTAAGTTGTGCTTATACGAGTGGCAAGTCCTGCCTTTTGGCCTGGCAAACACACCCAGCCAGTTGATGTGCATGATGAACAGCATCATAGAGCCAATGAAGCACATATTCATCATCGCAAACGAGGACAATATGATGATTCACAGCCGGACAGTGGCAGAACACATCGTGCATGTCTGAGATGTGCTTGCCTTCATGACAGAACATGGTCTCAAGGCCAAATGTGCCAAATGTGCCTTGGCATGTCAGAAAGTCTACTTTTGTGGCTTTGACTTTGACAAGGACCGCTTCCACGCTCAGGAATATAAGACCAGTGTGGTGTTCCATTGGCCTCAACCTGACAACATTAAGGACATCAGAGGCTTCCTGGGCATCACTAGTTACCATAGAAAGTGTATTGAACACTATGTTCACATTGGGTTGCCCCATTATGCCATTGGCAACCCTCCGAATGAGAAAGGGGACTGTGGGTGGCGATGTTGAGACCTTAGGAGAGTAATGCACACTCCATTCACCTGGGACAGAGAATGCCAGCATACTTTCGACTCCCTCCATAGGACACTATTCAATGCTCAGGTCCTGGCTTAATCAGACCCCGAAGCCAAATGTTGCCTGAACCTCGATGTTTGCCATTATGCATTGGGCACAGTGCTCTCCCGAGGTCAGGATAAGGCACAGAAGATACTGCATTGATTCAGTCATGAATTACGCAATGCAGAGACACTATACCCTGCATACAACAGAGAAGTATTGGGCATACGAGACAGAACATTATACTGGAAAATCAACCTACACCAAGCCGAGCAACCATTTGTGGTCCACACAGACCATGTGCCCTTGAATTGGATCCTTACACAACCACACCTCACCATGCATCGGATGGATATCCCGATGGTCCTCCAACATATTGATTGGGAGGTCAAGCTCATCCTAGGTGTCCAGAATCAGGTCAGGGACATGTTGTCTCGCCACCCAACTTTCACTTGAGAGCGACGCAATTGAATAACACTGGAAGTTCCAGCAGCTGGAGAATGGATTGATGACATCAAGCCGGGCATAGTGCATGAGGAATGGTTTGGAACTATTGCAGATTTCTTGGCCAGCCCAAGTCCCCACCCCCTACCTTCCACTGCATCTACCAAACAACACAAATCATTGGTGCCAGCGCAACGGTTTTGTTTGGAAGACAATGGTCTACTGTGGTTACATGGAGATTTGGAAAAGAAACAAGGAAAAAATAATTCAAGGGCACAGACAATGGACGAATAAGAAGGGGTGGAGATAACTATAACGGCAAAAGGCAAGGAGGAAGAAGAAATGGCAGAGAAGGAGCAAGAACACAATGCACAGAAGAGAGGATGGTTCTGAATTCCAAAGGCGATGCAGTGTCAACTCCTCCATGAAACCCACAACACCCCAGAAGGGAGAGACTTCAGTGTGGGCCAAATGTACTTACACATGAAAGGCCGGTATTTCTGGAAGAATATGTGGCACTATACCCCATGATATGTTCCAGGCGGCAACTTGTGCCATCCTGCCAACCACCAGATGAGAAAACCCATGGGCCTCCTACAACCACTTCCTAGCACCAAAGGCCATTGGCGGGGATTCAGCATCAACTTGATTTCTGACCTTCGGACCTCAGACAAACGCCAGGACAGCATTGTAACGTTTGTCGACCACATGACAAAGAGAGCACATTGGCGAACCTGCAGGAGATCAATCAATGCGCTGGCCAGTGTGGGCATATTCATCGATAACATCATCCGCCTACACAGAGTGTGTCCAGAGGGGGTATTGAACCACCAACCATGCTTCACAGCAGACTACGGGAGAGAAGTGGCGAGCATTCGGCAGATGAAGCTGCTGAGGCCAATAGCATTCCATCCAGGAATGGATGGTCTCTGTGAGGACTCCAACAAGATGGTCATGCTCTACTTGCATGGCTTTGCCACTCATAATTGAGCTAATTGGGACATCTACCTCACATTAGTGGAGTATGTTTACAATTCCTCAGTGTACAGTTCGATGAAGCAGCTGCCTTGTGAACTCAATCTTGGTTATAAGCTGCATTTGCCATTGGTCATAATTGCAGGCCTCCAGCAGCTGCAGCTAATAAATCTGCGAAAACCTTACATGGCTGTGAGTTTCTCAAATGATTGCAGCATATTTTGGGAGTTGCCAGGGATGACGTATGCCATGCTAAGGATGAACATTTGGCTGAGGTTTCTAAGTCATGACACCCAATCGACCCCATCATCACCCCCAGTGCGGAGGTATTTCTAGATACACAGTGTCTGCCAATCACATATGCCTATGTCTACTGTACATGGCACAAACTGGTACATTGTTACATTGGCCCATATGAGATCCTCCAAATACATGGAAAGCCCATCAAACTAGACCTCCCAGATGACAGCACAATCAATAACACAGTTGATGTCAGTGGGCTCAAAGTTGACCGCACATACAACGCTAGGGTCGCCTGGCGGCCACCGCCTGCACCCGTACATACAAGTAACACTGCCCCAAGCAGTGTCATCAAATGAATGGGAAATCACGAACCAAGCTCTGAGGGAACCCGTTGGGAATACGAAGTGAAATGGGACGATATGGATGAGAAGGATAAACCATGGGAGCCAGAGGAGAATATGACTAAAGAAAAAGAGATGGTGACGCAGTATTGCAAGGAAATAGGTGGGCAGAGGAAAGTGAAGAGGAATGCAGCACAAACAACAGTGTGACAAGCAAGTCGCATTTTGGATGGTTCAGAGACTTCCCAGAGGCATAATTGTGTTTGATCAGGGAATTTGGTTTCTTGGAAAGGTTGCGGGAAGAAGATTGGAGAAGATTCTGATGTAGGCGGATGGCTGGGGTCAGGTTAAGGTGCGGCTCCATGGGAGGTTAGTGAAGTAGTTATTTCTTGCGAGACATGAGCCTGATCATCAGTAACACTCACTTGTATACATACAGAGAGGCTATTTGCCCACAGGAGGCGGTCGATCCGCATGGAGGCACAAGTTGAGCTCAAGCTACATGCAGGGGTCATTACACAATTGTGAGAAAAGAGAGATGATAGCCAATCTTCGGTGGATGCTGTACTCAGTGGATGCTGCTCTGATTGTATGCTGCACTATGTTGATGCTGTACTCAGTCAATGCTGTACTCAGTATATTCTACACTAAGTGTTAACTCATGATCATGGCATGGAGATATAGGCACATATGATTCAAATTTGTGTTCTGTGATGATATAACAGATGTGGACAAGAAAGCGAGATCAGAGATAAATACAGAAATGATATGCAGGATAGCAGGGAATTTGGGAATTTAGGGGTATTACTTACCAGATTCAGTTCAGAATACCTCAGAGCAGTATTCTTACCAACTGGATTGGGAGTGTTACCTGCCGTAGTGGAATCGCAAATTCACCTGCAGACCAAGTTTTCTCAAGTCCCAGTTCCTCATCATGATTCCACTCATCTCCTCTTTTTTCTCTGTGTTTCACCTTCAACTATACCTGCACCTGAAAGTTAGGAATTAGGTCATCCATCTCGATTTCACCATGCCATAATCATGAGATTACTTCGTGTACATCATACACCAAGTACAGCATACTCCAAGTACAGCATACACCAAGTACAGCATACACTAAGTACAGCATACACCAAGTATAGTATACACCAAGTACAGCATGCAGCAACTGCATTACAAGAATTTTTACACCATATATCGAGTGCAGCATACACTCTGTTCAGTTTGCACCCAGAACAGTATAACCTTGGTACAGCATACACTGAGTGCAGCATACATGGAGTTCAGCATCCACCAAGTTCCGCAGACTCTGATTACTGCATAGACCAACTGATATATATACTGAATAAAGCATCAACCTGAGATTGACCATCTCCTGCTCTCAGCAAGTCTGTCATCTCTCATCCCTCGTCTCTCGGCGGGCCATATTGTGCTCTACTTGCTTCATTTCCATGATTATGATTCAACCTATAAAAAGAGTCTCCACTCCCATAGTAACTTCCTGCCAATTGACAGCCTCCAGATCTACCACCTCCTGATCAATCACATAAGGTTACATCTACAATGTTGTGTAATGGCTCCCACCAAGTGCATCTCAGTGTGCACTATATCTCAGCCTCCATGAAGATCTCCATACTTACTTGATCACAGCCTTGATGACCAACCCCTCCAAATGCATCCGCAACTTTAGATGATCACGGCCTCCAACTGCATCTCCAAACTGACTTAATCACAGCCTCGCTGTGTATCACTGAGTGTACTCAGACACAGCCATCAAGTGCATCTCTGAGTTTGCTCGGTAAAGTGTTAGCAACACATTGGCAAAGCTCAAATCGACTATACGCTACGCTACACGCACACCTGCACACTCGCAGCTCATAGCAAGCGTCCTGTGGACCCCTGCCGAATGCACAGCCTATAGTCATCCATAGTCGATTCATACAGATGTGCGTGTGGGCCTAGGGAACTATATATGGCTGCCGGCCAGAGATGGACCTATACTTCTCTTTACTGACTGCTGATACACCAGTACTGTACACACTATCGCTGCGAGTCTGCATTACAGCCTGCTCTAGAGCCTACTTCAGAGCCTGCTTGAGAGCCTGCTTGGGAGCCTGCATGAGAGAGCCACGCTTCAGAAGGAGTAGAGTTTTCCTCCACTGGAAGCCTTTGGCCGATGGCAAACTCTGAGTTTGTGGAAGCTTTGGCTAATAGAAGGCTCTAGGTCTGTGGAAGCTTTGGCTAGTAGAAGGCTCTAGGTCTGTAGAAGCTTTGGCTAATAGAAGGCTCTAAGTCTGTAGAAGCTTTGATGCTAACATTGACGTAGCCAACCTACTTGTCTAAGTGCTTCTGGTACTATGATCACCATTACTGACACCATCACCATCACCGTCATTACCATCTCCATCATCACCATCGCCATCAGCACCATCGCCATCATCACCATCAGCCCCGGCCCAAATTCGCACACATATGCCCACTATCCATGGGAAGCAAGCAGCAGATTCCGCTGGAAAATCTGAGTTGGAGATCTGCTCTCCCCAAGATCCAATTGTCTACCATTCCTGCAGAATCTAAGTCTGCAATTGTCAACACCATGGTGGTGAGGCATCGTGAGATTTCATTGTAATGGGCGCACAAACAACGAGATTCAGACCATGATATAGACCGACCTCATGATATCGGCCGCTAGCCACCTGCTACCCACTACCTGCCACATGCCACACGCCACCTACCTCATGCCTTCCAGTACCTGGCATCTGCAACTCAACAAGTCTTTGGATTGAGCATGTAGGAGCATATTCGGCAGAAGTAGAGTTTTCCACGGGAAGCTTTTGGCCCATGGAAATCTCTGAGTTTGTGGAAGCTTTGGCTAATAGAAGGCTCTAGGTCTGTGGAAGCTTTGGCTAGTAGAAGGCTCTAAGTCTGTGGAAGCTGTGATGCTAATGTTGACGTAGCCAACCTACTTGTCTAAGTGCGTCTGGTACTATAATTACCATCACCAACACCATCACCATTGCCATCATCACCATTGCCTTCATCACCATTGCCGCCTTCACCATCAGCCCCGGACCAAATGTGCGCACAGACGCCCACAATCAGTGGGAAGCAGGCAGCAGATTCCGTCGGAAATTCTGAGTTCAAGATCTGCTCTCCCTGAGATTCAATTGCCTCCCTAGTCTGCAGTATCTGAGGCTGCAATTGCCAACACCATGACCGTGAGGCATCGTGAAATCTTGTCGTGGTGGCTGCACTAACGATTCAGTTCAGACTATAATATCAACCAACGTCATGATATTGGCCAACTTGTGCCGCATGCCACCTGCCACACACCCCACACCACGCGCCACCAAACACTACCTACCATACGCCCCCAGCCTCACACCTCCCGGTGCCTGGCGTCTGCAACTCAGCAAGTCTCTAGATCGAGCATGCAGGAGCATACATGGGAGCATATAGTCAAGTGAGATTGGGAGTGTACCATTGAGTGCAATTGGGAGAGTACTTGAGAGCGACTGGGAGGTGTACTTGGGAGTGTCTTGAGAGCGTATTTGGGAGTGTACAGTCAAGCAGGCTGGGAGTGTGCAATCTAATGCAATTGGGAGCGTGCTGGAGAGCATTCTCGGGAGTGTGCTTGACAGTGTCTTGGCTCTTGAGAGCCTACTTGGGAGCGTACAGTCAAGCAGGCTGGGAGTGTGCAATCGAGTGCAATCAGGAGTGTGCTTGAGAGCATTCTCGGGAGTGTGCTTGAGAGCGTCTTGAGAGCTTACATGGGAGCGTACAGTCACGCATGCTGGGTGTGTGCAATCGAGTGCATTCGGGAGGGTGCTTGAGAGCATTCTCAGGAGTGTGCTTGAGAGCGTCTTGAGAGGTTGCTTGGGAGCGTACATTCATGCAGGCTGGGAGTGTGCCATCGAGTGCAGTTGGGAGCGTCTTTGAGAGCATTCTCGGGAGTGTGCTTGAGAGCGTCTTGAGAGTGTACAGTCAAGCAAGATTGGAGTGTGCCATCGAGAGCAATTGGGAGCATTCTTGAGAGCATGCCTGGGAGTGTACTTGGGAGTGTCTTGAGAGCGTACTGGAGAGCGTATGTCAAGCAGGCTGGGAAGTGTGCCATCGAGAGCAAATGGGAGCGTCCTTGAGAGCATGCCCAGGAGTGTACTTGGGAGCGTCTTGAGAGCTTACTTGACAGCGTTACTCAAGCAGGCTGGGAGTGTGCCATCGAGATCAATTGGGCACGTACAGTCCCGCAGGCTGTGAGTGTGCAATCAAGTGCAATCGGGAGTGTACTTGGGAGAGTGCAATGAAGTTCATCTGACAGCTTGCTTTCAAGTTTGTTGTATGCAGTGATGTTTAGTATCCAGCGCACAAAATCAGATGCATATCATAGTAATCTAGTCAACATGTAGGTACATAGAACATTCATAGTGCCGCACTTCAAATATGCTATGAATTACCATCCCAAAAACAGCTTCTCAATGTGTTACGCGTCACATGAGGTCATTTTTCCCTGTGCAGTTCCAAATGCCCAGTGTGGTTCCAGTTCTGGTTCCACCCAAAACCAGACCACCGCAACGGGTCATACCACAACAAAAACCTACACCATTGGAAATGGGCCAGTTTTACCACCAAAAACGAGGCATTTCAAGTTCACAATTTTGGCACCAATTAGGTATCTGGGCTCTGATTATATCGTGACATGATCAATACGTAGATTGTGCGTTTTCAGCCGCTCTTTCACCTCCCACTGTCAGAATTGTGATCGGACCAAGATTCATTGAGTCACTATTGAAAACCCCAGAATTTGCGTATATAATGGCGATATTTCACAGCAATTCATCCAATATTGGTCCAATCGCATATCTGAAAGCAGGAGGTGGAAGAGCTGCTAAAGCTGCACAATCTATGTATTGATCATGTCAAGATACAATCAGAACTCACATACTTAATGGCAGCCAATGTTGCAGGGACCGTAAAATGGAACTGTAGTGAGGTATCAGCCCGGCCAAAAGTTCATGTCTGCTCCAGGTTACAAATCGGCGCTAGTCACCCTGGTTGAGTTGCTTTGCAGTGCCTGTCACGGACCGGCACATTCGGTTCGGATCCAACCTGGACCGAAGCCTGGTAACCCAGAACCATTGCGAACACTTGGTCGGTATCAAGCTCCAACTGCATCTCTGAACTCCCACGATCAGAGCCTCCAAGTGCATCTCAGAGTTCACATGAACTTAGCCTCCAAGGGCATCTCCGAACTCACTAGATTACAGTCTCCGAGTGAATCCCCACAATTCCTCAATTGGCATCTCCTGGTGCTGATATGATTGTGCTCTGGTACTGCCAGCAGCCAGATTGACACTATATATATATATACTTACACTGAGAAAGATAACACATGGAATATATTGATGTAGTGAATCGTCATGGGATTGTAACCAAGACAAATAGCAAAGACAATGTTGCTTGTGCCAATGGTACTGTAAAAACCACTTCTGTGAGAATACTGCACCATGTTTTAAGTCTCCCACAGACCTGTGTAGTGATTTCATCAGCTGCTCTTGAGGTTCCCTGCAGATCTCAGAAGACAGTCTCCACTACTCTCGAATTCTTCTCCAGACCTGCACAGAGGTCTCAGCTGCTCCAATATATGACTCTCTTGTCAGCGATATGTGTTGCATCTTGAATGCACCTCTATAACTGCACATTCTTTCAGGTGTATCTGAGAATCCTGTTTCAGCATTTGTAAGCACTTAACTGACCTCCAGAAGGGGCCGGCAGTGTCTCTAATTACTTAGAAACACTGGTGAAATCAATAGAACTATCTGGCAGGTTCGCATGAAGCTTCCTGACCGTTTTATATTTTGCTGGTGTGGTACACTCTCAGCCTACTTGGTGCTATACTCCTGTATACCCTCTCAAGAGGCAAGATACTTGCAAACTCATTCAACAATTTGCTCCCACACGTATTCCCTTGTTCTCTATCCATAATCCTGCTGGGTTAGAGATGCCCAGCATAAGAAGACGTGTGGCTGGCAGTATATGGCAATGGATGTATGGCATGTGGTATGTGGTATGTGGTATGTGGTATGTGGTATAATGCAAGGGGCATGGACAGGTAGTGTGCAGAAGGCAGTGGTCAGCATATATTGGCCATATTCATGATATCGGTTGATATCATAATCCGATCCTGATATTTAGTATTGCCACAATAGCAAAATGTCATGATACCTACTGGTCATGGTGTTGCCGGTTGGAGTCTTCAATTGTGCAGGAAATGTATACCATTATTGTCTTTGTGGGAGCAAATCTCCAATGGAGATATTCCAATATAATCTGGCATCTGGTCTCCACCATTTGTGGGCATATGTGTACACATCCTGCCTGGGGCTGCTGGTGAAAATGGTAATGGTAATGGTAATGGCAATGGCAGTGGTATTGGTGATCGTGAACAACATACCACAAGTACTTAGACAAGCATATTGATTAGGTCAACGTTAGCATCAAAGATTCACAGTCTCAGCATCATGAATCAGCTAAACTAAGAGTATTCCAACAGCCAAATGCTTCATGTGGAGCACTCTACTACCTCTGGAGTACTTGTCTTTAAAGTGTAGCTCTCTCAAACATCAAGCAGGCTATCAATTATGCTATCTGGAAGGCTATCCAGCAGGCTCTCATGCTGGTTCTGAAGCAGATTCCCAAGTACCAGCAGGTTCTCAAGTGGACTTATAGCAAAGACTGCAAGCAGTTTAGTCGGCACATCAATAAACAATGTTTAGATACATCTCTGCTAGCGCACTCAATATATTTTCCAAGGCACCCTCCCATAACCTTACAAATCAACAATCTATTTCTATACTATGCAGGTAGTACATATATATATGCACAATTTGTGATAAGCTACACATCCATGCCAAGTGTGTGTTGTGCAGATTACAGCTATTTTGCATTTTTGCCAATATCTCAACTTCTTCTAATCTTGACAAAGTTTCATATCCACCAGAGTCAATTTACAAGTATGATAAACAGCTCATAGAGAATGTTGTTCAAACAGTCATCTATAGTATATTTGATGTGTGGAACTATCAGGTTCTAAATAACAGATTGTTGACTAGATTACTATAATACCTGTGGGATTATGTGCTCTGCATGCTATACATTATGCTGTATTTAACAAACTGGAAACCAAGCTTTCAAATGCACTTTGTTGAATGCTCCCAAGTGTGCTTTAAAGTTCACTCCTGACTACCCTGGACTGCATGCCCCCTGCAAGTATGACTTTGCACACCCAAGTACACACTGTATATGCTGCTGAGTAGACCTCACTGTTTGCTTCGATCTACACTGCTGAATATTCTCCCCTGTGCATCTCCAAGTATGTAGTCATCTGCACCTGCATGTCACTCTCAAGTACACTCCCAAGTTTACTCTCATGCATGCTGCCAATTCCACTCAATGGTACACTCTCAGCCTACTTGGCACAAAGCTTCCAAGTATACACTCAAGAAGCAAGACACTTCTAATCTCTCATGACTATATACTGCAATGTATGCTCCAGCTTGCTCAATCCAGAGGCTTGCTGGGTTGCAGCCTCCAGTTAGTAGCAGGAGTGAGGTAGCAGATATGTGAAGGGAGATGAATTGTATATAACAGGTGGTGGCCAGTGTATCGTGGCCAAAATCATAACATCAGTTAATATCTCAGTCAAAATCCTATTATCAACATGCCCACTGCTGTAGAATCTCATGATGTCTTACAGTCATGGTGTCGACAATTGTAGCCTGATCTACTCTAGGAATGGTAGACTGTTTGATCTTGGGCAGAGCAGATTCTCAACTCAGGTTTCTCAGCAGAATTTGTAGCCAGCATGCAGTACATTTTAATTATATGTATAGGGATTCAGTCTGGGGCTAATGGTGATAATAGTAATAGTGATGGTGATGGTAATAGTGATGGTAATGGAGATGGTAATAGTGATGGTATCAAAAGCACTTAGTCAAGTTGGCAGGCTATGTCACTGTTAATTTCAACACTTCCACAGACATATATTCTTCATTTGGCCATAGCTTACACAAACTTGGTGTTTAATCCACTTATAGACATCTGTGCAAATCAGTCTCATGCTGAATCCCAGCTCTCTCAAGGGTGACACTGATACAGACTCTCAATCATGCTCTTATCACGACTCTGCAGTGGACACTCAACATGGCTTTCAATCAGATTGTCAAGCCAACTTTGAAGCCGTTATACATGATGCTGTTATGAGTGTGTCAACACTAGCAAAGCCAATCTGTTGTTAAAACTGGCTATGGTTTATCGACTGCCCTCTGTACATTATTGTATAGTTCCATATACAGATAACTGTAATCTGACTATTGATAACTATCAACTATACATCATTCAGAGGTTCATGGAAAGCTTACTATAAGGTGTACATGTGCACTCATAGGCTTAGTGCAGTCTAAAGTCAATTTACACTTTAGCAAATATTTTCTGCATTTAGCATTTGATTAACCCTCTCCCCTCGGCAATTTTCTGCTACTTAATATTCCACCACTGAGAGTATGATCAACATGGCTGTGTATATTTCATTGGGTCTTTGTTATTGGTCAAGTTATTGGTGTTTTTTGTTGGTTGCACTCTGTATCTTTCTACTACACCACTCTGAAAGTCGGATTCAATTGGTCTCTGCTACCTTAATATTCACTCAATTCTTTTCATGTTATTATTTATGATTTTTGAATCCCTGCAACAGAAGGCCAATTGTTCACTATCCTCAACCGATTGGAAGGTGTTGATCCAAGCACTTTATTGTCTAACCTTTCTGGGAGTAGCTGGATATAATACGTGGTAGTCTCACTCTGTTTTACTTTCCTTTAAAAGATATTTTTAGAGGGCCAGTTAGTGTCGTCGACTCGTCCACAATTTAATTGCCCAGCTCAGTGTCCTCCGTGTCAATAGAATTTAGGGTCAAATTTATTTTCTCATCTGATGGATTCTCCATCTTTTGTTAAGACTGGCATGGCAACTCTTTCTCTGATTCTTCTGGAGATAAGATTAGTCCTGCCTTTGGCAGTAAAGTAGCCTGATTCTGACGAGAGCAGTAAATCCAGTTGGTAGCCTGTGAGGGTACGGTTCGTAGCGTGGGGCATTTTTGACGATAATACCCCCATTGGGGTGGCCAGAGAGCTCAACGGGAATTTGGGTTACTGAAAATTGGACACTTCTGTCAGCAAATTGGGGATTTCGATAACTTCATTGTTGTTACTGGGGCATTTGAGTGGCCCTGGGGCGTAATCGGGATAATGTTTCCAAGACATCTTCAGGCGACTGGACTACTAAAAACAAAAACAGAATTTGTTGAAAACCGAAGCCTAAGTTTTCTGTGAATGTCGAAAGCTACTGGTCGATAGAGGGCAAGTTTGGCAAAACCAAGCGGTGGTGAGGTGTATTGTCGGAGGTGTCTATCGTTGGTACTGGATGGGTGCAGTGCGCAAACCATGACCACTGGCCCACAAGAGCCACTACAATGTCGAAAGGGGGCACGGTATATGTGAGAGCGGTGGTGGATTGTATAATGAAGGATCATTCTGCGTAATAATTCTTAATTTGGCCGTCATTTAGGGTCAATCTCAAGTGTGGATTGGGATATTATGTGGGAAATCTGTATGATAATTGGTCCTGTCGTTAATTAGAGTTCGCACATCGTAACCTACCCATTAGGTCAACATAAAGGATCCCAAGCAGACGATGAACTAACAGCTAGCGAATGAAATCAGATGCCGGCCTTCAAACCCAATATTGCGTTGTGCGGCTCGAACATAAGGAAACTATCCCTCCGCTAGCCAATCAAACATAAATCAAGCCACCATGAAATCCCTTAATCGATCGTCAAAGCATGTTTACATTGATAAGTGTTATAACTCTGACAGTAAATGCTAAGGTGTGAAGTGAAGTGCAGACGCTCGAAAATGTGTATTCTGGAATGGCGCATATCTTTAATCATGCTGCACTTTGTTGTCACCTTTAACAACACTTGCATAACTGGGAGGCTCTCCTTGCTCTCGGTTGCTTCCTTCTGCCGGTGAATTCCTTGGGTAAGGTTCAGACGATGACACATCGCTGAAGCTGCCATAGCCCTCCGGTTGGTGTTGGCTACAAAGTAGCCCACCCTGCATTGGTGGTTGTTGGTGATGATAACTGGGTCGTTGCGGAACGGGGTGATAGATGTGAGGGCGCAATTCTCGGTCTAGCGGTGTGTTTCTGTATATGACATCTTCGAAGGGGTCGGGGTATTTGCCAATGATGTACCACGCATGAAAGAGACCTGGAAGCTAGTGTCGAGGACTGACTTAACTACGGTAGTGGGGAAGTAGAGGAACATGCGACATACAAAGCCTAGCACACAGAGTGCAATATTGATAACCGAGTCGCCAGAACAAATGCCGCGTTTTACCCAAACTATCAAGATAAATTACTCATCAGCGGTGAACTGCGAAACAGAATAGGAGTGATATACCTGGAAGGGGAGGAAACAGGCAGGCGATAATGGCAAGGAAACAGTCAGGGGAACACATGGCAGGGCCAGAGGATATCGGAAAGCAGAAGAAAGATGACGGCACAGAGGCTCGTTGCTACGTCCACAGAGAAGTGCGGAAACCTAGTCGAATATTGCTCTATTTCGGTGATGGCGAGAAGGAAGAAATAGAAAAGGACGAGCTGGATAGGTAGAGTATAGCTGCTTTAGTAACCGATTCTTTAGGCTTGCCAGGAAGGCAAATGTAAATGCATTGGTGATACCTCGATTTAGGCTTTTGACGTTCAGGCACTGAAGGCAAAGAGGTATAGCCGGACAAAGTCCATGGTGGAAAGAAAAACAAGTAGACATCCTCACATGCAATCATGTGATAATACTGCAGAAAAACCCAAATTTTAGTTCCATCCCTCTTCTCTGCAGGTCAACAGCATGGAGCAAAGCAGAATTCATTGCTTTTACCATTTTCAATATTTCTTCCTCCTTTCTATCTGAGAATAATCAACTTGTCTGCTTTAGATATGAGACTCCTTAGAATGTATTCAGTTGATAGAATAGAATTATCTTATATAATCTATACATACTGCTATCATGTTAAGCACCTTGTAACATGGGAGAAATTAACTCCAAAATATAATCAACTACTGGTATCACTATATCTCATCACACTATCTTATGTGATATGATATTTATTTAACAGATATCAATAAATTACATCAATAGTTTACTTTGAATTATCAAGTATTAGATAAGGTTGAAGTAGAATGACTTTCATATTCTAACATGTTATTATAATATTCTCTTTATTGCAAAAATATCGTTATTTAACTCAACAGACAATTTAGAGAATATTATACCTCTTTCTTATATACTCTTATTGGTACATTTAACTACATTTATATCTAAGTATAGTTTTGAATAATTTCTACATGTTTATATACTACTACAATCACATGTGACTTCAACTGGTTTTGAATTGAATATATTAATACAATGTAATTCAGTGTACTTAGGTCTTTAGCATTATCGGAGAATTGTTGGTTAAATAATTATTGATGAATAATATTTAAAGCACACTGAATGCAGCTAGTATCTGTCAACAGCATTTTAAAGTATCTGTAGTAATGGCAACCAATCCAGAATAATTCACCACGGTTGATATAAGAATGAAGTTTATGTTAATATACTGTTAAGCTGCAAGAGTCTGGACTCATTCTTTTAAAAGATTACCCTAATACTTAAAAATAAACTTCACATGAAACAGAATAAGTATCAGTAGTAAAATAATGTTTAAGAATGTGTATTTAGTTTATGCTGTGATTAATATATCTAAACAGTGAATTTGAAGTTGTAGCAGAGAGTATTCAACTATACTATCTAATATGTTTGGCTGTAGCAATCAAGTATATATTGAAATCAACTGTGACATCATATTGACTGTATATGGAAATAGCAATGGAGTATAGTTTGAAATAGTAATCAAGTAAACTTAGATATATACTGCAATGTAAAGATGGACTGGATGGAAAGAAGTATACAATGATAGTATTAAATATTCTTGGATATGGTAAACTATATCAGAAAAGCATAGTGCATAGAGTATATCTAACTGTATCTGGGGGCAGCAGAAGGACATGACTTATTGATATTACAAAGTTTTCAACTTGATCATAGTTATAACACTTTTTTGAATAAACTAGCAATCATAATATATACAAGTCATTATATTTTTGAATAATAGTAATAAATATAAGTAACGACTACAGTGAAATGAGTTATAAAAGAATGCAAAAATTGGACTCAGCTTTATTCTCTACCAACTAATTTATAATACAATCTATATATATATATGATAGTATATACAGAAAGAGAATATTTCTCTAATTGACCAGGAAATATGACACTGGAAAATATCAAATATGGATACAAATTAAAACTAATAATTCAAATAAGTCTAAAGGTTCAA
>Ga0307512_10002435_pt1 | contig 23586 bp, 22 predicted proteins | sample 14_EM_MG_FD_200267 | JGI IMG/M metagenome (GOLD analysis project Ga0307512, IMG submission 200267) | Populus trichocarpa ectomycorrhiza microbial communities from riparian zone in the Pacific Northwest, United States - 14_EM | ecosystem: Host-associated > Plants > Roots > Unclassified | place...
TCGGTTCACCGACTTCTTTCCGCTCTGTTGACCGCAAACTGACGCCTACGGCAATTTCCGCAATAGATGTGATCAAAAAGTCCTACACCATTCATGTGCAAGTCAACAACGAAGACGTCCAGTACGGCGTTGTTGCCTACCTACTGGGCAAAGAATATGATGCCCCCTCAAATTTGAGTGGCTCGCCCTCCAGTAGCGCTGCTTCATCACCTCCGCGTGACACCCAAGGGTCAAAGGGCGGCTTCACCGGTCCTGGCGGACGACAATTACTGTGTTGACCGCCGGTCTACCTTTCTCCTCCCTCTATCTCCTCTCCCTCGCTTTCCCCCTCCTCTCACCCACGCTCTGTAACTCTGGTATATTTTTAATACTAATCGTTAACTTGCTCTCTCTGTTGTTTTCTAGACACTTGCTCTGTGCATTCCCGTTCCTTTGTTGTCTAAGCTTATCGCGGTCATGGATGTTTAGGTATTTAGTAGGCACGATGCTTCGACGACCCCAACGGAAATGAGAAATCGAAATCTTCACCCCGTTCTCTGTTCACGTCTGAGACGATCTGTGGATCGTCTTGACCAACAGTTACATGATCTACTCCCCTTGAAAATCTCGAAAATTTTCCACGATTTGCGTCCTACCTGATAGTATAGTGTTCTCATCATCCGCCTGATCCCCATCCACGAGACTCGATCGCTCCAGCATTGGGTGCAGGAATGCTAGTCCCACGAGGAATATTTTAATCGATTATTAATAGTCTCCGTATGACCCCCTGCCCAAATTCTTCGAAGCCACCTTAAATTCATTCTAAGTTGTCACATCCAACTGTAAAGGTATTCTGAACTATATGAAAGACGTCTTTGGACAGTTGTAGGCGTACAAAGTGATGATACAATCGTTATAGCTACCACGGGTGCTGCCGGTCCTCCCTCGATCCAACCTTCTGTCAATTTTAGCCTCGGTCACAATCGCTCGCTACCCCGACCCCGTTTCCATCGTGGTAGACCATCGTTGATGATGGCGGCCAGGCCTAAACCTTCCCCCTTAGATCTCAATGTTTGTTCTTCGGCATCCCCCAGCCAAATGTGAGCAGTAACCTGGATATATTCTGATAGATTCTTGGCAAACACCGACCCCAATGTAATGTCAATGAATCCCGACTCATCTGCGTCATGGAAAAACAGGTATGTTCCGCACATTGAACACTTATCAAGTGGAGAATCAGAGACGCCCATCTGATGACGACGATGGCCAACTCACAAATTCTCTCGTTGCGTGGCTTGACGACCTATATACAGTCGTCGGGCCTTTCTTTTGTAGCCTGAATTGTTCGCGGGGGATGCTGAACCATGTCACGACCAATGCGCCAGCTGATACTCGACAACTGTCGCAATAACAGTGAGACGCAGCCCACTTGTTGCTAACGTCTTTGCCGCCTGGCACGACATAGTTCCCCTCCCAGTTGAAGTCCTCTGGGAGGTTCTGCGGTGGCTTTGAAAACATGTACGTGGTTGCCCGACAGAGACAGCCGCCTGGAACCCACTCGTTCAGGGGTTCGTGGATGGTGGTGGCCAAGGTTTCCTCACGATCCCTGACCAAACCGCTCCTCCAGCGCTCAGCCATCTGGTCCGACAACTCGCGCTGTTCCGCATTCTGGCGAGCGAGCTCCTCCAATACACGTTCAATCCCTAAACAATTTCAGAGCCAAGCCCCAAACCGACCCATGATGGCTGATCGACGTACCTGGTCGAGACTCAGCAGCGATCCTCTCCTCTTCCCTCCGGATCCTCTCCGCCTCCCTGTCCTCGATGATCCTCGTCATCATATCGTACAGGTTACCGATCTGAGCATCCTTCTCCACGCAACGGTTCATCTTTTCGTTCCATCGTTCGTCTATCAGCTCTTCCATCCTGGCAAACTCATCCCGCTGCTCTTGGACGAGGTTCGTGATATTGTTGAGCTGAGTATGAACAGTCCCATGCCTCTCCAAGTCCTCCGATCTCTCCCTCTCCCTCCGATCTGCCTCCTCCGAGACTCTCAGTGCCCTCTCAGCCTCAAGATTAGTCTTCACCTGTGCCAATTCAGTCTCCAACTCCGTAATCCTGGCTATTATTTCCTCGTCTAAGCAAGCACGCTCCTGATGGATCGCCTCCATCATCATATGAGGAGAAGCAGCAGTTTGTACGGGTTGGATGGTAGATGCTGCATCCTCGTTGATTGAGACCGGTTCCGGCCCTGTCACAGGCTCCATCATCGAGAAGAGGCGGGTAACCTGGAACGACCGGTGTAACAGGTATGATGGGAGAGATCTGCAGGGTGTGGACCGGGGTCATACCGTCATCAAAGTGAGATTACGCCACTAAGATTGTGACGTCACCAACAGTAACATCAAGGTTCTCTTCCAACTCGTATTGCATATCAAATGATAGGGATATCAACCCTAGTGGTACCGCGAATACGACTCGGACCCAAAAGTCATTCTAAGTCGCGGTGTATAGGAGTGGGAACCAGGGGGTATTCAACAAGGGCATCAGCGAAGAAAGTGGCTATGATGTCCCGTCAACTTCTCACGCGCCTCTAAGTGTACCAGGTACGGGCCGAATGCGGCCCGGAGCGGGTTCTGCGCAACGGTAACAACCGATTTAGTTTAGGAACAAGTACCGTGAACTTGGAAGCACAACTCTGCCGGTGAGGAATGGAGTGCATTGGTGTTTCACTAAGGCGGGCGGGCGAATTTACCCTACTCGTACATCCCAAGCTCACATGACCTTCTCGAGAAGGCGGTCGTTATCTCTCGTTCCACCACAGATACTTTGGGCGAGTCCTGGGAGAGAAGAAACGCAGGAACACCACATTTGCCATGACCACTGGCGACGTGGCGGTTTGTGGTGAAACAAGCGATGGAACGGGACCTAGCCCGCGTCGCTCCACTTTGCGCCCATAAACCAACGATAAGGGTATCCAAGCGCAAGTCGCGATCGGATCGTCTGGAACATGGCCGAAATGAGCGGAACAGAGCGGACTTTAGGCTAAATGATACCCGCACAAAGCCCACTTCTCCATATCGTCCTTCCATTCAACCAGGGGAATGTGAGGGGGTTTCTATGGGATGAAGCGGAAGGCTCGGCTACAAGCCGCGGGTTTTTGAATGACAATGGCTAGTAGCGGTGACCTGTGGATAGAAGAATTTGATGTGTGATCTATGCGCGAGGAGGGAATTCGCACGTACTTATTGGCAGATACTGGTAGCTGGAGGCAAATGCTAGTGGGAAGTCGCAAGCCGTCCGGGATCCGGTTTACGGAGGCGATAATCTTCGCTCGAATGAATGAGCCGAACCGAGAGATGTCCGAGGAAGCGGAGAATGCCCTAGCCTATCGTTTATGGTCTTTGAACGTGCCTGAGCTCGCAGATCAAAGGAAATGAAGGTGCGTAGATTGATGGTCAAAGGAACGATAACAAAGGGAGTGGCGGACATCGGTGGAACTGAGTGATGGGTTAACTTTTGATGTCGAAGAATTCCAGCCTCTGGACAATGAAGGGGACGCACAGTTAACTGCGCCTGACGGGTGTCATACCAACGTGGGTTAGTCCTTCTTTGCAGTTCATTCACTGCGGCGGTTTTCGAGAAAGGTATAGCCAGGGTTAGCCTCATACCATCAACACTTGCTTCGCTTAAGAATATCTTTGGATTGCATACCCTGTGACCGGACGTTACCGATTCACGATGATACGCTCAGTCAATCCCACAGTTCGGCTCACTTTGAGCACAATCCTAAATGCAAAACGCACATCAGCGGTCGCGGTCCCTCAGTTGGTTCTTTGAGAGTTCAGGGTAGGATATCGCCCATTGGTGGTTAGGCATGGCGTTTGATGGCCTGGGGTTGAGACACGAGACTAGACGCGGCCGGTGGGTCAATAGGCGAGTGTGTATTGTGTCGCGCTCCACCGAATCAGATTGCCTGATGACCGAAGGTAATCGCGAGCCAATACCATACGCGTGAAGATGTCTTGAGTTTACCGCTGTATTGAGAGGGTGAAGACGCAGCTTTGGGACACCCTTGCCAAAATTACCTTATGTGCATGATAGATAGACCGTGTCAGAGGGGTATGAAATGCCATTGCAGCCACTGTATCACAATGATCACCATAACAGCGTTCGAGTTGGCGTCGAGACTAGCCAACCAGATGTGGAGACTAATTAGTGGGAGATCCCAATCGATGAACGAAGACGGGGTGTGCGTGACAGTCTGTGAGCAATGACAAGGGATACTCTGATTGGTGACCCGGTTTGCTGGCCGTACATTTTCGTGACGTTAATGGACGCTCAAAAAGCTGGAAATCCTGCCCCAGGGCTGCGACGTTTGGAATTTTTAAAGCTGTCTCCTAGTTCGCGAGGCATAGGGAGGACGGTCCCGAAGCATCACTCCCACAGGGTTAGTGCGTGATGTACCACTGGAGAACCAGCGTGGGACCTTGTCGCACGTCCAGAGGGTGTTGGACAGAGTTTGCTACTTGAATCCAGTCGTTGCCCAAGTCCCATTCGATCCACAAACAAGGGGACAATGGCCGGAGGCATTGGCGATTGGTCACTGGTCATACAGCATGCGGGTCAAAGGAGCCTGGATGGTTGGGGCATTGTCGACATTACCCGCTGCTAGATATGAAGAGAAATCTCACAATATCCACAATACTTGCAACTTTTTCGTTTCATCCAAGCTGTTGGACCAAGATTGGCTAAGGTCGGTGGCTGAATGAGACAGACGAGGGGATGCCAACACCTTCCCAATCGGGGAGGTGGTCCCTTGCTGTTCCCGGCTGCCACAGTCATCTCTGCTCCGCCTGTTATAACCCCCCTATCTCTCTGGTCTCCTCACGCCTCTCCAACTATGGACGACATGGAAGTTGACAATGCTCCCACCTCCACCAAGGCAGGGAAGGAAAAGGATAATGGCAAGAAACGATTCGAAGTTAAGAAAGTCAGTATCCGTCACCGAGGTGTCATATCGAACGATCCTCACGAGATTTCAGTGGAACGCAGTCTCTCTCTGGGCATGGGGTGCCACTTCCTTCACTCTACGATCTGTTTGGCCATCTAATCGGGATCTTAGACATCGTCGTCGATAACTGTGCCATCTGCAGAAATCATATCATGGACCTCTGTTCGTCGGCCATCCTACCTCGGCAATCTCTTTGAATCTGCACTAATATGTCGTTCAGGCATTGATTGTCAGGCCAATCAAGTGACTTCTAGCGGTGAGGAATGTAACGCTGCCTGGGGTATCTGTAACGTGAGTAGTTACACCGATAGCATTCAACCTTCGGACTTCTGACACCGTAGATTACAGCATGCCTTCCACTTCCATTGTATCTCTCGCTGGCTCAAGACGAGGAACGTTTGCCCTCTGGACAATCGCGAATGGGAGCTGCAAAAGTGAGTACCCTATCATTCAAGCACGCGACCTGCGCTGAGACTTTTTTCCAGGTATGGTCGTTAGTCTGTGCGTCCCCTACACCCCTAGTTACTTGTTTTTGTGTTCATTACAATGTAGTTTTAAGCTTCGCAACCAGAATACTTCTTGATCGCCTCACATCTACACGCGTGGCGTGCACATGGTCATGTCGCGATCACATGACCGACGCGTCCCTGCGTGGGAATCAACTCGTGTCCAGTTGGTCTGCCGTTATTCTTCAAGTCCTCGTGACTGTTTGGTTTCTCATCCGGCTCTCGTCTCTAACAACGCTACTTCGCGTGCGCGCGAGTCAGCATGTCGAGTAGAACCAGTTCCGACCTTTCGTCGGGCTACACCAGGCCTCGAACATATGGGACAACAACGTATTCAACATTATCAACATCCGACCGGCCGTTATCGCCATCAACGAGATACACATACAGCCCATATTCCTCTCGTTCAGGTATGTTATCAGGCCCTCAGATGCTGGGTATATGCGTGAATAGTTCAATATTCGTGTCAACGCCACGATATTGTCATCGCCTCGAGCCGCATGTTCAACGTTTGTTTCAATTCGAACACGGCTGACTCTCCTCCAGGTTCATCTCAAATACCGTCAGACGATGACGCGGGCTCTGAGGGACATATGAGGAGGATCACCGTTTCTCCCTCAGCCTCACCCCGAACTTCAGCTTTCGACACATACAACTACTCGGACGAAGACTCGATCAGTGATGCTGCCGAGGTTGAGGCAGCGCTCGCCATGATTGATAATGAGTTGGCAAGTACTGAGGACGCAGTCACCGAATGGTCTTCTCGAGAGTCAAACGTTTCGGGTCCAACAAGTTATTCTGGCCGAACAGGCTACACTAGCCGAACAGGTTACACAGGCACTACAGGTCACAGTGAGGAGACAGGGTATTCGGAACAGACTGGATTCACCGGACAGACGGGTCTCACTGGCCAGACGGGGTACACTGGTCCAAGCTACTCAAAATATAGCCCATCCAGCAGTGAAGTGGGATCCTACTCGTCTTATAGCGGGTCTGGCACCGGCTCACAAACGCGATCCTATACCACTGGATCTTATGGGGGTAGTTCTTACCTGTCTTCCGACGTTTTTTCGCCTCGTTCAGGTCCCGCCGAGCCACATCGTCTTAGTACCATCACAGAACGCACGGAAAACCCTTCACGTCCTACATCGTTTCAACCTTTCGCTGGCAACCGTAACTCGGGACTTTCTACTGATAATCGACGGTCTACTCACTCTTCTCATCTACGCGCTGCAACCGACCCGACGGAGCGTGTCACCTCACCAGTAAACGCCCCAAAACGTACCGGACAACTGATCGCCTTTTTTGAAGAGAAGACGAGTGAAAAACCCCCTCTACACGTGCGATCCACCTCCGTTCCTTCTGGTCCCCGCTCTCCCAGCCCATTCACTTCCACCTACGGTTATAATCCCCGTCCAACGTCTCCAACCAAACCTCGAACAACAGTCAATTCCAACCGGTTCGCCACTGGAGACTATACGGACTACACACCTTCGACTTACACACAGACGCAAACAGGCGTTACCGATACTTACACCGCAGCACGTACCCAAGGGAGCTATACCTCCACCACCAGCGGTGGCAGTTACTCTGGAGGATCCGGTGATTTCTCTGGATTTACGGATTCGCATAACACGTCCTCGACTGCCACCCCAACATCAACCCTCCGACGCCCGGCAGTAACTCGCTCACCTCTATCAACTGTTCGCAACACCATCAACGCCTGGAAGGAGAGCAAGCCAGCTAAGCGCGATGAGGAGCCTACGGATAGTGGAGACGGACTGTTCAGCATTCGTAGACGAACAGAGAGGGGCTCGATAAGGTTAAGGGGCCATGCCTTGAGAGGTCCTCGAGATGCGCACTCAGAGCCCGTGGAGAGAGAGCTGCCGGCAACACCTGAAACTGGGAGCGAGACTACAAGCGGTTTGCCCCCACCACCGTTTGACGTATCGGAGCTGGGAAATTATGCAAACGCAGGAGGAAATCAAGAGGTATGTTTAGGCGAACACGTGATCGCAACTATTTGTGTCTAATATATTCGATAGCCTCTGAGGATCGGTCTCCTCTGGTATCTGAACGTTCACGCACCCCCTCCCTATCGATGGCAGAGGTGTCAAGCAGTGCTCTACCCTCATATGCTTCTCCTGTCGTGGATTGCTTCGGGAGGCGGAAGGGGAATTGTGACGCTGGACTTGCTCAATTGTACTGAGGTTCGCTCGGCACCGTCTCCTACCCATCCAACCGCAAAGGACGATATTGGTACCATTGCTGCTCAAGCTCAGGCAAACGATCAGGATGATCCAGATCTTGGTCATTTGGGTGACATGAACCTCGTGGAGGCTTTATGTCCGTTTCAGCTACTCTACAGCGACGGCATCGAAAGGCTGGGAGCGGAAAGCGCGCGTGAGCGTGTCCGCTGGGTCAGTGCTATTTGGTTAGTGTTGTTTTTCCTTTATTTCCCCGGTACCCAAGATGCTCATCATATTCAAGGGAGGCACTGGATCATTCCGTGACTATTCCTGATAGGACCACCTCCGGGTCCCCAACGGGTTCCATAAGAACAATCGGATCTATTACAAGTATCCAATCCTCCACCGTTTCAACGGGAACCGGTTCTGCTTTAACTACCTTTGTTCCGCCCCTCGACACCATTCCAGATCTATCCGACTTCCAATCGACGTCCGGAAGCTCCCTCAGTCGCACCCCATCACTCATCTCATCCCATCACACACGCGCAACCGATGACAATGCAATTTCCAATTCCAACTACCTCTACCCCGGCGATCCTCGTGTCATTGCTCCCAGTCGCAGCAGTTCTCTTAGGAGGACGAGTTCCATGACGGACCTGGACGAGGAGTTTCAAACTGCGGTTCGTCGTGCCAGGGATTCTAAGCCAGGCTTAGGATTCGGTCTCTCCTTGGTTGGTACCCTGACGGGTGACGCATCCCCAGTGACCATCTCGAGTGGCTCTAGGCTCTCTGGGGATGTCCGAGTTACACCTCCCCCCAGTCACCGCCGAGATAGGTCTAGGACCCGTGGTTCCGACATTTCCACTAGCAGTGATCCCTTCCATTCTGCGTCGAGTGATTCCCGCAGCAGGGTGCCGTCCCCTTATTCGTTCTCAACCTTTTCTCCACGCACAAATACCGAGACATGGGCCGGAACCGGCACAGGGACGTTCACTGGAACAGGCACCACTACTGAAACGGACTCTACGGCCCGACCTGCCAATACATACCTCAACATAACATCCGGAGACGAGACCGAGGTGATCCACTCGTCTTTGTCCTATCGGGGGTCGTCCTCTGCTTCTCTGCTTGGCGACTCGCATGATTCCATCGATAACTCTGATTCAACATCGACTCGTAGTTATTTGTCGAGAACAAGGGAAGTTGTCCGGAGGAGGAGGTTAAGCTCTCGTTTTCCGTCACATTCGGGCGAGGATCCGTCGGATAAAGAAAACTCGAGTTACAGAGATAGCTCCAGGGACAGCTACAGTGGTTACACTGGCACTGGGATCAGCACTTTGGAGAGCTACTCCTACACCACCTCGCGCACCCCCACCCGAACCCACTCGTCTTATGAACCATCAATTGTCTCTCGCGATCTCGATGACGACCACAGCGACAGTAGAAGTGATGTCAGGACCGAGTCCGCTCTCAGCTACCAGAAGAGTTACGAGGAATACTATGAACCGTCTGAGGGGGAGAAAACGCCATCGACTGCGTCATTCGTTTCCCTTCCAAACATCCCATCAGAGCTCAGCTTTCACTCCGCCGAAGGGACGCCTACGGAGTTCAGGACTGCCAGGTCTCCTTCCGAGGTGCACTCCGCTTTCAGCACTGCGGAAGTGTGTACCACAGAAACGAGTACGGAGTTCGAGACTTGCGAGGTTTGTCGGAGCGAAGCCTCTACGGACTTTGGAACTGCCGAGTGTCGCTGTGGACAGAGAGCAAGGACTGTTGTGGAAGAGGAGTCAGAGGAAGAATCAGAAGAAGAGCTGGAGGAGGAGTCAGAGGAAGTGGAAGTCGAGAGGACTATCGAGCCACCCAGCGAGGTCGAGGAATCGGAGTCTGTGATCGAACTTGAACCCGAGCCAGTTGAGGTGGAAAGTGTCATATCACCCCCATCGGAAGTACCGACGATTTCTGACGAGGTCAACCCTGAGGATGTTCCACTCCCAAGCTCGAGGAGCCCGGCCTCGACGCTTTCTTTTCTGAGTGGCGGGCTGAGAGACCTGATTTCACCACCAACCTCTGTCGAATCTACCTCAATCTCTCCGGTCATGTCAGGGTCAACCTCATCCATGCAAATCTCAGCTCCGTCCGAACCATCGGCCACTTCTTTCTCCATCTCGAGCCCTACTGAGTCATCAGTAACCCCTACCGAGATTTCACCTCCTTCCCCACCACCAGAACATATGCCTACCCCCTCGATTACCGTCTCATCCGAACCACTCGAATCACTCGAACCACTCGAACCACCTGAACTATTCGAACCACCAGAACCACTCGAACCACCAGAACCACTCGAACCACCAGAACCAACCGAACTACCTGAACCTTCCGAGCCTTCCGAGCCTTCACCTATCAAACGTGTACCCTCTCTACATCCTTCTCAATGGGCAGAGGAAACTGACGTATCGTTCGAATCCTCCGTCCTTGCGCCCTCGAGTACTATCTCGAGGGGCGTTCCTGAAGGGCCGGATATCAGCTTTGAGACGTCTTTCATGCGGCCCAGTGCCTCGCAGCCCTCAGCGAGCTTGTTGACTAGTCCCACACCTCTCAGTAGCGTTCTGACCCCTCGCACGTCCCCCCGCTCACTACCACTTCCCTCAGAGACACCGTCATCGCCCTCTTCCCCAACAACTTCCGTCACTCCTACTCCCACTAATATCTCCTCCCCAAGCAGCGACGCGACGCCGACAACACAGGCAGTCACTCCCTCGCCACCGTCTACGATAGAATCGGAAACTGTCTCTGTTTCGATCACTGAATGTGCCGCTGTAAGTCTTGCACGCACCCCATCCACCATCTCGACGATCTCCACTGTATCGATCAGTTCATCCATCTTTGAGACGGAGTCAGCTACTGGGGAGTATCGAGGCGAAGAAGAACCGACAGAGCCTTCGTTGCTATCGACTAGTCGGTCCTTGACGGTTCCCCGTTCATTGACACCGCGGCTGGTATGTTATCTCGATCGCTAAGGGTCATCTGAACTAACATTTCCACAGAGATCTCCTCGTGATATCGCTCTTCCGTCATCTCCTGAGCCTTCAGTATCGATGAGCGTCTCGATCGCGACTCCGGATTCACAGATCCCGTCAATCCACAGTCAACTGGCCACGATTGTTTCCGAGCCTCCTCGCGAGATCCTCACGCACGACGTCAACAAACTCCTCTCATACCTGCACGACACTAACACTGCTCGTGATGCACAGCATGAGGAGCTCACGGACCACTTACGTGCCATCGAAGATGAACTCTTGGATTTATCGGATTTGTTGCGCAGGAGGGAGGCCGAAGTTCACGTCCATATTCCGGAGCGTCCTCCATCCGTCCGTCCGCAAAGTATTCCAAGCGTGCTTGAGGACGTTCCCCCTCCGGTCCCGATGAAAGATAGATCTGTGGGTTCGAGTCGCTCCGTTTCGCCTCCGCCGAGACCGGCTGGTCCTCGATTAATTGAAATGAGTCATCCTTCGCCGATGTCCTCACCTACGTCCAGTCTTGGGCAGTCGTGGTTATCTTCTCATCACTCCGACGACGACCTCTATTCCTTCATTGAAACAGAGCAGCCGTACGCAGACCAGGGACCGACGGAGGTAGAACCCCTCGACCAATCGCCGACCCATAGTTTCAAGTCTGAGTCTTCACCTTCCGACTCATCTACATCGCTCGACGACGAATCCTCCTATGTTTCTTCGAGTTTATCTTCATACCTTGGACCACCCACTCCCCAGGATGTAGCTTCGGTTCCCTCTCTTCCTGTCTCTAAGGAATCTTCTGGTTCCTCGCTCTCAAAGACTTCCGAAGGCTCACTTTCACCGCTCTCCATGGGAGGGATGAGGCCGCTCCCATCTCCAACCCCCTCGGTCACATCCGAAGGGACAGTTCGTGGTCCGGAGATACCTCTGGCAAACCTTCGGTCTCTACTGGAAGATCTCAGACGAAAAGCTGATGCATTACAGAGGGGTCAAGCATCGACGAACGAGCTGATCGACGAATTGAAGGGAAGGATTCGGGAACCGTCGCTCGACAAGATTGAGGATATGTTACAGGAACTTTTGAACCGAGCTGCGGTTCCTCCTCCGGCTCCCCCTCCTCCGCCAACAGAACATGAGACGGAAGAGAGTACTTCCGAGTTATCGTCGGGCATCCTCCGTGAACGCGTTGAGGCTATCTTACAGAGGCACAGAGAACCGCTTCCACCGATCCACCAACCAACTCCTGTCCGCCTCGGTCGTCCAGAGGACCTCTTCCCTGATTTTCAGACTACATCGATACCCCCAACTACAGCGGTTGCACCTCCAACTCTCGTACCGTTCGTGTACCACCCCGCTCCTCGGCCACCGCGAAGCACCAGCCCCAGGGCTGATATTCCAGCTCGTTCCATGTCCGTACCCATTCCTCAGCCGGACAGGACAATATACGGGAGGCGCCGTCGACCCGCATTTAGACGTGCAGGAATTCCAAAACCACCCCCTTCCACAGCCCCGACCACGACGGAATTCCATGAGCTTCATGAAGAACCAAGGACTCGACCGACTACCGCCATGGGGACACCAGGACCTGACTTCCTCGCTGGAGTCCGGGAAGGGCGAAGGTTGAGGCGTCCAGACGGAGATGGGTACTGGAGCAAACAGGCGAGTGACGTGTACTGTTTTCACGGGAGCAAACTAATCATTCGTTCATTAGACTTCTGAGGTCGGAGATCGGCCAGCTACAGCACCACCACTTGGAGAAGGACCCGAGTCGTGGTATTACCGTCGTCGAGTATGTCTCTCCGACATGCGGGGTTGTTGTTCACTCAATGCTTTATTCAGAGACAGCCAGAGCCTGAGGTTCCGGTCCCTCCCCCTGGCACAATCACCGGTGTCCCAACGCAACCCACGCAACCTGCTCCTCCCCCGCCACCAACGTTCCTCCTCCCTAATGACAATGTAAACCCTCCCCCTTCCAGCTCTGAGATTTGACTAATCGCCTCTTCCAGACCGCTTCTGATTCTTTGCTCAACGACATACTGGGAGTGATGAGGGTACTTCTTCTCTATGATTACCATTAGCCCAATCTAAATATGTGCGCCGTCAGGACAATCGCTCGTTCCAGATGGCCTCTGTAGAACAACAGAACCTTCTTATTGACCACCTCAACCGACTCAATCAATGGCTCGCTGGTGATCAACATGATCGACAAAATGAGATGAGGGGTATCTATGCGAGGGTTGATCAACTCAGAGAAGACCTCAATCGACTATACCAAGGTATACTAATCCATTCTTACGACAGCACAGTTTGTTTTACTGAAAGTGTCACCTCAGCTGGACCTCCTCAACCAGCGGTGTACGGTCAAGTTCCTGGACCGCCGATGGTAATACCTCCTCCTGGGTCTGTGCAACCACCCCCTTCCACAATCCCAGAGCAATCTATCCCTATGCCAGCCAGCTATCCCGGCTACCCAGGAGGTTTTGTACCGGACTCGCAGGGTACGTATCCCGTTGTACCAGGAGGGGTGATGCCAGGAGGAGTGATGCCAGGAGGAGTAATTCCTTCGGAGACCGAGACGTCATCAGAGGGCTCGCCAGTCATTCCCCCTCGACCACCGCATTGGGTGACCGGAGAACCAGACGTCGGCGTTATCCCCCCAATGCCTGACCATACTCATCACCCCCAGCAGCCCTTTGTGCACCGACCAGGACAGCCGCCATCCGACTCCGACGAAGGACCAATCGTGATACCAGCTATCCCACCTGCTGTCCCACCTATTGTTATGCAGCCAGCACCCATCATCGTGCCTCCTCCAGGAGTGGCCGGACCGGTATCTCCGGGTCACGAGTTGTCGTCCAGTTCGAGCAGCAGCAGCTCTAGTTCATCGAGTTCTACTCAACATGCGTCCCCCTCTGATATCCAACGAATCCCGTACCGCCATGGAAGCCCCAGGAGTCGACGTACCTCTCCCAGCGGTAGGAGTTCTATCAGTTCTCACACTCTTCCGCCACCTCATACCACCGTCGTCGTGACGGCTCCGCCACCTGCTCCAACGATGATGCCTGCCGTTCCTACGAGGATGGCCCCTGAGGCTGTAGTTGGACCCCCTGGACCACCTATCAACGTCGTTGCTCCGTCTACTCCCTCTGTTCGCCGTGAACAGGCGTTGACCCATCCACAGCTGCCCCCCATTATCATCCAGCCGCCCGTTTGGCCTCCACAACAACAGCTTCAGCAACCTCCTGTCGTCACTACCGTTCTTGATCCTGAAAGACGCAGAAGCAGGCGTCGCAGGTACTCCACATCTTCGTCTTCATCACCTTCCTCACGCACAGCCCGTTCAAGATCGAGATCGAGGGAGCGTAGGAGGAGGAGAAGGCGGTCGTATTCTCCCTCGTCGCATTCCCGTTCATATACTCCAACAAGACGACGACGTTCCCGCTCTCGCTCGTACAGTCCCTCGAGGCACACTTCTCGTTATTATAGCCCCTCAAGGCGCTCTCGCTCGCGGACACCTACGATGCCTCCAGGGCCAGGTGTCACCGTCCTTCCCGTTCCAACTGTTCCGAGCCAATATCCACCGCCTCCGTCCATGACTTCTTCTTCTTCTTCCCCGCCGCAGGTACAGCCACACCCGGCTGGCCAGATCTTTATCCATCCTGCGCCGCCGCCTGGCATCCCTGGTGTGGTTCAACCTGGGGGTGTCATGGTCCAGCCTGGGATGCCACAACCTGTGAGTTACATGCCTGCACCAACAACCTACCTCCCTCCTCAGCTCTCGTACGCTCCTCCCGTGCCTACTACGTATGTCCCTCCGACTTCAAGCCATCGGACACGCCGTTCCCGCTCTCCCTCTGGTTCTCCCTCGCGACGTTCACGACGCTCGCGTAGGTCATCTCGTAGCCCTTCCTCACCCTCTCGATCAAGTCGTGGAAGAGAACCCACAGTCCTTGTTGTTCCCCCTGGTGGTACCACTGCTATCCCGACAGCAACCGTTCCACGATCGCGATCGAGGTCACCCTCCGAGCGTCATAGACCTGGAAGGCTTCACCGCCGAAGTCCAAGTCCCGGTTACAGCTCTGATCCCAGTGACTATAGCAGGCTAAGTCGTCGACGAAGACATCACAGACATCGTCCTGTTGTGTCTGGGACACCCAGTCCTGAAGAGGCCAGCAGTCGTGAGCGAAGGGTTCTGAGACGCCGTCCTAGACCCGAAGAGATCGAAGAGATCCACGAACCACCGCCCGTCAGAACCGTGACGACCTCTCCGACTCGCCGACAATATTCCCCGGGCAGACTTCCGTACACTCCAAGCCGCAGGGATTATTCTCCGAGTCGTACCCACAGGCCGTACTCTCCAAGTCGCAGGGATTATTCTCCAAGTCGCAGGGATTATTCTCCAAGTCGCAGGGATTATTCTCCAAGTCGCAGGGATTATTCTCCAGGTCGCACCCACAGGCCGTACTCTCCTTCCCGCACGAGATCCCCTTCACGAGCACACACACACCGTTCTCCGACACGCACTTACCGTACTCGCCGCTCTATATCATACTCTCCTCGAACAAGGTCCTCTGTCAGCCCTCGATCACGGCGCGTCTTGCGTCGAAGATCCCGTAGCAGGACAAGATCAGGAACTCGAACCCCAACGCGACGTGTTAGCCGCAGTCCCCCAAGGCGAATTGTCGGCCGAAGTCCGACGGGAACTAGGCGGGGTGCAAGCCGAAGTCCTGCAAGAACAAGACGGGACAGAAGCCGCACTCCAACACGACATGTTAGCCGTAGTCCCCCAAGGCGAATTGTCGGTCGGAGTCCGACGGGAACTAGGCGAGGTGCAAGCCGAAGTCCTGCAGGAACAAGGCGAGATAGAAGCCGCACTCCGACGAGGCGGATCTCTCGACGTCGCCCGACGAGGCGTAGTGATAGTCGTAGCCCGAGTCGTAGCACGAGTCGTAGCCAGCCAAGACACGGAAGAGGCAGGTCCAGAAGTATCACCCCTACCGAAGAGCGCTCTGTGAGCCTGACACCGCCTAGGACACGTCGCAGTAGTAGGAGTCCCCCCAGACGAGCAGAGAGGTACCGAAGAACTGTCCGCAGATCAAGGAGTTACACACCTACCCCATCTCATTCGGTTACCCCATCACCTTCGCGATCCCCTCGGCGACCTCCACCTACCCAACCCACTACGAGAGTTGTGATCGGTCCAGGTCCTGGTACCGCTCCGACGTACCTTCCTTACGATTCCCGTCGTTCTGATGTCGTCACTATACCCCGCTCGGTTGAAGGAGAGGAGCCCACGCCCTTGATGAGAACTGTTGCACATATTCGTCAGTGGATTTTTTTTTCCCAAGGAGGTCATCTGCTAACATCCTTCTAGCACCGCCAAGTCTTCGTGACCAGATCGCCGAAGGGGACACATCAGTTCCATACTACCCTCCTTCCGAAGCTGGTGGGACCACACGTCTCCAACGATCCGTTTCGGTTACCCCTGAAGAGTCGGACATTACTGGCGAGCCTGGTCACTCACGCTCACCCAGCCCAAGACGTGTTCCTCCTCCTGGTCGTGCTCGTCCTAGAGCAAGGACCCGCTCGGGGCCAAGATCCCAGGAACTTACCTTTGCAGACGGAGAACGTGAACGGCATGATCGCTTCAGGGAGTTCGAGGAACGCATGGGCGAGCTTGACGAAGCGACCACCGAGGCCGAAGACAGGAGGGAGAGGATCTTCCGCGAGAATGAGGAGGCACGAGAGGCTATCTTTGACGAGGCAGAGTTAAGGAGAGCGGAGGAAGCTGCTCACCGACGGAACCAGATTTGGGCAGACCTAGAAGAGAGACTTCAAGCCCTCCCCCCTGCTACGGTGGCCGTCCCACGTTCAGACGCCGGATCAATCCAATCCATACATGTTGCTGAGAGCACTACCTCAGTCCACACCCCTCCGATCTCTCCCACTGTACCTGTTACACCGATCGTTCTAGGGTCACCCGTTTCTCTCCCAGTAGTGGAGCCCGCGTCAAGGCCAGAGCCTGTTTCGATCCCCGAGGATGCAGCATCCATAGTCCAGTCCATGCAAACCGCTGCTGCTCGTCACGCCGAGGAGATCAGAGAGATCGTGGAGCTCGAACGCGAACAGATGGCTAACGAACGAGCGGAACTCGCGGCAGAGAGAGAGAGGATGATAGAAGAGTGTCGTCAGGAGCGGGCTCGCTTGGATGCGGAGAAGGAAGCTAGGATTGCGGAGTTGGAGACTGAATTGGTACAGGTGAAGGCCGATCTTGAGGCCGAGAGGGCACTGAGAGTCTCGGAGGAGGCAGACCGGAGGGAGAGGGAGAGATCTGAGGACTTGGAGAGGCATGAGGCTGTTCATACTCAGCTCGGCGATATTACAAACCTCGTCCAAGAGCAGCGGGATGAGTGTGCCAGGAAGAAGGAGCTGATGGACGAGCGATGGAACGAAAAGATGAATCGTCGTGTGGAGAAGGACGCTCAGATCGGTAACCTATACGATATGGTGACGAGGATCATCGAGGACAGGGAAGCGGAGAGGATCCGGAGGGAAGAGGAGAGGATCGCTGCTGAGTCTCGACCAGGTGTGTTGACCAGTCATCAGTACTTAGTTTGAGACTTGACTCTGAAAATTTTTAGGAATCGAACGTGTGTTGGAGGAGCTTGCTCGCCAGAATGCGGAACAGCGCGAGTTGTTGGACCAGATGGCTGAGAGCTGGAGGAATGATTCTGCCCGAAATCGTGAAGAAACCTTGGCTGCCATTCGTGAAACTGCGAACGAGCAGGTTCCCTACAACGTGCAAGGGGTAAGTTGCTTATATCCCGCCGTCCCTGCGTCAACTCACACAGTAAACAGTATCTCGATGAGTTCAGCAAGTCTCTTGCAAACGAGGTTCGTATGTTGTTGAACGAAGTTGGAAAACTCCGAGAGGAAAAGCGAAATATTCAATTGTGAGTTCCGTCTGTCTGCGTTGTTCTCGAATTCTAACTGTCCCACAGCGAGGTGGGCACCTTGCTTACCTTGCGCTCCAAGTACCGACCAGGTGGAGAGTTCGATCCTGACTGGTACGGCACTCTCTTGAGCCTTCTTGACGGCGTTCTAATACCTAGTCCCTCTTATAGGCAACCCGATCCCGCTCACTATGGCGGTCCCTGGCCACCTGGCGGAGGACCACCTGGACCACCTGGACCACCTGAAGATCCAGCCCCTCCTGAAGCTCCTCCTCCTCCCGAACCTGCTCGTCCAGCTTGGAGAACAGTCCAACAGCGACCTCGCAAGAAAAAGGCTAAGGAGCCACCCCCGCCACCCCCTGAGCCTGAACCTCGGCCCCCCGTCTCTTCGTGGGCCAAGTGGGAACGTGAGTGTTTGTGGTTTACTCGCGTTGCTACCTTTACTGACCTGTCTTTCTTTAGCTGATACTCGATATGCACCCACTCCGCCGACGACCGAACCCCAACTACTTGTTCCACCCCGAGGAAGCCCTGGGTTGTTCGGACCTCGTTCTCCCCGCGATTCCCTCCAACAGTGATTTAGCTTTCTTGATCGTACTATATGGATTGATTTTAACGACGCTTCACGGCCGCTTACACTCGATTGCATATATGTCTGCTGCACCGTAATTTCTCCCGCTTGTCTATGCCGTTTCGTTGCTATGCTTTGGTATGAACTACTAATCAACCCCATTCCAACACATCGCGCTTGTTCTTGATTCCTTGCATCATTGGAACATGTAGAATACATTTTTTAAACTGGTTTGCGTGCTCATACGTTTTACAGCTTGTCATCTATTTTCCATCTACTTGTCTAATCTTTCCGGTTGTTGTCCTATATCTCTACTAAGGCTTATCTCACTCGCAATATACCGTTGACTATTGTCAAGACTGTTTGGAAATGCAAGAACGATAATATGTGGATTGTGATTCAAGCCTGATTTCCGTTCCGTTGCCGTTCCGCATTCCCACGATGTCTCCTCCTTGGGCGTTAACATCACTGACCAGGCTGAGGCCAGGCATTCCAGTCCGGGTGCTGTGGGAACAAACCTACGCCCCTGCAACACGTGTATCACCCCGGAAATACTCGAAAGCGTCTCCTGAGGCGGACTCGTACTCTAGTTCTCGCATCTTGGCCGACCCAGAACGGCCGGACCTGTTCTATCACTTACTCGAACCTCCTTCTGCTGTATCTGCAACGAACTATGTATTCGGTCTGTCGTTCTTGAACACGTTGAAATCGAAAGGTGACGCGCGGACTTTGCAAATAATCGGGTACTTGCCTGCAAGCGAGGGCGGGCATGCCATCGAGGCTGGGCTGAACGATTTCAGGGAGAATCGTAAGTCAGCATCGACCTCGAGCGACACGTATCGCTGATGGTCTCACCTTGCAGCTGGGTTCAGGAAAATTCTTCATGAAGCGATACGCGAAGGGTTGGAAGAAGGGGTTGACGAGGTTCAAGAGAATGGGGCGCGCCAGCTTCAGGAAGGGTGGATGCATATCCACGGTGCGTCTCTGCCACGATCACCCTCACTCATCTTGGTCCAATTTGGAGATTGTCGTACTTATACGCTTCCAGATGAAAGGAATATCCCACCTCTAGGCCGCATTGGAGATCCTGATGACATCATAGCGTCTGTGAGGGTGCAAGATGGAAAGGTGAATTTCACAGCCATGATCGGATTTGGGAGCGAATTATGATATTGCAACGCTGAAACTTTACATCGCAGTTCTTAACGGAGACTTATCAACCGATGCCCGCGTATCGAATATGTACTTCGGACGGAGTGTTGAAACTCACAGAAGGTCTCGCCCAGAAGCTGAAGCAGGTCTTGGAAAGAGATACGTGATGCATCATCTGCATTCGTGCCATGGAGGTGAGCTTCCATGGACCATATCTATGAGGTCAAGCACTCACATTGTTCCATTGAGTGCAGCTTTACACCTCGGTTCGAGATGGGGTGTGCTAACTTGGTGCCAGCTACCCATCACCGCCGCCAACTCGATTCGCTCAGCTCACGGTTCTGTCGGCTCATTCGGATCACGCCATGAGTATTTTGTGGTATCACTTCTCCGTTGGACTTTCTTTGGGCCTCGAGTCTTTGTAACGATTAGAGTAGAAAAGTCGCACGAACCCTTAGAGTAAAGAGGAATAAAAGGAGCGGGAGCATGTGTACCCATAGAAAGTCCGAGCTTTATCCTTGAACCAAGAGTGGTGGCGGGGCGAGCGCTCGGCCCGACCTCAGCGTATTAATCCCATGGGATACAGCTTCTACGATTCATCCTCCCTTTCTTCATGATCATGTCCATACTATCTATTATTCTCCCCGCAGCCTCGCTCCCGGTCGTTCGCGCAGCCCCATGGCAGATAGTGCACGCGAGACAGTCGAACGGCGACAACGCAGGCACAGGATCATCCGTTGCAATCTGGGTATGTACATCTCGCTCTTTGTTAATGAACCTCAGAAGCTGAACAGTACGTTCTATTCGGCATATGATAGGTTCCAATCGTTGCCGTTGGAGGTTTCTTTCTCTTTGCTGGTTTGGTCGTGTTTCGTAAGAGTAGGAGGCAGGGGTTGGTGGATGGGCAAACGGCTACGAGTGGAAATGTGATCTCGAGTGGCACGAGTACCGCTGCCATCGGTCAAAGTCGTGAACTAACAGCAGCAGAGCTCACTGGTGGCACACGTCCCACGACTACGGCCACCAGAAGACCGCGGCGACCTCGTAGGACCCCCAGTCAAGTCTCAACCAGATCTCTTCCAGCGTATATGAGAGAACCTGGAGCCCACGAAGTAGTTATCTATCGGTATGTCTCTAGACAATCTCGTCCTCTTAGTATCTCATTCGATCATAAATGAGTAGTGGTCTTGAAGATATGGACGAAGACGTCGAAGGGGAACACCAAAATGTAAATGACTCTGCGACCACCACCCCTGACATGACCTTGAACACCGAAAATACCGACCGTAACTCCCTTGATACTACCCGTGTTCTCTTACCGCCCCGCACCGACTCACCAGAGCTGACACGACATAGCGTCAACCTTAGCCGAAACAGTTACGATCATCACGGCTCAGATGAGAGCCACGCTAGACTAATCGACGTTCGAAGAGGGGAGGCACCGGCCTACGAGACCATCGACCTCAACGTCACGGGGGATCCTGCACCCGTCTACCGTCGCCAAAACTCCCAGTCTGTGGGGATATCGGGCTTCTTCAGCAGGTTCATGCCACATCGAGCGAACAACGGCACTGCGAATGAATCGGTTACACTTTCGCCTCTGCCGAATGCCCAAAATTCTACCTTCTCTCCTTCACACTCTCGTGAACCCTCAGCCCAATCCGGAGGATCAGGTGCAGTCTCTGCGGACTCACATGGCTCGCCAAGGAGATCTCGTGTCGGTCAAACTCATCGAGATCGAAATAACAACTCGAGCACAGGCTCCGCGCTTACCGTCATATCCAGAACGCTATCGAGAAATCATGATGACCCTCCATTGACTTCGCCTTCGATGATTTCTCTTAACTCGATCTCCCCTCCTCTTACTCATACCACTACCCGTACCGAATTCACCTACCCCCGTACTGGACCCACATCCGAACAGATCAAGTTCCTCTCTTCGAAAGAGACATTTGGAAGGTTCGCTCTCCCATACGGACCAGATGCCGTCGCGTTCGCTGCTTCGTCGTCGAGACAGGATCTCCCACCGGATTTCGATTCGATACATCGGCCGAGTTTCGGTGATCTTCCACCTAATCCTGATGATGGATCTGGCTCCAACCCGAGAAGATCGATGAGTACGAGAAGGCTCAGTAGTGGCAGTCATTCGGATCGCGGGGAGTCTCCATTCCCTGAATCCACGGAACCGCCCCCAGATCTTGCTTCTCTGGTAGACCCCCCCTCACAACTACCGCTGTCGAAGCAGGAATCAGCTCCGAACCTCGGAGTCGACACCCTCACTTCACTGTCCCAGAGCTCGTTATCGAAACAGAGATCAACCCCAAACCTCGGTGTGGGTCATTCCCCCTTGTCGAAATCCGCTTTGAAATATAAATCGATGGCGAATCTTCAAAGTGATGAAGACGGGAGCTTTCCCCCACGCTCTGTCTCCGCCACAGGTTCCTATTTTACCGCAGGGAGCTTCCATACTGCTCACGATGACGAAGGTGGCTCTATACCCCCGTCGCCCACGGGTGCCCTAGGGCCAGTTCCGCAGATCATGGTCCAACTGCCGTCGAATAATCCTAGTCTGACGAATTTAGCTGAGGACAGAAGCAGCAGCGAGACGGAGGAGTTTTTCGATGGAGATGAAGGTTCAGAGAGCAGCGAGAGTGAAGATGAGGAGGAGAGTGTCATCGGTAGAGAGAACAAGACTCCGAGGGCCGCTTCGGTGAATGAGAGGTATCAATTACATGTTGGAGGAGGAGACCAGGAGGTTGAGGAGGACGATTTGTGCAGTTCAACTGATGAGGGCAGTAGCGGATCCTCTGCATCCGAATCTAGCCCTAGAGGACCTCAGGGCGCGCGCACCCGTACTTCTACCTCCTCTTCATCATCGGACTCGGAGTCAGGTTCTGACGATGAGAGTGAAGTTGAGACTCACTCAAATCACACGGAGGTAGACAGAACGTTGGTGACGGCAGAAACTAGCCGGGTGCGGCATATCTGCGAGGGGACGGACGTGACCTTGACCCCGGAGATAGTCGCCGCTACGCTGAATACGAGCTCTCCCGATCTTACCAAGACGAGCGAGTTGCGGACGGCTGTTATTTGAGCTTAGGCAGGAGCTCTGACCTCAGTCCCTCGCCACCTTTTCTTCCTTTTTTTCTTTCATTTCGAACGCCACCATGCATCCTCTCCAAGATTGTTTGACCCGCCTGCACAGCGTCCCCTCTTTACCCTAACATCCCCATCATCGTCCACCCTGCCGTTAGCTCCCCTTTCCCCTCATCCTCTTGTCTCGCTTAATTCCGTGATGTTCTTTACTGGATTTTTATTGCTCTCATTATGAATTTACATTCCTACACCCTCAAACCACGACTTCTTTTGCGACTTGCTTATATCATCTACTTTGTTCCGCCTGCATTTCATACCTCTTAATATTGTACCAGTTCCTTAGATGACGAGTACATACTGAATGGAGATGACAAGAATGCGCCCTATATGAATTAGCCTACGGCCGGAAGGCTGACGGTGTTATTACCTCTACGTTGCCCAGGGTGTATAAGTGCGAATGAAGCGGCTTTCTTCGTAGTGTTCCGGGGATCAGTTTGTCCTCTAGAACACGAACGAAGCTGCGTGCTCAGTAGCATCCCAGGGTCCTTTAGTTCAATCCGCTTTCAGACGCTAGTCGGGTGTGTTAATCCACCGGCTTAGGCCAGGCTATGTAACGCCAGTAGTTGAAGGATGCCAACTCCGAGGGCTCTCGGATCCATTGTTCAGTTCCTGTTACTTCAACAACAACTACCACCGCTACCACCACGCAACCCATCGATGCATTATGCATCCAGACTCTTGTCGTATATTGACGGTCTGGAGACTGAACTGATCAGATATCTGAATCTTGATATCGATATGGACCTTCCAAGCCGACGACCCACGAGCGCCGAGCGCCAATACACATGTAGTCTACCCCGTGGCTTCTGTGTGTGTAGTTTGAGCCCGACACCTGCTTATCAGCACGTTCTCCACCGCCCTCTCCGTCATGTCCCCAGCTAATCCGAGATCGCCCACACGAAACGCCAAACGAGAGAGAGGTCAGATCTTGTCGATTCTGTTAGCTGGTCATTGTCTAACGCCTTTGTGAGCTAGTGTTCTCAAATAATGTGTCTCCGGGGTTGAATTTCCTTCCACCACTCGACCCCAAGTCCGTGGAGTTTGCAGAGTTAT
>Ga0307512_10002436_pt1 | contig 23584 bp, 13 predicted proteins | sample 14_EM_MG_FD_200267 | JGI IMG/M metagenome (GOLD analysis project Ga0307512, IMG submission 200267) | Populus trichocarpa ectomycorrhiza microbial communities from riparian zone in the Pacific Northwest, United States - 14_EM | ecosystem: Host-associated > Plants > Roots > Unclassified | place...
CGGGATCCAGCCGGGCGAGCCGTCATACTCGTCGGCCGGCGTCATCGCGTTGACGACCAGAAGGTAGGTGGGCACCAGCCAGAGCACCGCGAGCACGAGCAGGAGGCCGTTTCTAGCTATCCGGATCATGGCGACCCCCTAGCCGCGTTTCGGCATCTGCTGGCGGAGGTAGACCCAGGAGACCGCGACCACGATCGCGGCGAGCACCACGGCGATCGCGGCGCCGAAGCCGTAATCGCTGACCACGAAGGTCTGCCGGTACATGGTGACCGCGAGCGTCTCCGAGACACCGCCCGGCCCGCCGCCGGTGAGCAGCCAGATCACGTCGAACACGCGCAGGCTGTTGGCGATGCAGATGCCCACCACGACGACCGTCACCGGACGCAGCTGGGGAAAAACGATGTGGCGGAACAGCCCGAAACCCTCCGCGCCATCCAGGATGCCGGCCTCCACCGTGTCCGTGGGCACGGCCTGCAGGCCGACCAGGAACAGGATGACCGCGACACCCACCGCCTGCCAGGTGTTGGCGACGATCATGGCAATCGCGTTGGTCGGCCAGGTGAGCAGCCATTCCCGCCGCAGCGAATCCAGCCCTACCCAGCCGAGGGCCTGATTGAGGGCACCGTCGCTGCGCAGGATGAAGCCCCAGATGGCGGCCGTCGCGGTGCCGGAGATGGCGTAGGGCACGATGAAGATGTACCGGACCCAGGCCCGCCAACCGCTTCCGTTGGTGAGCACCGCGATCAGCAGGCCGAGGGCCACCGGCAGTAGCAGCGTTCCTACCGTCCACATGAGAGTGTTGAGCAGCGAGTGGCGGAATGCGGGGTCGCCGAGCAGCCGGGTGTAGTTGTCGACCCCGGTGAACCCGGCCGGGCCGATCCCGTCGTAGTCGGTGAAGCTCTGATAGGCGGTGACCGCGAAGGGAACTAGCAGGATAACGCTGACGAGCGCCAGCGCGGGGGTCAGGAAGGCAGCGTTGCCGATGCGCCTCGCCCATGGCGAGGTCAGTTCCGCTTTCGCCACTTCGCCCACTCGTCGTCGGCGCGCTGCTGCATCTTGCTCAATGTGGGATCGATGTTCGCCTTGCGGGGCGAGACCATGAACGCCGCCAGGTCCTGGACGTTGCCCTCGACGAGCGCGGGCGGGCTGGCCTCCCAATACCGCTCCAGCGGAACCGGTTTGAGCTGCTGCACCTGCGTGGTCACCGCGGTGAGGATCGGGTTGGTGATGCCGACCTGCGGGTTGGCCGAGATGTCGTTGATCTGGTTCACCCAGGTTTGCTGGACCTGGGGGTTCAGCCACTCACCCATCGCCTTTTCGGCCGCGGCCACGTTGTTCCCGCGCGTCGGCACCGCGAAGACTCCACTCTCGACGATCACCGACGGCTTGGTGTTCGGCGTGATCGTCGGCAGCACGAAGGCGCCGTAGTCGGCGTCGGTCAGGCCGTTCTGGCTGAAGATGGCGTTGCGCCAGGTGCCCATCGGGACCATCGCCACCTTCCCCGCCTTGAACATCGCCGGCTCGTTGTCCCAGGGGGTGTCCGGCGGCGTGAAGAAGCCCCGCGCGTAGAGATCCGACCAGATCCCCATCGCTTTGCGCGCGGGCTCGTCGGTGTACTTGGCTTCGCCGTTCACCAGCTTCTGGTAGAAGTCGGGGTCGAGCTTGCTGAGGATCTCGCCGAACCAGATGAACGCCGTCCAGCCCGCCTCCTGGGTGGCGAAGAACGGCGTCACCCCGGAAGCCTTTATCCGCTGCGCATTGCCGACGAACTGGTCCCATGTGGTCGGTACGGACAGGCCCAGGTCGGCGTAGATGTGCTTGTTGTAGTAGATGACCCAGTACGACTTGTACATCGCTCGAGAAGCTGGCCTTGGTGTCGTCGCTGACCCAGCCGTTCTTCACCGCCGTGTCCCACTGGGCGTCGAGGTTGGCCAGGCCGCCGCCGCGGGCCAGGTCCTGCAGGCGATACCCGCTCCACCACTTGATGATGTCGGTGACGCTGCTGGACTGCAGCGAGGAGCGGATGACCTGCTGGTAGTTCTCGGTACTGGGAACGTTTCGCGGCTCAAGACCGCGGCCCGTCAGCTTCTTCAGCTCCTCCCCCGCCGCCTTGTACGCCGGCACGAAATCGGCTCGGTCGCCGTTGAGGCTGAGGGTGTCCCCCGACGAGCCATGCGTCTGCGAACCCTTGGCACAGGCGGTTAGTAGCAACACGGCCACGGCGAGCGCAGCCAGCAACTTTCGATGCCTCATGAGTTTCTTCCTTCGCGAGGACCCTTCCGCGGGGTTGGCTTGCCTCTGGCCTCGTCTCGCCGCCGAACGTTGGTGTGTGCCCGGTTGACGACTCCGCCGTAAGGTCATATAAATAGACATAAGTCAATATTATTAATTAATATAATCCGATGATTAAGACGTGTCAAGAGTGGTAGGGATCTATCTCTCGGAGTGTTCGGGGCAGCACGACGCTCGCCCCCGACGATGGTCCATCGGGGGCGAGCGAAATCGGAGCCGACCTGCTCGGACGACTGATATCCCGATCCAGGACGTCCGCTCGGGTCAGGACTGCGGCGCGCAGCAAGAACTGTGCGCCGGAGCGAAAGATCGCTCGGCGGTCGGACACAACAGTTGAGGCCAGGCGTGACCGCGCCGGAATGTTGTGTCAACCGATCGGGAGAACGTGGTGGGACTGCTCGAAGGCAAGACCGCGGTGGTGACCGGTGGCTCGACGGGAATCGGCTTCGCCGGGGCTCGCCGTTTCGCCGAAGAAGGGGCTCAGGTCTATCTCACCGGCCGACGGCAGGAAGAGCTGGACGCGGCCGTCAAGTCCATCGGCTGGGGCGCGGTCGCCGTTCGCGGCGATGTCAGCCGACCGGCCGATCTCGACCTGCTGTACGAGCGGATCGCCGCGGACGGCCGGCGGGTGGACGTGGTCTTTGCGAACGCCGGAATCGCCGAGCTGGCGCCACTCGCGCAGGTCACCGAGGACCATCTCGACCGCATCCTCGGGGTGAACGTGAAGGGCACCCTCTTCACCGTGCAGAAGGCGCTGCCGCTGCTCAACGACGGAGCCTCCGTCATCCTCTCCTCCTCGATCTGGACGGTTGAGGGGCCGGAAGGCTTCGGCGTCTACTCGGCCACGAAGACCGCGATCCGCTCCTTTGCCCGCACCTGGGCCAACGAGCTCAAGGGCCGCGGCATCCGAGTCAACGCGGTGAGCCCCGGCACGATCGATACGCCCGGCCTCAACGAGCTCCTCGCCGGCGCCGGCACCGACCAGGCGGCCCAGGTCAAGCAGTTCCTGGTATCCCGCATACCGCTGGGCCGGATCGGTACGCCCGATGATGTCGCCGACGCGCTCGTGTTCCTGGCCTGCGACCAGAGCCGATTCATCACCGGCACCGAGCTTTTCGTGGACGGCGGCACCGTACAGGTCTGACGATCAGATCGGGCGGCGCCGCCCGTCAGGGTGGCGCCGCGGAGCCGGCGGTCTTCCGATAGCTGCTTGGGGTCACGCCGAATTCCTGCCGGTAGGCGGTGGTGAACACCGCGTGACTGGTAAAACCCGAGGCGTAGGCGATGCAGCCGATCGATTGTCCGGCCCAACCAGGACTGGCCAACCGGGAACGGGCCAGACGCAGCCGTTCCGAGCGGATCAGGTCACGCGACGTGGTGCCGGCGGCCTGAAGCACATCCTGGAGGTAACGAGCCGACCAGCCGAGGGCGCGCGCGATCCGGGCGATGGTGAGGTCGTGCTCGTCGGCATGGCGGCGGACGTACCGCCGGATCTCCGCCTCGATCTTGGCTCGTTGCTCGGCCGGTGCGGAGTCGGACCCGCCGTCGGCCGCGAACAAGATGAGGTCGAGCAGTTGGTCGCCGGCGAAGTCGAAACTCGCCTCGGTGAGCTGCTCACGTTCCTCATGCAAGGTGAAGGCCATCCGCCGGATCAGCCGGCCGAGACCGCTGACGCCGTTGAGGGCCGGCGGTCTGCGGGCCGCGGCGGGACTACGGCGCTCGACCTCCGCACCGGGGACGATCAGGGCGAGCGAGACGAAGTCCTCCGCATGAGCGAAGGTCACCGGGCGGTCGATCTCACAGAACGCCAAAGCGCCGGCTCCGATGTCGGCGGCCGCTGATCCCTGCGGCTCCACCCGGGCCGTCCCGGCGATCGGCATCAGCAACTCGAAGGTGCCGCGAGGATCAGCCCGGATATGTCGCCGTTGCCGGGCGAACTCCTCCTGGACGTTGCCGCATAACGCTATCGCGTATTTCGTCGACCGCTGCCACTCGAGGCGCCCCGCCCACGGCGCGCCGTCGGCCACAGTCATATGACTCGCACCGTGCAGGTCGAGGAAGGCGTCGCGCCAGCTGTCGACCGTAGCGACGGAATCGGGTGAGTTCCAGCGATACATGCCGACTGCCGTCAACCCTCTCATCCGAGAAGCGCCACCGGCCCCCGGAGCTTCTGACCCAGCGAGCCTAGCGCGCGCAGGTTACGTGCCCCACGCCTCGAATTCGTAGATTCGTGCCGCGTTGTCGGTGGTCTGCGTCGGGGTGGTGATATTGAGCCGGACGTATCGTGCTGTTGTGGTTACCGGGTGCGTTGTCGTGCTTTCCGAGTTGGCGCTGACCGTCACGACGGTCTGCCACGGCTCCGCCGTGTCCGAGCGCACCGCGATGGTGAAATCCTTGGTGTTCCAGGCCGTGGATTCGCCGCCGGCGCCAGCGTGCTTAACCACAAAGCTGCTGAGGGTACGGGCGGAGCCGAGGTCAACCTCGAGCCATTTCGCCGTGCCCAGCGAGCACCATTTGTCGGCGTTGCCCCCACTGATGCTTCCGTTCACGGCCTTCGCCGCGCTCTCGGTCGCGGCGCACTGGGAGTCTGCGGTGGCCGGCTGGTTGAGCGCCAGGTTCGCCGCGACAGGTGTGTCGCTCCAGTCCACCTCGGTGCTGACGGCCGCGGATCGGCCGCCCTCGGCGCCGACCGCTTGTACCTCGATGGTGGTGGTGGATTCGGTGCCGACACGGTCGAGCCGCGGCACGAAATAGGCGTCGTTCGTGGTGCCACCCAAGTAGGTACGGGTGCCGTCCACGTTGCGGCGGAAAACGTCGTAGTGGTGCACCGGCCCGCTCGCGGCGTTCCAGGCGAGGCGCAGCGTTTTGCGGGTCGACGACACATCCGTCACGCCGAGCACAGACAGCGCGGAGGGCGCCTCAACCGAGTCCACGTCGCCGTCGTACACGGCGAGCCGGCCGACCCGGATCGAGTACGAATCCACCGCCTCGGAAGCTTGGGCACGGAGTCCGAGCTGGGCGATCGTGCGTCCCGCGTACGCGGAAAGGTCGAGGGTTTTGCTCTCCCAGCCCGTGCCGGTGGTGGCGCCGAGGTCGATGTAGTTGAACGAGGTCGGATCGTCGGTAAACGCCACCGCCGCCGCCAGATGCGTCGGGCCGGCCGTCGGGTTCTTCACGACGACGGACAGCTTCGTATCCGCGCCTACCGGGAGCCGGGTCTGATAGAGCCGCACGGTGTTGGCGGCATCCAGCCGACCGGACAGCAGCAGGGAACTACCGCCCTCGTACGCATCGGTGAAATCGATGCTCGGAGTCAGTTTCGTGCCGGAGGACTGCACGACCCAGCGATAGGTGGGCGGCACGTCCTGGAGCGACAGGTTATTCCACCCGCTGGTGCCCAGCCGCTCGCCGCCGATCGCGTAGAAATCGCCCTGACCGGAGTTGAAACTGGTCACAAACGGCTTCGCGGTAATCGCGGTGGACTCGGCGACGTAGTTGGCCAGCCCCTTCCAGGACGACGTCGTGCTGGTGTTAGACGGGTCGCTGTTGGCGCCCACCCAATACCGTGCGTCGCGGCTGTAGAAATCGGCGCGCGACGTGGACGACTTCCACGTCCATTCGGGTCGGTAAAGGCCGAGCCCGGTCACGTGTCGTTGGCCGTCGGGGAACACCGAAGCCCAGCCGACCGACGTGTTGTAACCGTTGGCCTCGGTGTCGATACCGGCGTACAGGTCGTATTCGCTGCGGCCGAGTCCTTGGGCGGTCGTGCGCGAGGTTGTCTGCTTGCTCGCGGTCCAGCCGAAGTCGAGAAACATGGAGTCGGAGACCCGCGTGGAGCCGTCCTGCAGGAAAGCGTCGTTGGCCGAGTTCAGCCCGTCCTGCCAGGAGACCGCGCCGCTCTCGGTCATCGCGTCGTACCACATGAATTCGACGGGGCCACGCGAGCGGGCATAGGTCATGGTGTTGCGGACCTCGGTTGCCAGCGCCGCATTTCCGCCGCCGGTCTCCTGGTTGATAAACCAGCCGTCGAAACCGTAGTACTGCGCCACCTGCGCAAGCTTGTCGGCCACCGGATAGCTGTCCCCGGACTTCTGGACGAAATCACGCACCCACTGGATCTGGCCACCGTACGCGACGGGCGGGAAGAACACTGTGCCGTAGACCTTCACACCGTTGCGGTGCGCGGCGTCGATGACAGTGGCGTTCGGGGCGAGGATCAGGCCCTCGCTCGCCGAGCCGCCCCAGAAGACCAGCGTGTCGACGTACTGCCAGTACGGGAACGCGTAGTAGTTCGCGTCCAGCGCGCCCTGCGACGGGTTGGCGGACGTCGGCGCGAAGGAGACCAGGGAGGCGATTTTGCCTTCGCCGGCGTGCGCGTTCGGGTTGGCCTTGAGCACGGGGTCAGCGGTACGTGCGGCGAGCGGCACCTTGGCCCGGTTGAACCGGGCGTCCGGATCGGTGGCCGGGTCCCAGGACAGGATGGAATTCGGGAACCAGTACGAGGCATACGGCTGACCGCCAGAGGCCAGCGCCGCGGCGGTCTCCGCCAAGGTGGCTGCGGTTGCGGGCCTGGGACTCGCGGCCGCGAGCAGGACCACCGCGACGAAACCGGAAAGCAACAGGCGCAACGGTTTCACCGTGGTCTCCTCGCGAACGCTTCGATCACCGGGCCGTCGGACCATAGGCCGAAAGCCTTGAACAAGTGAGTCAGACGATAGGCACGAGTTTCATAATGGTCAATATCCATTGCGGCGTTCACTCGATGTCCACTACGGAGAGGCAGTGTTGGGCACGTCCTCCGTGCGGCAGCCGCGACCGGCTCAGGCCGGCAGGGCGTGGAAGCCGCCTCAGCCGGCCTCATCACGCCAGCTCGGCGAGCAACTCCCCTGGCGACGTCACCGGAACGACCTGCCGTCGGGCGACGGCGAAATTTCGAAGACCAGGTGCCTGCGGGCTCGGTACTCTTCTGACCTTCGTGACAGGAGATAGCCGCATGACTCGCTTCGACATCCGTACCGTCAACCTGAAGTCCCTCAACTCGCTCACGAAGTACCCGTCGATCCCCACCTATCACGAGCTCGATCCGCGCAACGGTGGGCTGCTCGACAACCCCACCACCTTCACCGGTCAAGTCATCGGCACCGAAAAGGTCGACGGCACCAACTCGCGCATCGTCTTGCTACCCGACGGCAGCTACCTACTCGGCTCCCGCGAGGAGTTGTTGTACGCCAAGGGTGATCTGATCGGTAACCCCAGCCAGGGCATCGTGGCCAGCCTGAAAGCCGAGGCGGAAAGGCTCACCCCGCTGACCGATACCGGCACCGCGGTCGTCTTCTACCTTGAGTTGTTCGGCGGCAAAATCGGCGGCCAGGCCAAGCAGTACAGCACCATCGGCTCGATCGGATGGCGGCTGTTCGACATCGCCCACATCGACCAATTCGACGAGCGACTGTCGTGGCCGGCCGAGCGGATCTCGACCTGGCGCGACGGCGGCGGGCAGACCTTCGCCGAGGAGCGCGATCTCATCAGCGAGGCCTCGGCGACCGGCTTCGAGCTGACCCCACGCCTGTTCGCCCTCGACGCCGGCGAGCTACCAACCCAGATCGAGAAGATGCACGCCTTCCTCGGTGAGCGGTTGCCCGGCACGCTGGTGGCGCTGGACGACTCGGCGAAAGGCACGGCAGAGGGCATCGTGTTGCGCAGCCCAGACCGTTCGACGATCGCGAAAGCACGCTTCCACGACTACGAGAGGACCCTCAAGCGACGGGCAACCGGACGGTGACCGGATGAAGGCACACGCAGGTCGGCTTGCGCGGATACCGGTGTCACCGATTCGGATTCCATCACGCTTTATGGCGCCTGGGTGGTCCTGGCCTCGGGGCTGCGGGCCGCTTTGTGGTCCGGCTCCCTCTTTCCGGCGGCGGGCAAGGTAATCAGCAGCACGGCTGCTGCGAGGAGGGCGATGAAAGCGATCCAGCCCGCGCCGACGTGCATGGCATGGATGAACGCGTTATCGGCGGCCTGAGCAAGGGTGGGCCGATGGATAGCGGTGGCGACGTGGCGGGCCTGTTCGGCGGAAATTCGCGCCTGATCCTGCACCGGACCGGGCGCACCCGCCAGCGAAGGTTCGATCGCACGTTGGTACACGATCGACATGATTGTGCCGCCCACGGCGATTCCGACCACACTGCCGGTTTGTCGCACGGTGTTGGTGACGGCGGATCCCGCACCGGCCTGTTCCAACGGCAGGTTGCTGATCATTGCGGCCGTAACCGGGCCGATCACCATGCCGATCGAGAGACCCTGTACCAACAACAGGATCTCGATCCAGACGAGTGGGGTTTGCAGTCCGAGCAACCCGTAGCCGCCCATGCTCAGCGCGGCCACGGTTAGCCCCGGAACAGCGACAGGACGTAGCGACAGGCGGCGGACCAGGCGCGTGCCAAGGGGCGCCCCCACGAGCGCGCCGCATGCGGTCGGGATATTGGCCAAGCCCGCCTTCATCGGTGAAAATCCGAGAGCGCCTTGCAGGTAAAACGCGTTATAAAAGGTAATGGCGGCCACGCCGAAGAGCAGCAATCCGAGCGCCACATTGCCGCCACCGAATGTGCGTTGCGCGAGCAGTCGCGGATCAAAGCCGGGCGCCTTGACACGCAGTTCGACGAGTACGAACCCAGCCAGCAGCACCAGACCGACAACGATCGGCGCCCAGACGTCGGTACGACTCCACCCAGCCACCTGCCCCGCCCGGATCAGCCCGTAGGCCAACGCCACGAGCCCACTGATCGACAGCAACATTCCGGCGGGGTCCAGCGACCGCAGGGTGGGGCTGCGGAAATTCGGAACCAGCGCGGCGAGCCCGGCCAACGCCAATGCCGCGACCGGGACATTAATCAGAAAGACCGAGCCCCACCAGAAATGATCGAGCAGGAACCCCGCCAGCACCGGGCCGGCGGCCATGCCAACACCGGCCGACGTCGAGAAAATGCCGATCGCTGCGGCCCGCTCGGGGCCGGTAAAGGTCCACATAAGGATGGCCAGGTTGGCGGGCGTGATCAGCGCGCTGCCCACCCCCATCGCAGCCCGAGCCGCAATCAGTTGGCCCGCATCGCTTGCGTACGCCGCGCATAGCGAGGACCCGGCGAAGATCACCAACCCACTGGTGAACACGGTGCGGTGACCGAATCGATCGCCCAACGCGCCTGCCGTGAACATCAATGTGGCGAAGGCCAGCGTGTACGAACCTGTCGCCCATTGCAGCTGGCCGGGATCGGCCCCCAGGCCACGGACCGGGTCGGCAAGGGTCGCAAGCGTGGTGCTCAGGACGGTATTGTCCAGCCAAATCAGCAGCGAACACAGCATGAGAACGGCAAGAATCAACTGCTGCCTAAACTTCGGCAACGGTGGAGGCGCAGTCATGAACACCTTTAGATATCAGTCGACGAGAACCTGAACGACTGGACCATAAGCAAACTCCACGGCGCTGTCAAATTTGATTTTCTTTGGCAATACCGTTGCGGCCGAGCGGATTCTATGGCCTCTGCCGCCTTTGCAAATTGACGGATTTCATGCCTTCCAGAGCGTTGCGACTTAGCGCATTTCATGCCCTCAATGGGCTATCGCACCGCGTGCTGCGCAAACACCACTCCCGGCCCATCGTGGACCGACGATCACGGGCCGGCGCCCGGCACCACCAGGCCGGACTCGTACGCCATGATGACCGCCTGGACGCGGTCGCGGACGCCGAGCTTGGCCAGCACCCGGCTGACGTGTGTCTTGATCGTCTCGGAGCTGACCATGAGCCGCCCGGCCATCTCGGCGTTGGAGAGGCCCTCGGCGATGAGCCGCAGAATCTCGGTCTCGCGGGTGGTCAGCGGTGCCGGGAGATCGCTCGGGGCGCCCTGGCGTGGCCGCAGCCGGTTCACCTCGCCGATCAGGCGCCGGGTGACGGTCGGAGCGAGCAGCGCGTCGCCGGCCGCGACCACGCGGACCGCCTCGAACAGCCGCTCGGCCGCCATGTCCTTGAGCAGGAAACCGCTGGCGCCGGCGTCGAGCGCCTCGTAGACGTACTCGTCCAGGTCGAAGGTGGTGAGCATGATGATCCGCGGCGCGGTCTCCCCGGCGGCGGCCAGGATCTCGCGGGTCGCCTCGATGCCGCCCATCCGGGGCATGCGTACGTCCATGATGACCAGGTCGGGTCGCTCATGCCGGCAGATCCGCACCGCGCTCTCACCGTCCGGTGCGCGCCCCACCACGACGAAGTCGGGCTGCGTGCCGAGCAGCGCCGCGAACCCCTCGCGCACGACCTCCTGGTCGTCGACGATCACGATCCGCACCGGGCCCGCCGTCACGGCGTCCCGTTCACGGGCAGCACCGCTTCCACGACGAACCCGCCCGTGCGGCTGCGCCCGGTCCGCAGTGTCCCGCCGGCCAATGCCACCCGTTCGCGCATCCCGAGCAGGCCCAATCCCTCCTCCGACGGCTCACCGCGGCCGTCTCCCCAGGTGTTCCAGACGTACAGGTGCAACCGATCCGGATGGAAACCTACCTCGACGTCCACGGCCGCACCGGGCGCGTGCTTGCGCGCGTTGGTCAACGCCTCCTGGACTATCCGGTACGCGGTCAGCTCGAGCCCGGGAGCCAGCCGCCGGGACGGGCCGCGCACCACCAGGCGGATCTGCGGGCCGCCGGCGATCTGCGCGTGGTCGACCAGGGTGATCAGCTCGTCCAGCCCCGGTTGCGGGAGCCGCGCGGCATCCGGCTCGGCGTCGCCGCGCAGCACCCCGAGCACCCGCCGCATCTCGGTGAGCGCCTGCCGCGCTGTGTCACCGATGGCGAGCAGCTTCTCGGCGCCCTCGGGCGGCAGGTCGCGTACGGTCATCCGGGCCGTCTCGGCCTGCACCGAAATCAACGAGATGTGATGGGCGACGATGTCGTGCAGCTCGCGGGCGATCCGGGCGCGTTCCTGCCGGGCGGCATAGGCGTAGGCCATGTCGGTGTTGGCGCCGGTGGCCGCCTCCTGCACCGCGGTCCGCGAGTGCGACTGGCGGCTCCCGCCGGCCAGCAGCGCCCCGGCCACCACCCCGAGCAGGATCGCGCCGAACACCTCGCCGCCAGGGCGGGACCCGATCGGCGCCACCGCGTACGCGGCGAACGGCAGCGCGAACGCCAGCCCGGTCCGGACCGAGCCCCGGGCGCCGACCAGGTAGAGCGCGCCAGTCAAGGCCGGCAACGTGGCCACTGTGGGCGACTCGCCGAGCAGCAGGGCCAGCAGCACGCTGCCGCTAATGACGGCGGCTGCGGCGGTGCGGCGTACGAAAAGGAAAGCGACCGGGACGGTGCCGCAGAGCGCGAGCACCGCGGCCTGTAGCAGGATTGCGAAATTTCCTCCGGATCGCGCCACCGCCTCTGCGACACCCGCCGCGCCGAGCACCGCAGCGATCACGGAAGGCAGGTTCACGCTGCCCATTATGTGTGCGCATCCGCGGCGGAGAGTCCCCCGTGCGGGGGAGGCCGCGGGCGAAAAAGATGGCTCCCGATGGTGACTACCCGGCCCGGGTGACGCCGTAGGGTCTCCGCCGTGACCAATCTGACGATCGAGGCCCGTGAGCTGGTGAAACGGTACGGGTCGACGCTCGCTGTGGACCGGTTCAGCTGCACTGTAGAGGCTGGGCGGGTCACCGGTTTCGTGGGGCCGAACGGCGCCGGGAAATCCACCACGATGCGAATGATGCTCGCGCTTGACCGGCCGGACGGGGGTGCCACGCTGATCGGCGGAAAGCCCTACACCGCCTATCGCGAGCCGGCCCGCACGGTGGGTGCGCTGCTCGACCCCGAGGCGGTGCATCCGGGCCGGCGCGCGGCCGACCGCCTCCTGTGGATGGCGCAGTACAACGGCATCCCCCGCAAACGCGTCAACGAGGTGCTGCAGATCGTGGGACTGGAGTCGGTCGCCCGTAAGCGGGTCGGCGGCTATTCGCTAGGCATGCGCCAGCGGCTCGGTATCGCCGGGGCGTTGCTCGGCGACCCCGGCATCCTGATCCTCGACGAGCCGGTCAACGGTCTCGACCCCGAGGGCATCCGGTGGATCCGCGGCTTGCTCAAGCAGCTCGCGGCCGAGGGACGTACCGTCCTGGTCTCCAGCCACCTGATGAGCGAGTTGCAGGACACCGCCGACCACCTGGTCATCATGGGTCGCGGCCGACTGCTGGCCGACACCAGCGTCAAGGAGCTACTCGATCGGACATCCGGTGAGCAGGTCGAGGTGCGCACCACCGACCGGGCCAAGGCGGTCGAGGCGCTCACGCTGGCCGGGGCGACCGTGGCGGTCACCGGGGCGGAGACGGTGACCGTCTCCGACCTGCCCACCGAGCGCGTCGTGTCGCTGCTGTCGGCCGCGGGTGTGCCGTTCACCGGCATCGGCCAGCACCGGGCGTCGCTCGAGGACGTGTACATGGCCTTGACCCGCGAGCACACCACGTTCGCGGCGGCGCCCGAAACCGAGGAGGCGCTTACGTGGTAACGGCCGAACCGGGTCTGCTGCGGATGACCGGCCGGGCGCTGCGCGCGGAGTGGACCAAGCTGCGGTCGGTGCGCAGCAGCGGGCTCGCCCTGCTCGCCCTGGTCGCCCTGACCATGCTGCTGAGCCTGGTGGGCGCGTCGCTGAGCACGAGCAACGCCAACCAGCAGAAGATCTCGGTGGATCAGTTCCACTTCGTGCACCAGCCGATGACCGGCGACGGCACGGTGACCGCCCAGGTCACCGCGCAGGCCGACACCGGCGCCTGGGCCAAGGCCGGCCTCATGATCAAGGATGGCACGGCGAGTGGATCGTCGTACGCCGCGATCATGGTCACGCCCGGTCACGGCGTGCTCATGCAGGCCGACGCGAAAACCGAGTTGACCGAACGATCGGCCACCGGCGCACCCTGGCTGCGGCTGACCCGCGCCGGGCAGTCGGTCACCGGCTACGAGTCGGCCGACGGCGTCACCTGGACCACGGTCGGCACGCTGACCGTGACCGCCCCGGCGGCCAGCACCCAGGCCGGGCTGTTCGTGACGTCGCCACCCAAGCTGCATCTGATGGGTGAGATCCCCAACTACGAGCCGGTTCTGGGCGAGGCGACGTTCAAGAACGTCACGCTGAGCACCGCGCACCAGGCCAAGTGGACGGACACCGAAGTGGCCCTGCCCCCGGCCGCCGAGTCGGCGGTGGCGGTCGGCGAGGGCGCTCCGACCACGCCGGTGCTCGACGGCAAGAGCACGTGGGTGGCCGACGGCACGGTCACGGTGACCGGCAGCGGTGACATCGGCCGGGCTGGCATGGGCGGCATCAACCTGACCGACGTGGACCGGGTCAAGGCCGGTCTCACCGGGATCCAGTTCGGCCTGATCGGCGCCATCGCCATCGGCGCCCTGTTCATCACGGCCGAGTTCAAGACCCGGACCATCCGTACGACGTTCGTCGCCCGGCCCGGCCGCGCCGCCGTGCTGACCGCCAAGTCGATCGTGCTGGCCGGCGTCGTGTTCCTCACCGGCCTGGCCGTCTCCGTGGCGGTCTACTTCATCACCCGGCCGATGCAGACCCGCAACGGCTACCGGGCGCCGATCTATCCGCAATCCTCGTTCTTCGATCCGGCGGTGCTGCGGGCGATCCTCGGCGCGTCGCTCTTCCTGGCCCTGATCGGCCTGTTCAGCCTGGCCATCGGCACAATCGTGCGGCGCACCGCGGACGCGATCATCATCCTGCTCACGCTGCTGGTGATCGTGCCGACCATCGCCGGCGGCGCCTCGCACAGCGCGTACGCGTTCATGGGCCGGGCCACCCCGTTGGCCGGCATATCGATCCTGCAGACGATCCCGCTGGCCCCGACCTCGACCGCGGTGGTCACCGGCACCTGGTCGGGCTTCCTGGTGCTCTGTGGCTACACGCTGGTCGCCCTGGTGGCCGCGTTCTGGGTGCTCAGGAGGCGGGACGCATGAGGAACGCGCTGCGGGCCGAGTGGACCAAGCTGCGGACCCTGCCCTCGAACGCCTGGACGATGGTCGGCCTGGCCGTCCTGATGGCCGCCGGCGCGGTCGTCGTCATCGCCGCCACCGACGTGCCCGGCTGCCGGGTCGACCGGGACGGATGCCCGCCCCAGGACGTCACCGCGCTCATGCTGATGGGCGTACACGTCGCTCAGATCGCGGCGATCGCGCTGGCCGCCGCGGCGATCTGCGCCGAGTTCCAGCCCCGGCTGATCCGCGCGACTTTCGCGATGAAACCGCAGCGGCGCACCGTCTTCGCCGCCAAGGCTCTGGTGGTCGGCGGCGCGGTGCTGGTCACCGCGCTGGCCGGGACGATCGCGGCGATCCTGATCGGCCGCTCGGCGACGACGAGCAAGGGGCTGACCGCGCAGCGGGGCTACCTGCAGCCGGCGCTGACGGCCGGGTCGCTGCAGCGTGCGGTGCTGGGCACGGTGCTGTATCTCATCCTCGTCGCGCTGCTCACTGCCGGCATCGCGGCGGCGGTCCGGCATGTCGGGGCGGCCATCGGGATCGCGGTGACCGCGCTCTACGGGCCGTACATGGTCACCGTGCTGGTGCCGATGTCGGCCCATACCCTGACCCGGATCCAGGACGCCGCACCGATGATGGCCGGGCTCGCCGTTCAGACCACCGTCGCCGGCACCGGCACGTCGTCGCTGTCGCCGTGGGCCGGCCTGGCGGTGCTCGCCGCCTACGCCGTCGGTACGCTGCTGATCGGCGGGGCCTTGTTCACCGTCCGGGATGTGTGATCGCCGTTTGCCGGGTCGGGGTCGGTCCACGGGGGCGGCGGGGCAGTCATCCATGAATTTGGCACGCTGCCTTTCGGCACGGGCCGGTCAGCCGTGGCGACCCTGACATAATCGATCGCGATCGTTGGGCAGATCGGGGAAGACTGATGGCGGCTATCGATGGTGGGCGGCGCGCGGCGCGGGATGTGGTGGTGCGCCGGGCGGTCCGCGACGCCTTGACGCCGGCCGGGCGGGCAAAGCTGCGTACGGGTAAGCCGACGCCATGAACGCGCCCGACGAAGAACCCGGCGGGTATGCCGACGTCGCTTTCGAGGCGGAACGGCCAGGTCCGCAACCGGTCCCGGCGCCGCCCGATCCCGGGCAGGCCGGCACCGTTGACAGCCTCGCCGAACGGTTGCGTTTGCTGAAGGTGTGGGCCGGGAATCCGTCCTACGAGGCGATCAGGAACCAGGTCAACAACGCGTGGGCCGCGGCGGGCCGGCCGGAGACCGAGTTGGTGGGTAGGACCACCGTTGTGGACTGCTTCCGGTCTGGCCGACGGCGGCTGAACACCGACCTGGTCGAGGCGATTGTGCAGGCGCTGCACCCGGACGTGGGGTACGTGGCGCACTGGCGGCAGGCGCTGCGAGTTATCGCCGGGGAGAGCGCGGCGGCGGCCCAGGTCCGGATCCAGGACACCCTGCCGCCGGACTTGGCCGGGTTCACCGGCCGCACTGCCGAACTGGACCGGCTGGCGAGCGCGCTTGACGGCAGCCACCAAAACGGCGGCGCCGTAGTGATCTCCGCGATCGAGGGGATGGCCGGGATCGGCAAGACCCAGCTCGCTATCCGCGCCGGTCACGTCCTGCTCCAGGAGCAGGCGCTCGATCGGGTGCTGTTCGTCAACCTGCGCGGCTTTCACCCCGACCCCAGCCAACCACCCGCCGACCCGGCCGCGGTCCTGGAAGGCTTCCTGCGTCTGCTCGGAGTGCCCGGACAGCAGATCCCCCACGACCGCGAGGCCCGCACCACGGCCTTCCGTCGCCTGCTCGCCGGCACCCGCACCCTGGTGGTGCTGGACAATGCCGCCACCGCCGAGCAGGTCCGGCCGCTGCTGCCCGAGGCCCCGGGCTGCCCCGTGCTAGTCACCAGCCGGCGTAGCCTGATCGACCTGCACCCCGCCACACACCTTGCGGTGGACGTGTTCACCGCCGATGAGGCCCTGCAGTTCCTGACCCGGGCCACAGCCGAGATTCCGGTCGGCGACGACCCCGGCGCGGCCGCTCGGATCGCCAGGCGCTGCGGCTACCTACCGCTCGCTTTGGGATTGGTGGCCGGGCACACGCGCGCCAAACCCGGCTGGACCCTGACCGATCACGCCGACTGGCTCGATGAACGCCACCGTGACCGGCGCCTGGACACCGGCGTCGAGCTCGCCCTCGATTTGTCCTACCAACACCTGCCCGCGGACCGGCGCCGGGTGCTGCGGCTGCTGGCCCTGCACCCAGGGCAAGACCTGGACGCGTACGCCACGGCGGCCCTTGCCGACACGGATCGTGACACCGCCCAAGCCCACCTGCGCCATCTGGCCGATGACCATCTGCTGCAGCATGGGACCCCCGGCCGGTACACCTTCCACGATCTGATTCGTGCCTACGCGACCACCCGGGCGCTCGACGAGGACCGCCCACCCGATCGCCACGCCGCTTTGACCCGCCTGTTCGACCACTATCTGGCCGCTGCCGCCACCGCCATGGACACCCTGCACCCCGCCGAAACGCACCGCCGGCCGCGAATCTCACCGTCCGGTACGCCCGCCCCGGACCTGACCGATCCGGACGCCGCGCTTCAGTGGCTGGACGCCGAACGGTCCACCCTGGTCGCCGTCGCCGCGCACACCGCCGCCCACGGCTGGCCCGCACACACTGTCTGGCTCTCCCGCACGCTGTCTCGATATCTCGACGGTGGCTACAACACCGAGGCGTTGACCGTGCACGGTCACGCCCACGAGGCCGCCCGGCGCAGCGGCGACCAGAGCGGACAAGCTAACGCCTTAACCGATCTCGGCGTCGCCCACATGCGGCTGGGCCGGTACGCGCCGGCCGCTGAACACTTCGAGCAGGCCCTGACCCTCTTCGAGCAGGGCAGCGATGCGGCCGGCCAGGCCCGCGCCCTGAACACCCTTGGCATCATCGCGGCGCAGTCGGGCCACCACCGCCGGGCCACCGACCACTACGCGCAGGCCCTGACCCTCTTCCGGCAGGCCGGCGACCGGACCGGTGAAGCCAGCACGCTGACCAACCTCGGCCTCGTCGAAAAGAGGCTGGGCCGCTACCAGGCGGCCACCGACCACCACGCCCAGGCCCTGGCCGTGTTCCGCCAGGTCGGCGACCGGGACGGCGAGGCCTACACGCTGAACAGCCTCGGCGACGTCGAGACGCGAACGGGCCTGTTCGGGCCGGCCGGCGAGCACCTGCGGCAGGCCCTGACCATGTTCCGGCAACTCGGCAACCGCGAAGGCGAGAGCAGCACGCTGGACAGCCTCGGCACCCTCTACACCCGCCTCGGCAAGCCCGACCAGGCCACCGAATGCCATCGGCAGACCCTGACCATCGTCCGCGAGACCGGCGACCGGGAGGGCGAAGTCTGGTCGCTCAACGGCCTCGGCGAGGCCGCCCTCGCCGCCGACCGCCCGGCCGACGCACTCCTTCACCACACCGCCGCCCTCAGCGTCGCCACCGAGGTCGACGACCGCGAGCAGCAGGCCCGCGCCCACACCGGCCTCGGCCACGCCCACCAGGCGCTTGACGACCCCGCCCGCGCCCGCGAGCACTACCAGCACGGCCTGGCGCTCTACACCGAGCTCGACCTCCCCGAGGCCGACCAGGTTCGCGCCCACTTGGCACCCCTAGCCGCCTCCTAACAGCTTGAAAGTCCTTGTTTCGCGGCACCCGCTGCGGGGCTCTTGGACCTAGGGTAGGTGTCCGATGACCCAAGGTTTTTCTGTTGGCAGAGTAAACATAACGTCTGGCGATCGGAACGGGCTTCTGTGTACAGTGGCGGGGTCGGTCTGTCGCGCCCATGAGCGCGTGGCGTTTGATGCTGGGCAGGGGTCTGTCCTGCGCGGGGGACGGGGAGTGTCTGTGGACTTCAAGTGGGTAGCCGACCGGTTCCAGATCGTTAATGCGATCGGCAAAGGCAACATGGCCGAGGTTTACCGCGCCGAGGACACCCAGGCGGCCGAGGACTCCCCCGACCGGACGGTTGCGGTCAAGCTGATCCTGCAGACCCGGTCCGGAGCTTCCGCGCATTCGCACGACGACTCGGCTGTCCAGCGCTTCGAGCGCGAAATCCGGATCATGCGCAAGCTCCACCATCCCCATCTGCCCCGCATCATCGACGGCGGCGTGGACGACACGGGGCTGCCGTATATCGCCATGGAGTACCTCGACGGCGAGACGCTGCGTGACCTGGCAGGCGAGCATCCTCAGCTCCCACTGAACTGGGTAGCCGCGCTCGGTGCGCAAATCGCGGACGGGCTTTTCGCCGCCCACCAGGCCGGGGTCATCCACCGGGACCTGAAGCCGGCCAACGTCATGCTGGTGCGCGGCGGCCTCGTCAAGGTGCTGGACTTCGGCATGGGACGGATCGTCGACGACGTCGAGACCGCGAAGCTGACGAGTACGGGCGTCACGGTCGGCACCGCCCGCTACATGGCTCCGGAGCAGTTTCGTGGCTCGGCAGTGACCGCCGCCGCCGACCTGTACGCCCTGGGTTGTGTCCTCTACGAGCTCACCACCGGGTCCGCCCCGTTCACCAGCGCGTCGGCCTACGAGGTCGGTGAGAGGCACCTCCACGAGCCGGTGCCGGAGATCGGGTTCTCCCGGTCCGGCGTACCGGATGCTTTGGTCCGGCTGATCAATCAGTTGCTTGCCAAGGACCCGGTGCTGCGGCCGGAAAACGCCGCGGACGTCCGGGACACCCTCGTCGCGATGCTGGCCTCGCTCGACCAGCAGGCCGCTGTCCCGGGCTGGGAGCAGATGAACCCGGTGACGCGCCTGCGGGCCGCGCAGGCCGAGGATTCCTCCGCGACGCGCGGCGAGGCAACAGAGCCGCTTGCCAGCCGGCCGACCGGCGCGGGTATGGACGTCTTCGCGGTGCACCAGCGGCTCATCGATGACTACCGTTCGTTCACCGAGGGCGGGACGATCATCCGGAACGACCGGGTCAAGGCGTTCGTCGAGGACGACCTCGATCGCCGATCCCAGTGGCCGGAGCCGTGGCTTTCGCTGAACCCGTCGTTCGCGCCCGGCGGCTCGATGCCGGAGCTCGTCCGCGACGGCGTGTTGCACGACGAGTGCGCCCGCATCTTCCAGGCGAAGAAGACCGAGGGCGGCCGGGTCTGCGACGGGCGGCCGCTGTCGCTCTACCGCCACCAGCGCGAGGCCATCGACCTCGCCCGGGCCGGGGCCTCCTACGTCTTGACCACTGGCACCGGCTCCGGCAAGTCGCTGTCCTACATCGTTCCGATTGTCGACCGGGTGCTGCGAGTCCGTGCCGAGCTAGGCCCGCAGTCTCGCAACCGGGTCCGGGCAATCGTGGTCTACCCGATGAACGCGCCGGCCAACAGCCAGCTCAAGGAGCTCGAAAAATTCCTGCGGGACGGGTACGGCGAGGGCAACGAGCCGGTCACGTTCGCCCGGTATACGGGGCAGGAGTCCGACGAGCGGCGCAAGCAGATCCGGGACAATCCGCCCGACATCCTGCTGACCAACTACGTGATGCTGGAGCTGATGCTCACCCGCCCGGACGATCGCCGTTCGCTGATCAAGATGGCGAAAGGGCTCGAGTTCCTCGTCTTTGACGAGTTGCACACGTACCGGGGGCGGCAGGGTGCTGATGTCGCGCTCCTGATCCGACGGGTCCGCGAGGCTTGCCAGACGCAGCAGCTGCAGTGTGTCGGCACGTCGGCGACGATGTCCAGCGAGGGCAGCTTCGAGGCGCAGCGGCGGGTCGTGGCCGGCGTGGCCAGCACGCTCTTCGGCACCGACATCCCCGCGGAGAATGTGGTCGGCGAGACCCTGCTCCGGGCCACCGCAGATACTCCGGATGCCGTTCCGGCGGAGCGCCTGCGCATACCGGGGGCGCCGCGGGCCTACGCGGATCTGGTTGCCGATCCCCTCGCTCGGTGGATCGAGACTCGCTTCGGCTTGGCGACTGACCTTAGTGGGCGGCTGGTCCGGCAAAAGCCGGCGAAGGTCGAGACGGCGGCCGATGAGCTCGCCGCGCAAAGCGGTGCGTCGAGGGACGACTGCGTGGCGGCGATCCGCCGCACGCTCCAGGCCGGTTCGCAGGCCAGGCACCCGGTGACCGAGCGCCCGCTGTTCGCCTTCCGGCTGCACCAGTTCCTTTCCAAGGGTGACACCGTCTACGTCACCCTTGAGGATCCGATGACCCGGCACCTGACCCGGGACTACCAGCTGATCCAGCCCGGGTCGCAGGGCAAGATTTTGCTGCCGCTCGCTTTCTGCCGCGAGTGCGGCCAGGAGTATCTGACGGTCTGGCGCACGGAGAAGGGCGCCGGCCACATCTACGAGCCGCGCCGAGACACGGCCGCCAGCGGTGGCCGAACCGGCGACGGCTACCTGTACATCGACTCCGAACGCGGCTGGCCGTCCACTGTCGAGGATGCCATCGCCGGGCGCCGGCTGCCGGAATCCTGGTTGGAGACCGACGACTCCGGCCACGAGGTCGTCCGCAAGTCGTCCGTGCCGCGCCTCCCGACGCCGATCACGGTCGACCCGTACGGCGCCGAAGGGTCGGGTGAGTTGACGGCGGCCTTCATCCCGTCCCCGTTCCTGTTCTGTCTGCACTGCGGGGTCAGTTACGAGCAGGTTCGCGGGAAGGACTTCGCCAAACTGGCCACATTGGACCAGGAAGGCCGTTCTTCGGCGACGTCCATTGTGTCCGCGTCCGTCGTGCGCTCGCTGCGGGCGGTGCCGGCCGAGGAGTTGGACCCGCGAGCGCGCAAGCTGCTGACCTTCGTCGACAACCGGCAGGACGCGGCCCTGCAGGCCGGCCACTTCAACGACTTCGTCCAGATCACCCAGCTCCGCAGCGCCCTCTACCGGGCCGCGGTCGACGCCGGCGCCGATGGCCTCAAGCACGAGGAACTCGCCGATCGGGTCACCAAGGCAATGGGCCTGACTCGCGCGGACTACAGCCGCAATCCCCAGGCGGCGCCGGCGTTGGTCAAGAATGCGGACCGAACATTCCGCGACGTCGTCGCGTTCCGCCTCTACCTCGACCTGGAACGCGGCTGGCGCGTCACGATGCCGAACCTGGAACAGACCGGCCTCATCGAAATCGGTTACGCCGATCTCGACTGGGTCGCGAGCGAACAGCCGCTGTGGGCCAGGCGCGAGCACGTCCTCGCCCGCGCCGAAGTGAGCGTCCGCGCCGAGATCGTGAAGGCGCTGCTGGACGAGATGCGCCGCGCGCTGGCCGTTGACGTGCAGTATTTCCGCGACGACTTCGACAGTCTGCAGCGGGCCACCGAGGAACGGCTGATCGACCCCTGGGTGCTGGCACCGACCGACCGGCCGAAGGTGGGCACCGCCTACCCGCAGCCGTCCCGGCCGGGCATGGACCGCTCCGGGTTGTTCCTCTCCGGCCGCGGCAAGTTCGGCAAATACCTGCGCCGAGTTCACTACTCGGAGCTCACCGTGGACGAGACTCAGGCCGTCATCGCGGATCTGCTGGAGGTGCTGGCCGAAGCGGGCCTGCTGAGCAGGGTTCAGGAGCCGCAGGAGCGGGCCGGGCGGTTCTGGCGGCCCGCCGGCACCCCCGTCACCGGCTACCGGGTGGCCGCCGCCGCCCTCGTCTGGCACGCCGGTAAGGGCGAAACCGGCACGCATGACCCGCTCACCCGCACGTACGCGAGCGGCGACGGCCCGCGCGTCAACACGTTCTTTCGGGACCTGTACCGCGACGCCGCCGGTGACCTGGGTGGGCTGATCGCCCACGAGCACACCGCCCAGGTCGCTCCGGCGGTGCGGGAGAGCCGCGAGGAGGCGTTCCGCAAGGGCGAGCTGAAGCTGCTGTACTGCTCCCCGACGATGGAGCTGGGCGTGGACATCTCCGAGCTCAACGCGGTGATGATGCGCAACGTGCCGCCGACCCCGGCGAATTATGCGCAGCGCAGCGGCCGAGCCGGGCGTTCCGGGCAGCCCGCGTTGGTCACCACCTATTGCGCCACCGGAAACAGCCACGACCAGTACTACTTCCGCCGCTCCGACCGGATGGTCGCGGGTGTCGTGGCCCCACCCCGCCTCGATCTGGCCAATGAGGACCTGGTGCAGTCCCATGTGCACGCGCTCTGGCTCGCCGAGGCCGGCCTCAAACTGGGCCGGGCGATTCCCGAGATCATCGACGTCAGTTACGCCGAGGGCACCCGTAACCCGAATCCGGCCCTCGAATTGCACGATCACATCAAGGCCGCGCTGGCCGACCAGGACGCCGAACACCGGGCCGTCACGGCCGCCCGGCAGGTGCTCGGCGGGCTGCTCGGCGAGTTCCGGGACAAGAGCTCCTGGTGGGACGAGGAGTGGATCGCCGACCGGGTCCGCCAGGCGCCGATCCGGTTCACCGAGGCCTTCGACCGCTGGCGCGGCTTGTTCAAGGCTGCCCTGATCGACCAGGCCGAGCAGAACCGCCGCGTCCTGGACCACACCCTGCAGGACCGCGACCAGGCGATCGCGGTCGGGCGGCGACGCGAGGCCGAGACGCAGATCGCGCTGCTGAAGAACGAGACGGTGGAGAGCAAGTCGGTGCTGTCCGACTTCAACCCCTACCGCTATCTGGCCAGTGAGGGCTTCCTGCCGGGTTACTCGTTCCCCCGCCTACCCCTCGCGGCGTACGTGCCAACCTCCGGGCGTCGCATCGGCGAGGGTGACTACCTGCAGCGGCCCCGTTTCCTGGCGATCCGGGAGTTCGGCCCGGGCGCTCTGATCTACCACGAGGGCGCGCGGTACCAGGTCACCCGGATCCAGTTGCCGCCCGACTCGGACGGCGACGTGACGACCACGCAGGCCCGCCGCTGCCTCCAATGCGGTTACCACCATGACGTACAGGACCACGCGACCATCTGCGAGATGTGCGGTGAGCAGCTTCCCTCGCCCACTCCGGGCCTGCTTCAGTTGCACACGGTCTACACCAAGCGCCGCGAGCGGATCTCCTCCGACGAGGAGGAGCGCCGCCGGGCGGGCTTCAAGCTGGTTACTTCGTACCGGTTCAACAGCCACGGATTGCGCCCCGGCCGCCGGGACGCAATCGTTTCGCACGCCACCCGAAAGCTCGCCACGCTGTCGTACGGCGACTCGGCCACGGTACGGATCACCAACACCGGTCGGGTCCGCGCCAAGCCGGACGAGCCGGAGGGCTTCTGGCTCGACCCGGCCGACGGCCGCTGGATGAACGAGCGCGACGCCGGCGAGGCGTCCGGTGACTCCAGCGAGATGCCGGTGGTCGACGCC
>Ga0307512_10002437_pt1 | contig 23547 bp, 21 predicted proteins | sample 14_EM_MG_FD_200267 | JGI IMG/M metagenome (GOLD analysis project Ga0307512, IMG submission 200267) | Populus trichocarpa ectomycorrhiza microbial communities from riparian zone in the Pacific Northwest, United States - 14_EM | ecosystem: Host-associated > Plants > Roots > Unclassified | place...
GACACCATTCTGAACGATCCACACGCGTACCCGTTGTGCGACATAACCACTCATCACACAGACTCGACGGTCCCTCCTCCCTACAAACCTGGCGATCCCTGTGATAGCCCTCATCATCTATCCCGCTCAGAAAGCCAGATCACACCCGACAGTGCCACAATCATACAACAAGCCAATGAAACAAACGCCACCACAGGACTCACTGTATCCCCTCTCTCACGCCAGTCATCGTTGTCTACCGCCGACGTTGATGCAACCACTGTGCGCAGCGATGAGCGAATACCTAAGTCACCTGTCAAAGAAACGGGGCAGACCCCTTGGGCGTCTGCAGGGACTTTTCTCCTTCCGCCTCCCACCCCTGTTTCGGTCACCGCCAATCCTTTCCGAGTCACTGCACCCCGTCCGCCTTCTCTCTCTGTGAAACGACCAGGTGATGTTCCTGACACCCTGCCGCCTATGACCTGGACCCTTACGCTTTCTCATCCTCTAGACAACGTCGAGCCGCAGGGCACGGTGACCCCCGCCGTTCACAGCGTTGTCACTCCCGCAGAACCCTCTTCGTCCGTAGAATCCGATCTCGTCCAACCTGCTCACATCTCGCATCCACTAGGATCTTTGCATTCATCTCTTCCAACAGACCACTCCGACATTTCTTCGCAGATTACCTTAGTATTGGACCCTCCCATCACCACAAGCAGTAGTAGCCCCAGTACACGGGGCAATACCAACAGCACGCCACATTCTGTTCCGATGGAGGTCTCTCGACGTGAGAAGGAACCATTGTCACTGAACCCTGATGTTCCTGAACATCCCTCGACTTTTGGGGACCACAAGCATGACTAGAATTGGCTATTGTGGCCATGGATTTTTGTAAGCTCTTCCTTATCGGCTTACTGTAGGGTCAACTGTTGATGTAGATGGTACTGATTTAGGTTACGCTTTGGAGCCATGCACAGCTCAGCACGTTCTGAGTGCCTGCGCCAGATCGTCTGAAGTCTCGATTTTCTCCTGGGCCGACGTTGGACGCACTCCCTTGCTCATATCGCGCACCCCTTTCACGTCTATTCGTTTTACTTTGACGCGTATACTCGTACTTCATCCTTCCTAGACCTCATAACCCGTCTATTTTTCTTCCCGAGCTTTGTATTTCTTTCAACTACTTCTATCCTGGCTCCTCTCTCAATAGACACAGCACCGTGATACCATGTCAAGGACACAGTGACGATAGTCGAGACAGGGGCAGTGCACGAAGAGGTGATCGTCAAATTTGCCATGGGCGGGGGCCGATCCGGGAAAGAGCCGGATTCCTGTCTAGGGCATTCAAGTTCCAGGGCAGCAGTTAGATAGACTAGGGCGGCGTGTGTGCATGGAAGATTGATATTAAACCTCCACTCGCACTTGAGGGTGAAATGGCATGGATTGACCTCCTACGGAAGTGCCTCTACGTTCCGTCCTGTACAGTATTTCTGAGGAAAGAATTTAAGTAAATATTCGGACATATTGAGCGAAAAAAAATTCCATAAAAAACTTAACCTCTGATTAGACTCTTCTGGCCTGATAAATTGCCAGTAGAGATAATCAAACATTCCCACACTTTTCAATGCCAGGACAATGTTGTGCTCATTCATTTAGCATCCCAGAAATGGTGTAATCTGCCGGATTTTGTGCCAAGTAATAAATGACAAACCAAGGTTCTAGTCAAACAATGTTCAAATATAATGGCGATTGAGACGGCGCTGGTTCTAGCCGCCTTCTTTAAAGGCACACATTGACAGGTGCTATATTCCCCAGAAAGGGGCGCTATCCGTACCCTCAAGAATTCAGGGCCGCCAAGCCCGAAGCTGATTGACAGTCTTCGGAAGACAAACACAATTACTAAATAGTACTAGCACTGTGGAATGGCTTGGCGGCGCTGCCCCTGCAAGGATTGATACGCAATAGATCCGGTCTTTTGTTTTTTCCTCAACCCATGCTACCACGCGCTGCCATCAAGGACGCGTAATGAAAACATGTTCAGCGGGGAATATCGAGCGCACGGAAGCAACGGTGGCGTGATGTGGACTTGTCAGGTGGCCAGCAAATCCATGGATGACATGCCGTTCAGAGCAAAAGTTGCCGCAAAACTTCCGCCTCCGACAGTTTTGGGCGTCAAGATGATATGAATCGGGGTTAAACCCTTACATTGGTTGATGATTTATTTTCAACAGAGACCGACAAAAACTTGGAATAGGCTATAAACTAAGAGTCCTTTCACTGAGTCACCTTTGGCACACGGGGTCGCAGATAATGAAGGACGGGGCCTCATATCTATGGAAGTACGGTCCTCCGAGTGATTCTCAAGAGGCCTGGGCGTGCGAAAACGTACGTCAATCAAATGTCAATCGGAAGAAACACAAGACATGCCAAGACATGCGTCGCGGTACCATGACTTACGGTCCTGAGTTCAGCGAGATTTTTTGGAACGATAATTGACTAGACCTGAATGACATTCACTTTCGCGCGGGGAGTCTGGAGTTCTCGTAAGCATAGCATCTCTCACTTCATGGATCATTCCTCTCACCGATAGGGACGAACTCTCCATCAAGGAGTGATCCTCTGAGGTAGAAATAATAGCTGATCTCGAGGTTGCCGCCTTTGCACTTAATGGCCGGAGTAACCTACGAACAGACTCGATTAGTTCCACGGTCGAGCCAGGAAGGGTGTGCAACGGACCCCATGGGCATCCCTTATCGCCCTAATCACGTTGTCTAGATCATACGGGCGGGTGCTGGGAGTGATGCGTGCCGACTCGAGCCACTTATAGGTAGGCAACCTTTTGAACAGCTCAACCAGCCGCCCGAAGTACGCGACAGCCTCGGCTCCCCGGGGGCTGCCAGATGGAAGACAAGAAGGTTGCAAGGTGTTATAACAAGTCCCGTGGGTGTTCCACTCATGCTAGAACGCCGTCAGCTGAGACATTGATTTTATTGCAGGCCATACCTCCCAGAATTCCTCGGTTTCGTGCCTGAGATTGATCATATATTTTTCCAAAAATGACCTGGTGGCACTCGCGCCTTGGTCATCCAGGAGCTGAATCCACGTGTCACATCAGAAGGGAACAGGGCAAATACACAGAACGTACATCACCGATGTCAGGATAGTTACGGGAAGGGTCGCAGTCTTCGTCATAGCTGCCATCACATCTGCGGAAGAACCGCGGTCAGACAGTTGTCCGTTTCTGAGCACAATCATACATACTTGTCCGGCCAAAGACCTGCAGACCCTGATGAGCAGACCAGAACACGAAAACAAAAGGACAGATGACGAACCGTGAATCGTCCAGCTGTCACGAGGGCCAATGGAGGGGCGATTATCCCAGAACTGACACAACCCGCGCTCATGTTCATTTCATGGGACTGGGTTTCGTCACTCCGTCAATGGACGTACCTGTGTTTGGACTAGCAACCCCTTAAACGTGCGTTAGTCTCGAGCGCCCAGGAACTAGAGTTGGGCGTGGTGACGCACCCCTGGGTACTCCCTACAACAAGAATTCGTGGGGGGTCGATCGATGCTGCAGGACGGCGGTCCAGATGTACCACAGTTCGAGGTTGCTGAATTTCCATCACCAAAGAGGACTGCCGACGTGTTGAACACCCCAGCATCCTGCGCGGACACCACAACGATCGCCGTGCTGGATAGGACAGCAAGAAGTGCAAACATTTCGCTTGGGTGATGATGTGGAAAGAGCTCCGTCCTTTGCAAATCCCATAACAAGTGGTCTTTTATAGCGAAAACGGATGTGAACAGCGCTTGTCCGCTGTCATGTTGGGAATGCTGGGTATTCTGGGTATTCTGGGCAATTCCAAGGGGTCGGGACGTACACGGAAGATCAAGACGTGCGCGCGTGATTGAATCAAGGGCGCGGGCCTGAGAATAGGCCGTGGCTGTGCATGTGATGAACGTGCACGTCCATTCGCAACATTTGTGGAGCCGAAGCTAGTGACATGATAAGTCAACTACGGGTGTTGCCGCATTTGGCTCAGATGCACATTGAACCAAATAATACTGTACAGTATCGTTGGTTGCGATACTACGATAGTACTAGATATATTGCGCCGTGTTCACTTTCACGATGCGACATTGAGACACAATAAACATGGATTTTCCTCATTTTCCTGTCCAACGCACGAGATTTTCTTCTGCAAAAGTTGTCCCACTGAGATCTTTGGCCACAAGTCCATCCTTGCGGGATCAATCATCCCATGGCTTCCATAAGTCCCCTCGTCAGTGATGTCATCGATGCCTATGCTTGTACCTCACACGTATGCACTAACCTACTTTGCTATCCTTCTAGTATGTCTAGGAATACTTGTCCTCACAGTCTTCGCTCGCTACGGCTTATTATGACATTGGATACACTTGACAGGAATTCTTGCCAGAGGAAGGACCAAATACAGTAACCACAATAGTTGTACCTGGTGCAACTCCTGTCACAACTTGGGCAACTCGACTCAGGTGAGTCAGAGTTGACTCAACTCTCCGGCAACATGACGTTCAGGGTAAAATCTCCGGCTCCGACAGTTTTGGGGGCAAAGATAAGATGAATCTGGGTAAAACTTGTACATTGGTTGATGATTTATTTTCAACAGACCGACAAATCTTGAAATAGCCTATAAACTAAGAGTCCTTACACTGAGTCACTAGTCAGTAGTCACCTTTAGCACGCGAGGACGTAGATAATGGAGGATGAGGCCTCATATCTACAGAAGTACGGCCCTCCGAGTGATTCTCAAGAGACCTGGGCGTGCGAAAACGTACGTTAACCATATGTCAATCGGAAGAAACACTGAGACGCGCCAAGACGTACGTCGCGGGAGGACCATGACCTACGGTGCTGAGTTCAGCGAGATTATTTGGGAAGATACTTGACTCGACCTGAACGACATTGGCTGTCGCGCGGGGAGTCTGGAGTTCTCATGAGCATGGCATTTCTTACGTTACAAATCATTCCTCTCACCGATAGGGACAAACTCTCCATCAAGGAGTGATCCTCTGAGGTAGAAATAATAGCTGATCTCGAGCGAGTTGCTTTTGCACTGAATGGCCGGAGTAACCTACGAACAGACTCGATCAGTTCCACGGTCGAGTCATGAAGGGTGCGCAACGGACCCCAGAGGCATCCCTTATCGCCCTGATCACGTCGTCTAGATCATACGTGGGGGTGCCGGGAGTGATGCCTGCCGACTCGAGCCAGTTATAGGTAGGCAGCCTCTGGAACAGCTCAACCAGCCGCTGGAAGTACGCGACGGCCTCGGCTCCCCGGGGGCTTCCGTCAGGAAGGCAAGAAGGTAGCAAGGTGTTATAACAAGTCCCATGCTTCTTCCACTGATACTGAAACGCCGTCAGCTGAGGAGACATGGATTTTACTGCAGGCCACACCTCCCAGAATTCCTCGGTTTCGTGCCAGAGATTGATCATATACTTTTCCAAAAATGACCGGGTGGCATTCGCGCCTTGGTCATCCAGGAGCTGAATCCACGTGTCACATCAGAAGGGAACAGGACAAATACACAGAACGTACACCACCCATGTTACGATAGTTACGGGCAGGGTCGCAGTTTGTGTCATAGGTGCCATCGCAGCTGCGGAACCGCAGTCAGAGAGTCGTCCGTTTCTGAGAAATACCATACATACTTGTCCGGAAAAAGACCTGCAGACACTAATGAGCGGACCAGAACACGAAAACAAAAAGTCAGATGACGGACCGTGAATTGTCCAGCTGTCACGAGGGCCAATGATGGGGTTGATATTCCAATCCCAGAACTGACACAACCCGCGCTCATGTTCATTTCATGGGACTGGGTCCATCGCTCTGTCAATGGACGTACCTGTGTTTGGATCAGCAACCCCTTAAACATTTGTTAGTCTTGAGCACCCAGGGACTACAGTTGGGCGTGACGCACCCCTGGGTACTTCCTACAACAAGAGTTTTCGGGGGGTGAATCGACGCTGCAGGACGGCGGTCCAGATGTACCACAGTTCGAGGTTGCTGAATTTCCGTCACCAAAGAGGACTGCCGACGTGTTGAACACCCCAGAATCCTGTGCAGACACCACGGCGATCGCCGCGTTGGCTAGGACAGCAAGAGGTACAAACATTTCGCCTGAGTGACGATGTTGGAAAGAGCCTCGTCCTTTGCAAATCCCACAACAAGTGGTCTTTTATAGCGAAAATGGATGTGAAGAGCGCTTGTCCGCTGTCAAGTTGGGAATGCTGGGCATTCTGGGCATTCTAAGGGTCGGGACGCACACGGAAAACCAAGGCGTGCGCGCGTGATTGAATCGAGGTCCCGTGCCTGAGAATAAGTTTCCACGACACGAGACACTCGTGGCTGTGCATGTGACGAACGTTCACGTCCATTCGCAACATCTGTAGAGCCGAACTGAGTATTCTCATGGGTATTCTAGTGGCCTGAGGCCCGAATGTATGAGTTGCGGAACTGTCGCGGCTCTCATCAACCCTCGGGCTGAGATGCTTCTCTGTCGATCGAGGAGTCCAGCTTCCAGTTCGTGCGATGACAGGACTGACGATGAAGCTGTCCCTCTGTCCTCCGAATGGTCCTCTGGGCACCGGCCTGTCATGGTGCTACAGACACAGAGAACAAAATTAGCCAAGTCTGTCGGTCATAAGACGGAATATACTCTACCCTGATTTGAGTGACCTAAATCAACTACGGGTGTTGCCGCATTGGTTCAGATCCACATTAAACCAAATGATACTGTATCCTTTCCTTGATTGCGACATTACTATACATATTGCGCCTTGTTCACTTTCAAGATCTAACACGCGTCGTGCAGGTGATGACACGTCCAATGAACAATGAACAATGAAGGTTGATGTGGATCATTGCCGGGCCGCATCCCGCCCATTCATGCATTCCCGCGGCGGCATTTGCCATTTGTTGACCTAGAGTTGGCCGGCCCGAGTTGTAACTCACTCAACTCAACTCCGTGGCAACCACCATCGTGGTAACATTTGCGATGTAGCGTCAACAAGGTCACTTCCACACACAAACTACGATCCGGGGTCTATACATCCGATTGTCATTCGCCGACTCGGACTGTCATGGTTTCCGAAGATGATTACCGACAAGACACCTTCCCTCCGCTTTCCCTCTGGCAAGTGTTAAGGATCGCGCCACACTTCCTAGTTTTGCGTACGTACCAGACGCCTACACCCTGCACCTCGCAACCTCTCATAACGTCTACAGCTTTTGCGAGTGTGCTTGGGGCTTTCCACGAGAATGAAGGTCGCTCGTGGCGCCGCGCGGCGCACATGGCGGCGTCCCGATACCTCTTGTCGGCGCGAGCGTGGACTCCCTGGGAGCTCAAATCCGCGCTCGGGGTGACGACCGCGCAAGCCTACGCGGCTTGGGCGCGCAAGAACCGTGCGGAGGTCCTCACGGACGAGCTTCCCGAGGGTGCGAAACTGCATTGGATTGGTCCACGGAGGGAGGACCGCGTCATCCTGTATTTCCATGGTGCGTCACCATTTTTGCTCGGGCTCCAATTACGTTGATCTGAACGTGGGCTCTTCAGGCGGAGGATTTGTTTTTCCAGCTCGGGAGAACAACTTTGAGATGCTTGCCTCACTTCAAAAGGATTGCAAGGGGGCCGTCGGAGTCGCCTTGCTCAACTACTGTGTGTTCTCCTGACAAGCGTGAACTTGCTGAACCCCCCATTGATCATTCGACCATAGCCCTCGCACCTGAGTACCCCTTACCGACCCAGCTGCGCCAAGCGACTGCAGCTGTCCAACACCTGCTGGACAAAGGCATGTCCCCATCCAACATCATAGTCGCGGGCGACTCGGCGGGCGGAAACCTCGCGCTCCAGCTCGCGTCCCTATTCCTGCATCCCCATCCATCACTGCCACTGCCGCCAAGTCCCGATCCACGAGGCGCTGATGCTGACCCGTCCTCCTCCGAGTCCCAGCAGCCATTCGGTGGTCTGCTTCTCATCTCGCCCTGGACAGAATTCGGCACAAACACGCCCTCGTATGTCCGCAATAGTGCGCGGGACGTCATCCCCATGTCTTTGTACCAGCTGTTAGCTGATGCTGTCCGACCGGGCGTCACGCATGCGCTGCGCTACCATTTTGAGCCGGGATTGGCGCCTCGGGACTGGTGGACGGGGTTCGGACGCGTATTCCCGCGCGTGCTTGTTACTGCGGGAGAATACGAGATGCCCCTTGACCAGATCCAAGCGAGTGCTGCGGCGATCTCGGAGGAGGTGCAGGACACGACGGTGTTTGTCTTGCCTGGAGGCGTGCATGAGGATTTCATTGATGCCTTCGCTTCGGGCGAAGGCGGGAGGGGAGACGACTACAAGCTGGTCGTATCGTGGCTGTCGAAGACCCTCGGTCTGTAATATCCATATATCCACTTTGTTCGGCCTCATGAATTAAAGTGGTGTCCTGTTTCATCGTTTCCGGCTTGCTTCAGACGTGAGGTAGGAACCGTGTACAAGAAACGAAGGGCAGTGCTTGGTAGTTCAGAGCAAGACTGGACACATTTTCGTCCTCTTGCATTATATCACGATAGGACGTCCAGCACAGTATTGTAATCCCGATACTGTATATTAAAAGTCCGACAAATCTAGAATGTGGGAATATAATACGTAAGTATCAGTCTACTCTCGGCGACGCGCAACACTTTTTTATGTCCCAAAGGACCCAAGCTGAAAACGGACAGATAGACGAATGGCAGTATTCAAGCTGGTAGGTATTTTAACCGTTGCACATCATCGCCTTCATAAATTCACCAGCATGTAAAGTAGGTGATCACCCCGGACTATGTCAGGCAGCACTGAATCAGCCAACGTGCCCGCCGCTGGAGGAATGCGACTTGGGTAGCATCTCCGGCTCAATATACTCCATGTATTCAGCATTCGCAGAAGGAGAGGATAATAACATGGCCGAGCACTCCGTGATTCAGACTACTATGCGCAGAAAACGGAACATTGCAGACTGGTGTCTACGGCAAATGCAAGAACTACATGTGCCGTCCTCTATGTCTTTTGGGTTTACCCAGTCATATTTTTCCTCGGGATTCAGATTGTGTGCTATGGTTTTTGTAGCTGGTAACAATGCCGAGGTACGCCCTTCAGAGAACGAAGGAATATACGCGCCTCTACTGGACCTAATGGCCTGCGTGGGGTCAAGAAATGTAAATGCATAATCATCCGTTGGCCCGAAAAACCCGATCTTTGGCGGACGTGCATAGCGGAATCCGGGGCGACATCAACCAGGTTCCAAACCATCGCACCCAAAAGGCGTCCATATAGTACACGATCTCTCTTCCACATCCGGATGGAGTGATGCCGTCGAGGACCGCCAGGCACACATACCAAACTGGGATTTCATCGCCTTATTCACCCTGGCTGAAGCCTGGATACCATTTACCCATGAGCCGCGTCTTCTGGTACTGTGCAGTATCGGTATCGATGGATTCAAAGTCCGATAACTGATGTACTGATGAATAGTGATAATCCGCAGCATGCCTCATGTTTACCGTGTGTCATCAGCCTTTTTAAGGCGTGCGTCCGTCCCAGTTCTCCTTGCCGTATCCTCCATATTTCTCGACACTTTTCCATGTCCCAAGCTACACGCAGGCCGACTGACCCCGAAAGGGGGGACTACATTCAAGCTGTCGCAGGTACTTTTCCTGTTGTCTATCATTTCCGTCGTAAATTCACCAACGTGTACACCAGATGACCACTTAGGACAACCCCAGCCTGCACCGAATCAGCCATCAACGCGGCCACAACAAGGAGAATCCAACTTCGGTGACAGCTCTGGTCCCCTCTTTTCCATGTATTCCAAGATCGCAAAGGAAGAAGACGACGAGATGGCGGAGAGTTGGCAAAAGGATGCTGATGGCATCCTCATCTTCCTGCGTCCCTTTGTCAATATTTGTACCGCTACGCACATAAACTGAATTGGAAAACTGTAGACCGGTTTGTTCTCTGCCGCCGTCGCCGCATTGCTTGCCCTGTCCGTCCCGGATCTCAGGCCGAACTCTCAAGATACTTCCGCATTCTATCTTGGGAACATCTATCAGATCCTCGCTGACTCAAACGTCACCGTCTCACTCACGTCCATTGTCACCACACCACCCCCGTTTTCTCCTCCGAGATACGCCGTATGGGTGAATTCACTTTGGTTTATGAGCTTGGTGATTAGTCTTACCTGCGCACTTTTGGCAACCTCGTTACAACAATGGGCACGTAGATATGCCAGAGTCACTCAGCCGGCACGGTACAGCCCAGAGAAGCGAGCAAGAATGCGTGCGTTCTTTGCTCGCGGTGTGGACAACATGAACCTTCCCCTGGTAGTGGAAGGATTACCGGCTTTGATACATCTCGCCGTTTTCCTCTTCTTTGCAGGCCTTATCATATTCTTGCTGAATGTCAACTACAGCATCTCCATCTCCGTCATTTCGTGGATTGGGCTCTTCTCGATGTTATATACATTCATCACCTTCATGCCGATGTTCCGGCCCGACAGTCCATATTATACACCGCTTTCTACACAGGTCTCCCTTATTTCTGGCTTCCTTCTCCGGTTCATCATTGGGGTGGTCTACCTCCTTTACTGCCTTGCACTTGTTGGTGCAATGATATATGACTTCCTTCGCTCTTGTTCCGTTCTCGTTTGGGCCACCATTTGCTCATGGACTGTGCCGGGAGAATATTACAGACTCAGGGACTGGTATGATAGCGATGCTCATCGGCACTGGTACGGTCGGGCCGTGGATCGTTTGTACCGCCTCCTCAGTTCCATCGTTGACGTTATTTCTCGCTGTGGAGATCGAATCGAGAATTCTGGAAAGGGAGCTGAGGAAATCGCCCGTAATCGGTCATCAGAGATCGACCTCGGTATCTTGGACTGGACGATAAGCGCTCTGGGCGAAGACGATACACTCGAAAGATTCTTTGAGGTCATCCCCGGTTTCTTTAACTCACAGATGGTCAATGACATCCAACGACCTCTCCCAGACACCTTTCTTTCGAGGTTCCTTGATTCGTGGGGAGGATTCGTGACCCGCAACTTGCTGTCCAACTCAATCAGCGAAGAGATCAAGATCCGTCGGCTCGTCATATCCATGAATGCCATAAAGGAGATATGCTATTATGACGATACGGATAGAATATTTTCCCATCTCTCCAACCTCCGTTTCGATCAGATAGCACCGTCAATTCAGGCGGTGCAGATTCTAACGCCCTGGTACGCCAGCAGTGACACAACTATGTCTGGGCTTGCGCGATACGGTTGCCAAGATGCTTCCGTATGTAAAGGAACGCGATGACCGTTGGATTTCATGGACCAAGGACGTATACGGACTGCCGGAGCAGATTCTTCGTGACAGCATCTCCCATGGTGACGATAGCGCTTTCCTGGTCATTTTGATCTACGCGGCCCGCCATGTCATTCGTACCGAACCCTGGAAGTGGGAGCTGCTGCCGTCAATTTCCAAATTTAACATACTTAACACGCAACCTGGACTACGAAACGAATTTTGCGCTTTGTGGAATGACATCATACGAAGAGCAAGGGCTGCACCGTATCCTCACATCCGTATTCTCAGTGGGATTCGGCATTTGTACATCGCTTTACATCAGGGAACCGACGCCGCCCCAACTACCTTCGATGCCTCTACCTCTTCCGACGACCCTGATCTGGAAAATCTAAGGGTCTATCCATTGTGCAACATCCCCGCTCATCACGCAGACTCGACCGGCCTTCCTCCCACTCAGCTCGATGAATCTCATCGCGACATTCCTCACCCATCTCACCCAGAAAGCCAACTCTATCTTGGCGATAGCGCAGCCGCACAACACGCTGATGAAGCAAACATCGTCCAAGGACCCCCTTCATCTGCAGGTCACGCCCATGCTCGCTCACGGGGATCTCCATTCACACCGCCCACGGCCCTTCCTGAACCCCTCTCTCCGCGGCCCAAAGTGATCGCAGACCCCTCCATCCATGAACGTACCGAGACGACGGCTCTCGATCTAAGCCCACTTACTTCGAGAAAGGTCTCTCATCACTCACGCCAGCCATCGCTTTCTACTACCGACGTTGTGTATGCCGAGCAGCCGACACGTGTTATAATGGTCACAGGCAGAAGGGCCTCTCAAGCCGGCACTGAGACTTTGCACACTCTTTCGCATCCCGACCCCGTTCCAGTCACCGTCACTCCTTCCACTGTATCTCATCCTCCTTCCATTTCCGTGCGCCGACCAGGTGACGTCGTCCACACATTTTAACTTATCATCTCGTCCCTTACGTCATCTCGTCTACTAGGGACCAGCAGCAAGCAGCAGGGCATAGTCGCACCACATTCCGCATTAGGCGTCACCCAAATTTCGGCCAGGGTTGACCCAATCCATACTAACATTGGTTCCACTGGACAATCAAGCGATCAATCAACCGGCGTCATTCCACCTAATGAATCTGGCTCCCCATCCTCGTCCACTCTCCACGCCGAGGTCGTTTCACGAGAACGACCTTCGTTCGCAGAATCCGCTCTCATCTCACCGGGTCGTATCTCCCATCCACTGGGATTCCTGTCCTCATCCCCTACAACAGCCCAGTCCGACCTTTCTTCGCGTATCATCTTCATTTCTGACGCCCACATTACCACGAGTAGTGGTGCCCTCGGTACACAGGGTAATAGACGTGACGTGCTTCGTTCTACTCTGATGAGGATTTCTCGTCATGAAAACGAACAAGCGCCATCAACCCCCGATACCGATGAACATATCCCCGCTCTCGGGGAACACCAGAATGACTAGAATGGGCTGTTGCGGTGATCGATCTTCGTAAGCACTTCCTCCTCAACTAACTCAGCTATCTGTCTGTCTCAACGATCGTTGATATAGATGGCGCTAGTTTGGTACAGCTGAGAGGGGTGATTGCGATTCGTCGACCCTCTTGGAAGATCCAGGTTATGTTCATAGGGTGAATTATATTTTGAATATGTGCCATGTCTGTCTTTTTTTATCCAGACAAATACGGGAATAGTCCTACTTGAGCTGGTATAAGCACCAAAGTTCCTTCTCCCCCCCCTAGTGGGAATCTATTGGAGAGCTGCTGGTTAAGATTGTCAATCATCGCGGAGCATTGCTTTGTTATGGGGTAGACACCCCTGACTTTCATACGAGCTGGGTAGGGACCCGAAGGTGGAGATGGAGACCCGGAGCGTCCCCTCGATTGGATGGACAAAATCGGGTGCGCCTCGTGGCCACCCATCACTTTCAAACGCGTTCTGAAAATAAACACGTGTGTCCCTTCCGGTTGTGTTTTATCCCCTTTTGTCTTCCCTGCGAGCCGGCGCCAAAGGCGGAGTTTTAGTCTCTTTCCATTTTGGAACGAGTTCCTTGTGCATGGTTTCCTTCCCATCGATATGGAGCGGCTCATCGAGACCGCCTCGACCTGTGCCCCGTTTTTCTCAGTTTTCGCGATCACGGTCCAATTCAATTTCTTGAAGTGGGTTCACTTTATAGCGGCCCTGATTGATTTTTTTTGCTTGTGGGTACCTTCTGTAAATGCGCCCGTCCTGGGCCTGGGGTTAAAAATGATATTGCGATTTTCTCCCATGCTCCCCACTCGTATACATCAATTGTTGGGTATAAGTCTCAGGCAGTCAATGTCTACGTCCCATTTCAAGCTCATGAGCGGAATTCCCTATGCACTCACGATACACCCGCAGCTGTTAGTGGTAAAGCTGGTCGACGACGACGTCCGGAGGCTAAAAGCGCACCTCGAAGGATGTGACAACCTTCAGATGATACGGAGAGTGCACACACACACACGATGGACTAGCTATCACTGCAACCGCCACCAGCTTGCGCGCATGTGTCAAGGCATCTCTGAGTCCACCAGCTCGCTCTCGTCATTGTTGTCGCTGCGTTCCCAAACGCGCCTCATGGCGGTGCCGAGTTCTCTCCTAGTCGAGACGCTGTGTCCAAACGCTGTAGGTAGCTGTTTCTCGATTCCATAGATCATCTCTAGGTGCTTGAGAGAGTGAGCTACATCTAGCATGAATACTGGGCGCTGCCTCACCGTGACGGATGGTCATGGCAAATGTACGCCACAAAAATATTGACGATCGACCACTACCAGTGACGATGGCAACAATGGCGATGCTGCACCCTTTGGTCGCCTTGCATAAGACAGGTATAGGGGCAGTAGGTGCAAGGAGATCCGTGGAATTTGGCTTGGCTGCCGCAATGGCGACTGGTGCAGCTACTAGAGGTCGGCAATGATTGGGGCGGTTGCGAGGGGTGAGAACGGCGCAGATCGACAGTCAGCAAAGTTGTCCTCGCCACTGGCGCGGCTCTCCCAAGTATGTGAGCATGGGTTGAGGTCGAGAACTAAGAACGGCGACACACACAACTTTTGTTGGCGCCCAGCCGCGGTGCGGGTGTCACGGCGGGAGGTAGAACTTGAGCCCGCTGCTGGCTCATCGGGCTGCATTGTTGATGAATGGATCTGATTTGTCACATCGGCGGCCACACTAGGGGTGACTATGCAGCAAACCGGAGACTCCTCTTTTCCAGCATCAACTCAAAGTAGGTTTTTCTCGAAGTGGCATCACAGAATCCACTGCTGCTCGCATTTCGAAAGTATTCGGACTTGGGTGAGGATCCAGTGAGGAAGGGGTGAAGGACCTGGACTCATATCGATGTCGAAGGCTTGTTCCAAAGAAAAAGATTGAGACTCCGCTTTTGTTGAAATTGACGCCGCTCCGCAGTGGAGACAAAAGAAGGTACAACATAGCCATAAGGGACAAGCATTTATTTTCATTTTCACAACGCGTTGAAAAGGTGAAGTGCAACCACGAGGCGCCCCCAATTTTGTCCATCTAATCAAGCTCCGGGTAACCCAATTTCCAAACACGCGGGCGCTCGGCTTCCCTGGTGGTGCCGCCATTGAAGCTTATTGAAGTGCCAGTGCGCGTACTTGCTCGACTCTCTCATCGCCGCTGGATTTCACCAAGCCCTTTCACAGCAATGCCTTCTACCGATACCGTGACCGCGCTCTGGGGCTTGCACCGTACCGTCATTCCGCTGACATGTCCGTATCTCTGCGTGGCCCTCTGTACTGTCCGTGTGCGGACTGCCACCTATTTGAACAAGGCTTGCGCCCTCAGGAGAACCATCCATGGTCGGTGCCTCCACGTGTTTGATGAAAGAGTTTCTAACTGAATGCGCCTGTGCGTCGTGACAAGGAAGCATAACGGGCCGCTTACCTGTTCCTATATACAGTCCGGGAATTGCAATTACTTTGTAGGACAGCCTAGGGCCCAACAAGGCGTGCAGAGGCACGCGAATATCAACGCCACTGATCAGTGATCATCCCGATGGGTGGGACGGGGCTAGACCAAAATGTGACTCAGATGAGGTGCAAATGCAGCTGAAAGTGGCTCGGCAAGGGGAAAGGAGGGTGAAGGCGAATAGTTGGAATGAGAGAAAAGAAAAGATAGATGCAGCTGCGGCACCATTGACGTAAACTGTGGCCCTGTATCGTCGAGACAAGGTGGAAAAATGGGAAGCAGATAAGATAAGTTAGACATAAACCTGGAAGAGGAATCCGATAAACGGGGATCGGACGGTACTGCACTGTACACGCAATGGGCAAGGGTCAGTTGTCGTCATGATGGTGGTCTGTAAACTGGACAATTCAAGGTCCTACGAATGGTGGTTCGTGGGTCTGGTTTGCTGTCTTCAGGTGACCGTCCCGGCTGCTACATACGGGCTTAATTTCGATCAAATGGACCAATTAATGAGATAAATGACGATGAAATTAAAAGAACTTTGAAACCCGAAAGCCCCTAATGATAGCCCTCCTACGCATGCATTCATACTACGGTAGCTATGTAGCATAGGGCGACTCCCAACGCTGTAAGGAATAGACCAGCAGCGCGCTAAACTTTGAAGCTCGACCGGGACAGGTGGACAATCATGTTTTGACAAGAAGTGAACACTGGGGCTTATGTGGAAGGGTGCGTACTAGTAAATGCCGTTTAGAATCACCTGGCACTGGCACACACACCAAACTGGGATTTCACATCGCCCTTATTCATACCGTAAGCCGCGTCCTCTACTATCGATCGATTCAAAGTCCGATGACACTGATGGTGTGGTGAAATGATGGATTAGCTCATGCATGATCAGTACTACGTCTGTAGTGACGAAACGCGTGCCCCGGATCCATGCCACTGTAGTGATGGTCCGCATGCCTCATATTTAGCGTGTGCTGACGACCTTTCCAAGGCATCCGCACGTCAAAGCCCTCTCCATATTTCCTGACCCCGGGCCTTGTTTCAATGTCCCAAGCTATACGCAGATTAACTGACCCCGAAAGAGGGAACTATCTTCAAGCTGTCGCTGGTATTTTTCCTGTTGTCTGTCATTTCCTTCGTAAATTCACCAACGTGTCCAGCAGATGACAACCCGGCACGACCTCAGCCAGCACCGAATCAGCCATCACCGCGGCCGCAGCAAGGAGAATCCAACTTCGGTGACAGCTCTGGTCCCCTCTTTTCCATGTATTCCAAGATCGCAAAGGAGGAAGACGATGAGATGACGGAAAGTTGGCAAAAGGATGCCGATGGAATCCTCATCTTTGTGCGTCCCTTTTCGATATTCATACCAATACACACATAGATCGGAAAGCTGTAGACCGGTTTGTTCTCTGCAGCCGTCGCCGCACTGCTTGCCCTATCCGTCCCGGATCTCAGGCCGAATTCTCAAGATACCTCCGCATTCTATCTTGGAAATATCTACCAGATTCTCGCTGACCCGAACGTCACCGTATCACTCGCGTCCATTCCCTCCTCTTTCGCCAAACCACCCCCGTTTTCTCCCCCGAGATACGCTGTCGTGGTGAATTCACTTTGGTTTCTGAGTTTGGTGATAAGTCTTACCTGCGCACTGTTGGCAACCTCGTTACAACAATGGGCACGTCGGTACGCCAGAGTCACTCAGCCGGCACGGTGCAGCCCAGAAAAGCGAGCAAGGATGCGTGCGCTCTTTGCTCACGGTGTGGACAAGATGAGCCTGACCTGGGCAGTGGAAGGATTGCCGGCTTTGATACATCTCGCCGTTTTCCTCTTCTTTGCGGGCCTTATCATATTCCTGATGAATATCAGCCACTACACTGCCATCACCGTCATTTCGTGGATTGGGATCTTCTCAATATTGTATGCGCTCATCACCTTCATGCCGATGTTTCGCCCCGACAGCCCATATTATACACCGCTATCCGCGCAAGTCTCTCTCATTTTTGGCGCCTTCCTTTGGTTCATCGTTGGGATTGTCTCTGTCCTTGACTGCCTTGCACTCGTTGCCTTAATGATATATGACTTCCTTCGCTCTCGTTTCATTCGCATTTGGATCGCCATTTGCTCATGGACTAGCCCGGGGGAATATCACAGACTCAGGGACTGGTATGATAACGATGATCACCGGCACTGGTACGGTCGGGCCGTAGATCGTTTGTATCGCCTCCTCAGTTCCATCGTTGACGTTATATCTCACTGGGGAGATCGAATCGGGAATTCGGGAAAGGCGGCGGAAGAAATGATTCGTAATCGGTCATCAGACATCGACCTCGGTATCTTGGACTGGACGATAAGCGCCCTGGGTGAAGACGACACACTCGAAAGATTCTTTGAGCTCATCCCTGGCTCCTTCAACTCGCGGATGGTCAAGAACATCCAAAGACCTCTCCCGGACATGTTTCTTACGAGGTTCCTTGACTCGTGGGGAGGGTTCGTGGCCCGCAACTTGTTGTCCAACTCGGTGAACGAAGAAACCAAGACCCGTCGGCTCGTCACCTCCATGAACGCCATAAAGGAGATATCCAACCATTCCGATACAGATAGAATCTTTCCCCACCTCTCCAGCTTGCGGTTCGATCAAGTGGCGCCTTCAATTCAGGCAGTGCAGCTTCTAACCCCTTGGTCCTCCAGCAGTGACACGACCACGTCTAGCCTTGCGCGGTACACGGTTGCCAAGATGCTTCCGTATGTACAGGAACGCGATGACCGTTGGATTACGGCCACCCACGACATATATGACTTTCCGGAGCATATCCTTCGTGACTACGTCTCCCTTGGTGACGATAGCGCACTGTTGGCCATTTTTAACCACGCAGCGCACCATATCATTCGCACCGGCGAACTCAGGACATGGGAGCTGCTGCCTTCGATTTCCAAATTCGACATACACAATACCGTTCCTGGACTTCAAAACGAATTTTGTGCTTTATGGAACGAAGTTGTTCGAGAAGCAAGTACGACACCCGATCACGTCCTGATTCTAGCCGGGATTCGCCATTTTTACGTCGCTTTACATCAAGACACCGATGACACCCCAACTGCCTTCGATGCTTGCACCCCGTCTGATGACCCTGTCCTGGACAACCCAGAGTCGTATCCGTCGTGCAACGTACCATCTCACCATCCAAACTCGACCCCCCTCCCTTTCGCCTTACTCAAAGAACCTCATAATACCTTCCCTCACCAACCTCCCTCAGGAAACCAGCTCTACGCAGATGGTAGCGCAACCACACTACAAGCCGCTAAAGTGAACGTCACCCCACGACTCGCTTCGTCTATAGATAAACTCCCCCTTCCTCACTCACAGGAACCCCCACCCACCGTCGCTGGACTCTTCGCTCCGCAGGCCAATGTGGTTCCAGACACTCCCATTCATGAAAGTAGCGAGACGATTGCTCTCGATCTAAACTCACATGTTTCAGAAGGGGTCACCCATCTCTCACCCCAACCATCGCTTTTTACCACCGATGTCGTGTATGTCGAGGAGCCGACACCTGATATACCGGCTACTGGCAGACAGACCTCCCAGGTAGGCGCAGCGACTTTGCACACTCTTCTGCATACCGGCCGCCCTGTTCCAGTCGCCGTCCCATCTTTCCCTGTATCTCGCCTCCCTATTTCTAAGAACCGGCCAGGTGATGTTGTCGACACATTTTGACCCATTACATCGGCCCTTACGTTTTGTCATTTACCAGGCGTCAACAACAAGCGGCAAAGCATTGTTGCACCACATTCTGCATCAGGCGTCACTCAAATTTCGTCCGGGGTTAACCAAATCTCTCCAAACATCGATTCCACTCGACAAACAAGCGGTCAATCCACCGGCGTCCTTCGTACTGATGTCTCTGGCTACCTATCGTCGTCCACTCTTCACGACAAGGTCATTCCTGTGGAACGCCCTTTGTTCACAGATTCCGCCTTCTTCCCACCTGATCACATCTCCCGTCCACGAGGATCTCCATCGTCGTTCCCAATGAGAGCCCACTCCGACATTCCTCCGCAGATCGCCACAGTTTTGGACGCAAACATTGCCATGAGTAGTGGTGCCCTCAGTCCACGGGGCAATGGACGTGACATGGTTCATTCTATTCCGATGGCCTCTGGACATGAAAATGAACCAGTGCCGTCGAGCCCCGACATCGAGGAACACACCCCTGCTCTCCGGGGCCACTTGGATGACTGGAATGGGCTGCCACGGTAATTGATATTTGTAAGCGCTTCCTCATCAGCATTTCTCAGCTTTCTGTCTGGGTTCACTGACCGTTGACATAGATGGTGCTAGTTTTTGACAGCAGAGAGGGGTAATTGCAATTCGTTGACCTTCTCGACGGATATGATGTGGATTGGGCGAGTTACGTTTTGAATATGTGTTATATGTCTGTCTTGTTTTCCCCAAACCAATATAGTGAAAGGCGCAACGAAGGTCACACCTGTGAGTTCGGGAAGGAAGGGGAAAAGATAAAGTGGGGCAGAGATCATGAGAGGAATGAATATCGACACTTCTCTCTTTGTTCTAACATATTGTGTTAACTAACAGGGAATTTGTGGCCATAAAAGCGGCTTGGCTGGCCCGGAATGCATGGTCTTTCGTGGGATCTGTTATGATACTTGGCTGCTCAAACGTATCTTCATCCCTGGCGCGCTCACTAGCAATGGCCTCTCCCAGCTCACCTCGAAATTCGTGAACATCCATGCGACGAAACATGCTGTACGCTGATCGGATTCGCTGATGGACTGGGCATGCGTGATACGTGATGGATTGGGCGTGTGTGCTACGTGATCGTGATGGATTGGGAACGTGTGAAGATTAATACTGATACTGGCTTTGTGATACGTCCCCCATCACATAATTATGATATGAACAGGTCTATCCCTAGCGTAGCATGTATTCTCCAAGGGCATTTAGATAATAAGAAAACCAGAGGGTGCACGGAGAATGGTATATTTTAGGGCCACTGTATGATCGGCCTTACAGGCCTTACCCATGGCTCTGACCGGTTCACAATCGGTTCAAGTTCGACATGACTTGTTAACGTTGCACCGGGAATTGCCGAGATTCAGATCGACTATTGAGTTGAGTTGAACATGTGCGTGAATGTCACTTCCGGGACTCAGCCAACATTTCCCCTCCTCCCTTACAGCTCCTCTCCGTCCTCATGTCCTGGGACATTGATCCTTATCAGGGCATTAATTTTAGGGAACGTGCTCCGACTCCCAGCCCCCAATCACGGCATGCCTTCTTCTGGGTATAAATCATATCACTCCCCGCTGCCCCGCAGGTATCCACCTCAGTACTGTCGCAACACTTCCACCAATGTCCCAAGACACGGGCAGACCGACCGACCCCGAGATGGGGAACACTATTCAGGACGTCACGGGTATTGTTAATGTTGCCTGTCCTTGCCCCGTAGACTCACCAACGCGTAAACCAGATGATGACCCCGAACTATCCCACAACCAGCCATCATCGCTGCCACCGAAAGGAGAGTCTAACTTCGGTGATAGCTCCGGGCCCATATTCTCCATGTATTCAAAGATGACGAAGGAAGAAGACGACCAAGTTGCCGAGCGCTGGCAAAAGGACGCAGATGGCGTCCTCATCTTTGTGAGCCCTTGAGTCAACATTCATGCTACTACGCACATAAGACGTATCATTCTAGACCGGTTTATTCTCCGCTGCAGTCGCCGGACTACTTGCCGTATCCGTCCAGGACCTTAGACCGAATTCTCAAGATACATCCGCATTCTACCTTGGGAACATATATCAGGTTCTCGCCGACCCGAACGTTACATCCGTCCCTTCTCCTATCGCCCAACCTTCTCCTTTCTCACCCCCGAGATATTCTGTCTGGGTGAATTCACTCTGGTCCCTGAGCTTAGTTATTAGCCTTATCTGCGCATTATTGGCAATATCTCTGCAACAATGGGCACGTCAATATATCAGGGTCACTCAGCCGACACAATGCAGCCCGGAGAAGCGCGCGCGAAGTCGTGCATTCTTTGCTGGTGGTGTGGACAAGATGCACCTTCACTGGGCTGTCGAAGCATTGCCGTTCTTGATACACCTCTCACTCTTCCTCTTCCTTTCAGGTTTCATCATTTATATGCGGAATATTAACCATAGCGTCTATCTCTCTACCATCTTGGCTACTGGCCTCTTCTCAGCGGTGTATATATTCCTCACATTCATGCCACTGTTTCGGCCCGACAGCCCGTACAACACACCGCTTTCTCCCATAGCCCACGCGATCACTCGCTTCGTTATATGGGCTCTTGTCGTGTGTTTCATATACCTTTCTGCCTTCATTATTCTCTACCCCTTGGCCATACTTGCCGTTTGTTTTATTGCTCTTATTCCGCTCTTTGTCATTATTCGGCGAGTATGTGGCGCTTGCCTATCCAGGTCCCTGTCCGAGCTCAAATACTTTGCTGCCGCGCTGCCGGAGGAGGAAATCGAGCGGTTTGGGAAACGTGGTTTAAACTACATGATTCATCCCTTCAATTCTTCGTGGAATTGGGCTCGGGACTATTCACAAGTCTCAGCAGAAGAACGTATCTCTAAAACGCCACCAGCGATTGACCTGGGCATCTTGAAGTGGACAATAGGCGCTTTGGGAGACGACGACACGCTTGAAAAGTTCTTCGAGCACATCCCTGGCTTCTTTCACTCACGGGCTGTGAGGGACCTCGAACGACCTCTCCCAGATGCGTTCCTTTCAAGGTTCTCCGACGCGTGGGGAGGATTCTTGGCTCGTAATTTGTTATCCAACTCAGTCGACGACGCGGTCAAGACTCATCGGCTGGACGTCTGTATGAAGGCCATAAAGGAGATATGTGATGATGACGGCCCATCTGAGATCTTTTGGCGTCTCTCTAGTCTGCGTTTCGATCAAGTACCGCCATCGATTCATACAGCGGAGATTCTAGAGCCATGGTGTAAGGACAATGACAGTGACATTTCTGAACTTGCGCGATACACAGCTGCCAAGGTGCTCCCATATGTACGGGAACGCGACGACCGTTGGATTACATTCGCTCAGGACGTGTTTGGTCTACCAGAGGGTATCCTTCGCGGCCACATCGCCCGTGGTGATGACAGCGTGATGCTGGCCATCCTCATCTGCGCGGCTCGCCAAGTCATTAGCACAGAACCCTGCAAGTGGGAAATGTTGCCATCGATTTCCAAATTTGACATACTCGACACGCTTCCCGGACTTCAAAACGAATTCTGTTCTTTATGGAATGAAATCGTTGAAGAAGGATGGGACATGGACGATCCTGTCGAGATTCTCCGTGGGATTCGCCATCTTTACATCGCTTTACATCAAGGCACCGATTGTGCCCCGACTCTCTTCGATGGATCCACCCCAGATGATGACCTCCGGCTACGTGTCGAGTCCTCGTACCCACGCTGTACCATTCACACCCATGACTCAGACTCATCCGTCTCTCTTCTCCCCCGACTTGGGCATACCCATAATCTCTCCCCGCCCCCATCCCCCTCAGCCCCTCTTCACTCACAGGAATTATCATCCCCATCCCCAAACACCGTTCCCGAACATATCGCTCCGGAGGCTAACCCAGCTACACTCTCATCCATCCATGAATCCATTGAGACGGTTGCACTCGACACCAACCGGCTTGTTGTAACCGAAGTATCCTATTCCTCTTACCAGTCATCGCCGCCTGCTGCCTCGCTCACTACAAACATTGTGCGCTCCCACAATGCGACGAACGATTTACCCACCAACGAAATGGATCGGACCTCTCGGACTCCCACAGCGACTTTTCATACGCTCCCGCAACCAGACGCTGTCCCGGTAATCGTCACTCCTTTGACTGTATCCTGTGCGCCAGGTGATTTCTTCGACACTTTTTTTTACCTATTACCTCGGCACTTACGTCTTCTCGTCCTTCAGACAACTGTAATGAGCAGAGAGGCATAGCTACGCCACAATCTGTATCTATCATCACCCAATCCTTGTCCACGGATAATCAAATTCCTCAATCCATCCCTAATATCGCTGCCACTCTCCAAACAGGCGATAAACTAACCGGCTCCCCTCCTACTCCTGACCCTAGTTCCATGTCCTCGCCCACCATAATCCCGGTCTTTCATAGCGGCACTATTCACGCAGAATTCCATTCGTCCGTAGACT
>Ga0307512_10002438_pt1 | contig 23541 bp, 27 predicted proteins | sample 14_EM_MG_FD_200267 | JGI IMG/M metagenome (GOLD analysis project Ga0307512, IMG submission 200267) | Populus trichocarpa ectomycorrhiza microbial communities from riparian zone in the Pacific Northwest, United States - 14_EM | ecosystem: Host-associated > Plants > Roots > Unclassified | place...
GGGGACGTCAAAGCTTAGGTGTGAGGTGATTCCAATGGTGTTCCATACCGCGTTTTGAGTGGTCGGGAAACAAGCCGTGATCAGCCATATACTAGTCAGTGTTGTGGATCAATCGTAGACTTGAGAATTACATAAAGAGCCTCCATTTCCAATGACCTCCACTCAAAAAAACGACTGAAACATAGACGAAAAACAACACAAGGAGAAACCAATACACATGTCCGTCTTTTAGTGGCCGAACAACGGTTTAATTTTGATCCTCGACGAGACTCTTAGCAGCCTGGAGATCGGTCTCAACCATCTCCTTGACGAGAGTGTCAAAGTCAACCTTGCGCTTCCACCCGAGAAGGCGCTCAGCCTTGGCGGGGTTACCCAACAGCAACCTTGAGGTAACTATCAGTGTTTGTTACACGGTTTGTTGAAAAGGAACGTACTCGACTTCGGCAGGACGGAAGTATCCTGGGTCAACTTTGATAATGGTTTTTCCATTCTCGACGTTGATACCCTCTTCTTGGACGCCAGTGCCTTGCCAGCTACAAAGGAACACTATCAGTATTCTATGGGGAGAAGTGGTGACCGAGTAATTCTTACCGGATCTGGATTCCAAGAATACCGAAGGCCTTTTCGACAAACTCGCGGACGGGGTGGGTTTCACCGGTGGCGAGGACGAAGTCCTCGGGAGCGTCCTGTTGAAGCATCATCCACATCCCCTCGATGTAATCACGAGCTAACCCAAAATCAAAATGACGTTCTCAGATATACTATGCCTATGGACTGACCATGTCCCCAATCACGCCTGGCGTCGAGGTTACCGAGGTAAAGACATTGCTGCTTGCCCAGGGAGATATCTGCCGCGGCCCTAGAAATCTTACGAGTGACGAAGGTCCTTCCTCGTCTAGGGCTCTCGTGGTTAAACAAGATGCCATTGCAGGCATACATCCCATAGGCCTCCCTGTAGTTGACGGTGATCCAGAACGCGTAGAGCTTGGCGACACCGTAGGGGGAACGGGGGTAGAACGGGGTTGTCTCGGACTGCGGTGTCTCGACGACCTTTCCGTATAACTCCGAGGTAGATGCCTGGTAGAAACGGACGTGCTTCTCAAGTCCACAAGTACGGATGGCGTCAAGGAGACGGAGAGTACCGAGACCATCGACGTCGCCCGTGTATTCGGCCATCTCGAACGAGACCTTGACGTGTGATTGAGCACCGAGGTTGTAGATCTCGGTAGGCTGGACTTGGGCGATGATGTACACGAGGTTGGTGCTATCGCTCAGATCACCATAGTGAAGCTTAAACCTGTTAGGCCCTGGTTATCATCAATTTGTGGTTCTGAGCGCGTAAAATGGCAGGATATGAATGGGAACGCACTTTCGTGCTGGTCGGCATACATGTGTTGTAACCTGCTGGTATTAAAACTGGATGAACGACGGATGATGCCATGGACCTCGTAGCCCTTGGAGAGAAGGAATTCGGTCCTGATCAGCAGTGATTAGTGGAAATGCAGGCCTAGAGCGTTATACAGTCGTGGCATACAAGTAGGAACCGTCCTGGCCAGTGATACCTGCGTGTGGTGTAAAACGTCAGACGACCGAACGCAATGGCAAAGCACGAAAACGGCAGCGGGCGGATTTTACATCCGCAATGTCACTGACCAGAGATCAGCGCAACCTTTCTTTTCCGATACTCCTCCGGCGATGGGAGCTTGATTGAGAGCAAGGGAGAGAAAGAGGGGACGACGTCTACGTGTTGAGAGGACATGTCGGTGGCAGAGAGTAAACTAGTGATACTTAATCCGATTATATTTTATATTTCACTGAGGTGGCACGGTAGTCCAAACGCTCGTCAGCACTACGGCATCTCTCTGGCAACCAGTCTTACAGCTTCCAGTGTATTCTACTAACCGATAGCATTGCCTCGTAAAATACAATAAGCAAGCGCTCAGGCTTGTGGAGTGGGTTTCAGTGTGGTCGATGCCCACTCCAGTAAATCGTCTTCAGATTGAGGTGTCGGCGCCCCCTTGGACCTTTGTACGTAAGCGTGTTCTAGACGTTCCGTTGCAAGCTTGCCAATTAGCTCAGCATTGGCTGGGGGAGCTGTCTGAGATGGCGATTGTGTGTTAGGTGCAAAGCGACGTAAGCTCTGGGGAAGTCATGAGTCTCCTGTCCTTTATTTTGTGTATGTGCCGCACCAGTTTTACGCCATACCATGCGCGAAGGGTGATATCTGTCTGATGGGAGGTGACAGGAGCATCTTCATCGTCTGTCATATCAACTGCCATGAGGAACGTTTTGACCGCAAGGGGCATATCACCACTCGCGTACGCGATCTCTGCGAACTCGAGCACATAAAATGGATTTTGAGGTGCCAGAAGCAATGCGTGTGAGAGCGCTTGTAGCGCATAATTGTACCTGGAACCTGCATGAGCTTCATCAGGAGATCGCGGAGATGGATCCGTACTGGTTGCAGAGGTAGTAAATCTCTGCCAGCTCGACCCAACCATCAACCTCGTTGTAGAAAGTGTCCAATAGTGTAGTGAGCTCCTCGACAGATTTGTCTACTTTGCCCATATTTCTGAGGGTATAAGCCTTCCGCCTCCATGCTGCCTGTTACATCTCATTAGAGTAGACGGGTGTGACATAGGTCGTGCTATACTCACAGAATTTGTGGGGTCGTTCACAAGTAGTTTGTTGTAGTATTCAACTGCAGTCTCTGGCTTTTCCGTGGCCTCTATGCGAATACCAGAGAGAACCCCTACACGGGGAGAGTCACCGAATTTATCAACAAGATGTTTGATACATCGCTGGACTTCGTCATCAGAAGGGACACACGAACGGCAGGAGGCAACGTACATCCGAGATGTCGCATCGCTCAGAATCCAGAGCGGCGAGTGCAAGGCCCTCTAGGAACTCCCAACCTGAAGTATGTGCATGCATTTGGGTCCAGTGTGTTCGTCATCGCTGTGAAACGCGTGCTTTACCGTCTGCCCGTCTCTTCCATCCGTCGTTGTCTAGGAGGGGTAGCCCGTCGTTGAAAGTCTTCTTGTATGTCGGGTTCCTGCGTGGCCGATACGAAGCCAATTTCTGGAGGGCAATGGTGAAGTCCATTCTGCAAGTCGGTAAAACGCGGTCCTCTCGACCCGGATGTTGATGCGACGCTTTGGTATCCGTACCCGGCCCCGCCTCCGCCAGCCTCTCCCAAGCCCCATAGCTATATGCTCTCTGGGCGAACACGGGCATGGAGCCCCGAGTGCGTTGCGGAGGTCTATTTATTTTTTCTTCCTTATTCCCCGTTTCCAGTTCTCACTAATACCTCACAGGTACCACAAATTTCCTCCACAAACACAAATGAGGGCTCCGGATACCATCCGAATCAACGAACTCACTCTTATTACAAAATTGAAGGATGGGACGCAGTGGCCAGCACCAGCTCTCCAGATGGTCAAACTTTCCCTTTCGATTGCCTACGACATTCGAACCTCAGGGGACCTTGATGAACTCGGCCACACGCTCAACTACGCCTCAATCGTCAATACCCTCACCGATCCAACCAACGCGGGTGCATTCGACTCGTTAGAAGCGTTGACAGACTCTATATTCAAACAATGTTTCGAGACCTACCCCCAGATTCAGTCTCTCTCCGTCAAGGTGACAAAGCCCAAGGCACTGCTGCGAGGCAAATCTGTCTCCCTTCGGGTCTCCCGCTCGAGAAACTCTCCATCTGGTGCCAACGAATCCTTCTCACTCGAGGACATACAATTTCCGGTTTTAATTGGTGTCAATTCCGAGGAACGCACGACCAAGCAGATGATTCAAATGAGCCTGACCTTGTCTGGGCGGGTCTCTCCCTCCCCTGTCGATTACCGTTTGCTCGCGAAACAGATTTACGAAGTGAGCCTGTTGTCAGTTTTGTTATCCCAGGGACTCTTGAACTAAATTACGATTCTTTCAGCACGGTGATTCTTCATCTTTTCTCACCGTCGAAGCATACGTAACTACGCTCGCTCGCACCCTTCTCATCAAGAACCAGGAGGAATGGACATCCGTCAATGTCCGAGTGGCAAAACCGCATGCATTAGCCCTGGCCGATTCCGCAGAAATCGAGATTACGCGTGATCTCGCCGACTATTCATCTCTATCGATGACCGACGCGACAAGGACGAGAAGAGACTCTCGCTTAGCGCGATTAATATTGAACGTCCAACCTCCAAGGGATGAAAAGCTTCACTTCCACAAGGTGGCCATCGCTTTTGGCTCGAACCTAGGTGACAGGTTCGCAAACATCGAGCACGCACTACGACTACTGGAATCCCCCAGTAAATTTCTAGCCGTTAGTGATGATATCAATCAGAAGGACGCAGAAGTCGCAATAATCGACACAAGCTTCTTGTATGAGACCGCACCTATGTACGTAGCCGACCAGCCCAGTTTTGTTAATGGTGCCTGTTTGGTACGTGCATTCATTCCATCATGAACGATGATCGTTTACTACGTTTTTGTTCCAGATCGAGACGAATTTGCCACCTGTTACACTCCTCCAGGTGCTCAAGAAGATCGAAGCCCATGTCGGGAGGGTCCCGTCGTTCAGAAATGGGCCACGAGCCATTGACTTGGATATTGTGCTCTATGGGGACGACGTCATTGATACCCGGCCACCAGGCTCTCGAACGCATCTTGAAAATCTCGAAAATCAGTTGATCGTCCCACATCCGAGGGTCTCGGAGAGAGAGTTCGTGCTAAGGCCTCTAAACGAGTTAGTCGCCTTTGATACCTTGCCCCTTAGAGTCGCACCCGCTGATATTTCTAGCATGATACCGGAATACATTATTCCGACATTTAAACGACCAATAAAGCAGCTGCTGGACGATTTAACCGACACCTCGACGGCCGGAATCCCACCGATGCGGAAGGTGATGCCATTTCCGCGGTATCCCCTCTTGAGCCCCAGCTCGGGACCGGGGGAATCAGCACCCTTGACAGCCGCATGCTGGACGTTCACGTCTTCCGGCGAATCGATTCACAAAACATATATCATGGCTACGTTAAACGCGACACCCGATTCGTTCTCCGACGGGTCCATGAACAACGAGCTACCAGCTGCTCTCGAATATACATCCCAATCGGTTGCTGCCGGTGCTGGCATCATTGACGTTGGGGGATATTCTACACGACCTCGGGCGAAACACGTGGAGACCGACGAGGAGATTCGTCGCGTCATTCCTATCATCGAAGGCATCAGAGGCATGGGCAATTCACCGTTGATCAGCATCGATACATTCCGACCGGAAGTGGCAAAGGCAGCAGTCCTCGCTGGCGCAAATTGTATCAACGACGTCTATGGATTCACCGGACCGGAATACCCGCTGACGGAGGCCGGTGCCCAGCATTTCTTGGAAATGCGAAAGACCGCGAGAGATCTTGCGGTACCCGTCATCTTCATGCACTCCCGCGGCGAGGCGTCGGCAAACAAAAATTACGGTTACTATAGTCGTGCGGGTAAAGGTAAAGGTCGAGGTGTTGTGGAAGGAGTCAGGGTGGAACTTTGTGAGAAGGTGGATGCAGCTGTGCGAGGGCGGGGCGGACTGAGGCGATGGCTCGTCATCGTCGACCCGGGAGTTGGTTTCAGCAAGACCGTCGAGGGGAATCTTGCGCTACTGAAACGAGCATCGTCACTGACCGCGGGGGGGGACGACAATATTTTAACAGGATTTCCTCAGTTGATCGGCGCATCAAAGAAGTCATTCCTAGGGACGATTTTGAGCAGCCGGGTAGACTCGTACCCTGGCAGGACGACTACACCTGGGGAGCGCGGATGGGCGACTGCGGCAGCCGTGTCCTGTGCGGTGCAGCAGCGGGTTGCGGTAGTGCGGGTGCATGATGTGCTTGAGATGGGGGATGTTGTGCGGGTGGCAGACTCACTCAACGAATTTTAGGTTTTGGAAATTTACCAGGGCCGGTAGAAAATAAAAATAGTCACTGGATTTAAGTCACGTGTCAGTCAGTCAGGGCGGCTAAGCCATTTTTATCGGTTATTAAGTAAATTGAGAAATCACTTTCGCTTTTTCCCCCTCCGGCTCGCATCAAGTCCCCCGTTCACACCTTGTTATCACTCCCTCCACCTGCATTCACAGAGGTGGTCAACCTCTTCGTCTAACTTAACAAGCGAGGGCAATAACTGTTCCGAGCTTTTCTTATGGAGTCTTCAGAGGATTCGGGACCAACGCAGGACCAGCAGCAACAGCAGCAGCCGGCCAAGTCCTTCAGCCAATCGTATGTTCAACTCCTAGCGTCCCCCACTCAACCTGACGTGTCCTACAGGAGTCATGTCCGTTCCCGCATCACCGTAGTGTGCGCAGAGGTCTGGTGATTCCGACTCAATTGCAACGGCCGAGGAACTCATCATACAATTTATTCCAGTGCAAGCGGTTGAAACTTCGCTGCGATAGACGTGCTCCCTGTGGCTCCTGTTTGAAGCGAGACACCGTAGATCGTTGCAAGTACTCTCAGGCGGCAGCAGAGAAGATGTAAGTTCATTTCCCTCGGTTGATCCCCGGTGCTGTCACTGAGCTATTCGGTATTTCTTCCCAGCGACCTACAGTCTGTTCACAACCGAGTGGTCACCCTCGAGGCTCAGATGGCCTTGTTAAATTCCACGGCTGTCACCCAGAAACCCACCGCACTCTCCGTCGATCGCACCCTGCTAGCAATTGGAAACTCAGGCTCCTCGCTGGCAGTTTCGCTAGATGACGTATCTTCCATCTGGTTATCCCATTTAAACCTCTCCCATCCTGTCAAGCTAAAACTCGAGACGAGCGAGGTAGACGCTCCGGATGGAGACCTACCCCTCTCTGCAACATTTCTGCCTATCTCTCTGTTCCTAGTTAACTCCTCGGCACTTGAGCCTCCCTCAGTAACCACTCAACTTGTGGCACGACTGCCACAATCGGCAGACGTGCAACAACAACTTCTCCACTGTGTACACGATGTCCTGGACCTCCACCCCTCTTTCAATTTCCAGCACTTCCAGACACGGGTTCATAGCATCTTCTCATGGTCATTAGAGACAGAGACCTATGAGCGTGCTGGTGGTGACAGCACGATACCATCCAGAGATTCGACCTCAACGAGGCCCACCTTGTCATTTTTCGCTGCAGCCTCGGCTGCGTTTGCGCTCGGATCACTGGTCCGGAGCACAAACGACAGTTGCTTGGCCTCCCTCGAAGGCGGCAATGCTTCTCTATCTAATCCCTGTTCCCTCACGGATCGCGATCCAAGCAGTTCTCCCGCTGCACTTTTTGCACTTTCCGAACAGGCTCTCGCTATGTTTGAAAAGTCCTACAACTATGACTTGGATTACATGGTGGCGATAATCCTCCAGGTTATACACCTGCTCCACGAGGGAAAGCCGAGGCTTCCGCACACCATCCTGCCCCTGGTTAGTGGACCTAAAACTCCAGACATCAATGACGATTTACATACATACATCAGGTTGGAAAAATGGTCAATATCGCGCGCGTGATGGGTCTCAACTTGGATCCAGATGACTTTCCGGGCACCTACCCCCTGTTCGAAGCCGAGACACGCCGAAGAGTGTGGTGGGATGTATTTTATTACGACCTGTACGTACCTGGCCCAGTCACCACAGGGTTCTGGGAGGGCTGATTCGAGAACTCCAGGTTTGTATCAGACTGTATGGGGCACCAGCCGTTGATCCCAGATAACTCTTTCACCACTAAGTTTCCTCTGGATGTGGATGAGAGTCAATTCACTCCCTTTTCGACGACCGTTCCGCGCCCTTCTGACTCGTGCAAGACGGACAATGTCTACTTCGGGCTGAAGTGCAGGTGGGTCTCCGCATTCTCCACGAGAGCGCCAGACGCTGATCACATTCTCTGTGCCTATCCGAAGGCTTGCTCAGCTGGTCAAAAACATGAAGAGGCGCACCTATCGCGATCTGCTTGACCCTGAGGTTAACGATCTTGTACTTGACGAGTCCATCGAGCTTGAGGGGAAGATCAACCAATTCGTCTCTGACCTCCCCACCGATTATCAAATCGACCTCAACTCTCCCCCTTTACCCGAGGACGAAGACTCATATACTTCTCTGATCCTCGCACGTTCTTGCGAGTTGCAAATCGTCGCTAATCGCATGGTCATTTCGCTCTACATCCCATACGTGAAGGCTTACTTGGTGAACCCGCTTCACCAAGCCTCATTGGCTATCACGAACGCGGCGCACAGGATAATCCAGTGCATGAAGATCTGGCAGTCACGGCGGAACTGCCCAGGTGTCCGGGAGAGGGGGAGGTGGGGTTCCTTTGGGGTCTACTACGAGTATGGCCGAATCCTATTCGACGCGGCGGTGGTCTGTGCGAGTATCAGCATAGATGGAACTGGGGGAGCATTTGCTGCGTGTTTGAGGGGAGACGTCGACTCTGCTCTGGAAGTGCTGAAAGACATGGAGGCGTCCAAGGGGGTTAAGCGACGCGGGGGTGTTGGAGTTGGAATGCCCAACAGTGCCAAGGACAATTTCAGCGAACCTGTCGCCATCATAGAGATGCTCAAACAGAGGGTCGAGGCGAATCAGGTCGCTGGAGTCAAGAGAAAGAGACAAGATGGTGAAACAGATGTATTCCAAGCTGGATTCCGGATTCCATTCGTGGGAGTTGCCGTGTCCGCTTCTCTTCCAAACCCCACCCACCTTGTCCCCCCAGAGTTCACTTCAGATACATCTCCGGTTCCACCTCGCGGCAGGTCACGGTCGGTATCAAAGGTCAAGGTTGAAGATAGGCCAGATGATCCCATCTCGGACAAAAAGAGGCAGAAGAAGAAACCCACCAAAGACGAACAGGAAGTACCCACGGACAAGAGGAAGCTACTTGCGAAAGCGAAACCTAAGGATAAGGAGAAAGATAAAGAGACGAAGTATCCGTCCTGGGGCATTCGGTTACGTCCTGGGTTACCTCCCCCGTACATTCGCGGCCGCGGACCGGCTCCACAGACTTCTAGGGTGCCAAAGCCTACCCTCGCCCCCGCAGACGGTTCGAACGGTCGACAGAACACCCCCCTCGTCGAGACACCTTCCACTCTACATCCCAGTTCAAGCGCTCCCTCTCCCTTGCTCATCCCCCAACATTTGGAACCTCTATATGACGGGTCTTTTCCCCCAACACCTGTTCACGAACAGCCAATGGTCGATGACGGCCGTCGGAGATCTCTGAACGCATCGTTTGACGCTGACCCAGAGTTACAGTCTCGGGGGCGGTACAACAATGCTGGATACCCGCCAACTCCAGCGTTCTTTGACCACCCCTCCTACCCTGCGAGTCAGGTGACTTCACCGACGTCTACAGAACCGACTCCTCCGTTCCATTCCAGTACTACTATAGCTCAGCCTGGTCCTTGTCAGTTTCCCGGTACTTCGCAGCCACACCAAGACTACTTCCCTCAGACCTTCCGTGATCCTTCTATAGGGTCGAACGGTTTTGACAGCATGTCGTACAACGGCGTTGGGCCGTCACCACCTTCCTATCAGATGAATTCGATGGAGCAGGGACCTCCTTCTGCTGTCACCGACGCCTCGTACATGGTGCCCAATGGGAAGGTGCCACTCAATGTCTTTATGCCCAATGAACCTCGGGTGCTCTCTGGTTCTTCCCAGGCGAGCCCTCAAGATATGCATATGGCCCGTAGACATGATTGGCAGCCGCCAACCCAAAATCCTGGGGATCAACAGTACTGGTTTTGAGTGTGGGATCTAAGTTATCTGTACACGAGCTTCTATATTCATCCAGATTCTTTTCTCTCATCTTCACGCCTGCCCTCATTTTCGTTTCTTCTGCATTGGTAGCTGCGTCTTCCTTCTCCATACGTGCACACCCATTAAGCGTTACTATTCTTGGTTTTCTTCTTGTGCTTCTGGTCGTTTTCGCATCTTGACCTCGTTCATGTTCCATTGTACGTTCTTATGATCTTCGTTTCACTACCTCCCTTATAATGTCCCGTGTATTTGTAATCCCTAAAGGAATATATAAATAGTGTAAATGCCAAGATTTCTATCGCCTTCAGCGGATTGCTGGCGATAGTGTACGGAGCTTAGTACGTTACGGTACATCGTATTTGTGAACGGAATATTGGTACATGCGACCACAGATCTCCAAGCTGCTCGTCGACGTTCTTCAGCCTCGCAATTGATAGTACCCACCCTTATCCTGACTGTGAGACAGTCGTGGATTATATGGGTTGGGTTTTAGTATCGGGTTAAACTCACTCCCGTTCAGGGAATACCTCGAGACATGACCAGGTTTTCCGAGGAGCGTCATACCACCTTCATCTATAGAGGAATGTCGTGACTTGGGACGGCCACCATCAATTCTCCGGAGCCATGTAAGGTCATAGAACCAGTGGAATAGACGGGGCGCGAGCTTGCACACTTGGATGAGCGGTGGGATGGCCACGAAAACTGCGAGGACCTAACGTTGGTGGGGATTGAGTGGCTTGACCTGGCTCATAGTATAGAAACGCTCACCTGGCCAAATGTGAGCGAGAACTGGTTTTCATTGGAGTCGTATACCCCGAGTTCAATGCAGGCCACCCAGTACATGAATGGGATGACGACCACAGAGATGAAGTGAACGAACGGGAAGTATTCGCCCACGACCGTCCTATTTCCCCTATCTATCAGCGCCGGTTCATGGGCGATCCTTGAGTAAGAACGGGACTCACAGAACCTTCCAGAAGTTAAAACGATAAGGTTCACCTCGTGGCCAGATGATGTTCCGTTTGAGAAGGATCGCTGCCACCCAGGCCAGAACGATCAAGAAGAGCGGTGTGGCCACTGCCGCCCCTAACCACGGTTTCTGGCCCCCCTTCATGATACTGAAGGAGATAGGAGTGATTAGGAAGAAGTTCAGTAGCAGGGGCTGCGGTCTACATGACGCCTGAGCGAAATGGGAAGCGTTTTGGAGGAGAAAGGAGTAGATGGTCAAGCCGATCCAGATGACCGCGGCTAATAGGACGAAAAGCCTCTTGAACAATTGACCTTGTCCAAGAACGTTCTCGAGACGGTGCTCGCCGCCCCACATTGCGCGGACAGAGTAAATGACGAGGTAGATCGTTAATGGGGATGCGACGATAACGGATACAGTCACGGCGTGAAATTTCGTCAGTCCATGTTGGAAGATTGAAATGCAGGCGGTGAGGAGGAGAGAATAGATGGTGAGGACCTGTGACCAGAAAGCGTCCTTCACATTCTTGGGCGAGTAAAAAACAAGAATAGCTGCAGAACCGTAAATCAGAGGGTGTTAAGCGATCGCGATCACTGATAAGCCCAGGTGCAGATTAGGTGGACACTGACAGATGCACAAGGTCGTAACGTATGCTGGGGGTCATGTGAGAATTCCGCATTAACACCCTTCGTGAACGCATGTTCGACTCACTGGAGATTCTGACTAGAGGGCCTGGAAGATCCACCACATGAGCGGATGTCTAAGTAGCATTTGCGACTGCGTACCTGAGATATCTGGGTTTGGGCAGAACCCGAAGGGACAGCTATCGTCCGGTGCAGGACTCAGACAGTACGCTGTAATGTAGCTCGTTATCGAGGTAAGATTGAGGAAGGCCAGCATATCATCAGTGACTTCACAACCTCCCGCTTGGAAAGCTTCGCCATTCCAAGCTGGACCGCCATCTGGGTGGAAACACTCAACACCAGGGGGATAATAGATCTGGGACATCGGGGTAGGGGTTTGGGTTCACAGACGTCCAAGGCCTGGTCATCTATATATATACACATTCCGGATGCTCTAGATGAGCGCGCCCTAAAGTTGCTCACACAGGCGGTCCGCGATTGATGGGCTATTACTGATAGGACAGGAGGCAAACGCTAGTGTGAAACCGTCCGGTTGGCCAAGACGGGGACGAGCTAGTTGGGCGATCCGGTCCCCACTTGATGTTCTGAGAAGTTACGAAGATCCTGTAACCCCTTGGGCTCGGCTGCGCAATTCATGATCCTGGGCATGCTTTTGAGCGCCGCACATGCTTCTTACTGCGCCCGTGTTTTATGCATTGTGATCCGACTCACTTGTCCGAGCCTGGGCGACACTCGAAATGCCACAGATGAATCTTTTTTACGAAAACCGTTTCTGACACATGCATCGATGTAGTCACTCTGGTACGTTACAATTGATCGATGATCAGCTGGCCCGCGGAGGAATCAGTGACCAAGGTCGCCGTTCGAGACATTATCATACTGCAAAACCTGGAAAGTTCTCAACGCGCTCATTCGCAGGGCGCATCAATAACATCCTTGTACATATGGCGTCCACGGAGGGAAGGCAGAGATACAGGACTAAGGCCGACTCAGGAACATTCCTTTCTCTAGCCGCCTCGATGTTCTGATCCTCGACCTCTTCCCCTACCTCGTCCGCGGCCTCTGCCGCTTCCTCTTCCGCGGGGTGGAGGAGGAGGTCCTGATGTAGCTGGTGATGGCGCAGGCGCCGGGTCGTCGATTCGTGCCATGACCAGAGGCGGATCTTTCTCCTTCTTTGCGACCTCCGCCCGAACCTTACTCTCTGTAGGTTTTGAGTCCGTGCCAGTATCGTCTTTCCTTTCCCTTCCCTTCTTCTTGGATTTCACGCCAGCACCGCTTAAAGCTGCCTCAACTTGCCTCGACGACACATCGAGCACCGGACGACCCCTCCTTGGTGCAGTCGAAGGTTGACCAGAATGCGATGGTCCAGGGGTGGGTACCGGGGTAGAGGTATTTCCTTGCGTAGGTGGATTGGATGACTTAGGGTCTTGTTTGAGCTGTGGGGGTTGCTCCTGGGACTCTTGTTTCTGTGATGTTTGGCGTGGCTCCTTGGGCGGTTTGGGTGGTGGATTCGCCTTTGGCATGATCGTGGGCACGGGTGTGGCCGCATTAGCGGGTGCATTCTTTGTTATTTGGGATGCTGTTCCCTTGGCCTGCTTCTGGGCGGCCCTCTTCGCCTTCTTACTGGGCTCTGCAGGTGAATTGGCTTTAACGGACTCCTTTTTCTTCATGTCGCGTTTTGACGGAGGAATGGCGCTGTTGATTACTGACTGATCCTTGTAGTGTGCGTGATTGCGGAGAATGGCTTCCTTATCCCGTTGTGCAGCTTTCTCTGCGATAAGCGCTTCTATCAGCGGCGTCGTCTTGGGTTCGGGTGCGGGTTGGGTAGAAGCAACTATAACCGACAGGTTAGTAGACGCCACATACAGTCTTGGCCGAGATACGCACTCAGATGTTCAAGTGCTTCCTCGTCAAATGGCTTTGGATTATTATTCTCCAGCGACTTGACGAACGACAAGTAATCTTCATCTGCATTGCCTTAGTGTAAATAGCGCAGTGGGAAACACGCATATCGCAGGGGTACCTTCTTCGATGGTTGCGATCCGATTGTCCGCCTTGCTCTTCTCAGTAGGAACCTTCTGATATGGAGAAAACTCCACAACGACCTGAGTCTCATTCCCTATGTGGAAAGTCAGTACGACAATAACATGGAGTAAAAATGTTGCGCACCAGCCTTATCCCTGAAGATATGCCCGTCGAAGGTTCGACTAAACAGTGCGAGCTGTTCCTCGGTTTTGAACGCAAGGTACGCTCGAGACGGAATAGTCTCCTTGTTCAACCTGTCGCCACACTCGAGTTAGATTCCAATACACGGATTTTCCCCTCTCAAGAACGAGAGCCCACCGTTTCTTCACTTTACCAGCATGAAATGATTTCCAGGACACGGTCTCATCAGAGACCCAATCCGACACGCTTTGCCAGAAGATCTCCTCGGGCAAGTTCGGAGGCAATCTCCTAACGACGACCTTTAGTCTTTCATTCTGAGACTTTCCTAGGGATTTCTTCTCCCTGAACGGCTTGGGCTTGGATTTCTTGGGGGAGCCTGTTGCCGCGGACATCGCCGTTCGGGTGATCGAACTAGCGTGGCAATCCTTGACGAGGTCGGCTCTTTTCCCTCAACCCTCAATTTTCTTCCACAACCTCGGTTGCTGAAATTCTGTGAGTATCAAGCTCATTCGTTTCTGTGATGAATAAAGTATCACATTCAAGCTCAACAGTCCAATGGGCATGCCCAATTGACGATTGCATTCTGCAATCCTGACCTTTATATCTTCGCTAACCCCGTCCGTTTCCGAATCATTCGTTGACTATTTGCTCTCGTGCAGGTTATTCCGTGTAGAATTAGTGTGATACCGGTCGTACATGAGTAAAATACATAGATGTCCCTCTACAAAGCAGTCCCACGCTCGAAACTCGCCCGAATTTCCGTGGTGTATTTGTCGTAAAACCTGGCAATCTGGATCAAGAAAGGTGAGGTGAATCCCCCACGACGGTGGCTTGACGAGTGGCCTACCTTCTTGTTGAAGATCCGGTTCCGTTCGTTGATGTACGTGATGTCGCCTTCGTCCTCATTCGCCCTCTTCCTTGAGAACTTACGCTTCTTGTCCACGCTGTGGAAAGTTAGCTCAGAGCGGCGCGTAAGAGTATGAGAGGACGCACTCTTGATTGATCTTTGACACCACCTTGTCGATAGCTTCTTCAGACGGTTTGTTATCGCCATATATGAGAGTGTTGGCGTTTCGGTACAAGCTTTCCGCAGCCAACTGTTGCTCCTGGCTTGTTGGAATAACTGCAGATGAACTAGAGCCGGCCTTAGTCAGTGTTCCGGTTGCAAGGCCGAGGGCAATCTCCTTCTGGCGGTTATAAGCTTCCAGGTCCGGCTTCAAATGGTCGAGATCCTTCTTGTACTTCCTCCTTACAGCATCGGAATCGTCTCCAGAAGATGATAAGATGAGCTAACGCGGAAACGGTCAAGGGGTAAATAAAGACGCACTATGGAACTCGAAATCCGCTCTTCGAGCTTTCCTGGCCTGTTTCTTCTCCCACCCATCGTTCTCTTCTATCGTCCACTCCCAATTCTTTTGCCTTTCAACGTCCTCACCACGTTCCTCCGCGTCTGCTTTTTGACGCATGATCTCTGCAAGCTTTCGTTGACGGTCCAACCGTGCCGCATCTCTTACTGACACCTTGGCTTTCGTGCTTTCTTCTATCAGGGATGCTCTGTTAGCTTGGGTGGAGGAACGCTGGAGTTTGTAGGTAAGCTAGACCGAACACCACAAAGAATTGGCGAACGCACCATCCGTGACCGCAACTGAGCGAGTTTCTGTTGTCTCTGTTCCAAGGTCATCTTGGAATCGCCGGCCCCTGTTTGTGGTTGCTCAACCTCTTCATTCTCAGAAGTATGGTCGGAGACGTCGGCTTCGGAATCGGTTTTCGCCATCGTGGACGGGGCAAAGGAGAGGGTATGTCGATCACGTGTCCAACCTGCCGATCACGCTGACCGCACCAAACTCTCATGTTCGAAGATGCGGACGACATAGTCATCCCGGGTTTCTCTGGTGTAGAGTTGTGTGCAGAAGACTTTTCGACAAAGTTATCTGAGCCGCAGCCCAAATGCTCACCCATCGCTCATGTTACCGTTCACCAATACACCTATGGTTCGCAGCGTAGCCTGAGGTCTAGCCCGTTGGATGTTGGACGCCGAGTCGCAGAGATAGCGACAACTGCTTCTGGATGGCGTACTGTAAATCCTCCCGTTTTTGATTGTATGCTCCCTCTTCAACGCACTTCCGATCCACCCTCCAACACTAATCGTTCTAACTCAGTAATCTACAGGGATGACCGCTCATACATCTATGCACCACCAGTCCCTGTTCTACCATCAGACGCTTCGCCAAATCGTGAAAAAGAGTGGGGAGAACCACCCTCGCCCGATGAGATATTCTCGACCACAAACTTAGACGAATTTGTCGGCACGGATTTTTCCTCCCTCCACTTCTTTGTTCCGTCGAACCACCACCCCGAAGTCCACGCGGCCTCACAATACGATCCGTATGCCGAGGTCCATCTTTTTGAAATGCAATCTATGCCGCACGCCTCATTCGCTTTTCTTGGTTCTGTTCCGTGTGAGGTCGAGGATTTGGCACTCCCTGGTCCCAGCGTGATTCCAGGTTTCGCTCCTGAAGTGTCTTCGATGAATTCTGACGCCGAGCTTTACGGAGAACCCCACCAAAAGCCGGCCACAAGTCCTCTATTTGAACGAGATCATCCCTCAAGCAATTCCTCCGATGTTGATCTCTACGGTTCCGCGCCTCGCAACTTGAGTCCGCCCCGAGGTTCAGATCGTTCTAAGTCCTCCCAGGTGGACATCCATCATAACCAGGAGCAGATACGGAAATTCGACACGTCCACACTCTTGCACGCTATCCCCGAGGTACGTTCACACTCCATGATCTACTTGCAGTGGCTCGAGGCTGACAACTGCGTAGCCCCATTTCCATCCTGCGCCTTCTGCGGATCTTTCTATCGCTCACAGATCGCGCATTCCGCCTTTCAGCAAAAGCATTCCTATTCCAATCTACCCAAGCACCGACACAAGCGTCGAGATTTACCTCCGGACTCCCCACGGTCGAGGTTCGTGGATTATTCCAGTGCGTGGGGTGTTGCCGTGGGATGGGTGTACGAGGGCAAGAATTCTCCAGCCAAACCCCACTCCTGATGCATACCCGCCGAAACAGTCGTTCGAAGGATATACCGACCTTGTTTGGACTCACGCCTCTCTCATTGCGTTCTGGAATTTTTTGCGCAAGTTGAACGAGGTGGAAACATTGGGTAACATGGGCATATCGTTTCATGCAGACACTTCGTTCAATGACGATAGACCGGCGTATAATAACTTCGCGGAATACGAACCAACACCGCCGGACGTTTCCCTCTTCGATACCGAGCCCTCTGATCCACGAACATCTTTGCTGCTGGTGGATCACATCAAGATATATTGCGACGTAGAGTTCGCGATGAACGTTCGCACCGTGCTCGCGTCTTGGCAGTATCAGTGGGACGAGAAGAATGCAGCCGAGGACGCGTTCGATTTCGATCTCTCGGGCTCTCAGGCGTCGGAGATAGGATTGTATGGAAAGGAGTCGCAACAGTTTCAAGTCCGTAAGATCCAGTTACTGCATGGTGCTAGAATACCATTTCTTGATCACAGGAATAATGGTCTCTTTGTTTGCTAATTCCGAGCTAGTCGCCGTCACTACGATGATGCGCCAACCTCAACTACGTCCGAGCGGTTGATCAAAGATTGAAACGCTTGTTGGTGATCATCGATCAAACATAGATCGAACTGCATCGGTAGTAAATGCCCGCATATAGCCACCCCTGGTACCCTCGTGATGAGTACCTCAAGATATGTGGGAGGACCGCGAGGTACGACCTGCCTCAGAAGTGCGGTGCAGGGTTCCCCGGCGCCTTTGGCATCAGTGGGCCGGTGGGGATACATCACCCCCGATCTTTGATATGTCTTATCGATACGTGGTGACCGGCGAACGGTGAGCGGTGCCGGTGAACGCCCAGGTTTATTTGATGGCTCACAGTAAATCATACATTGTAGGCGTTTGTTGCCACAAGACCACACGGCTCACCGACGCGGAAGAGAAATGGCTGCACAGTTTCTTCCACTGAATCAATCCCGTCCACGAGAATGGAAGGCGTTACCCTTCCCACGCAACACCAATAACCACCGCTATCATGACCTATTCGTCAAATAAATCGTTAGAACACGTTATCTAACGTTCACCTGCAAGTTCCCTGAGCCAGCGGACCCCCGAACATTGGCCGAATAGAACGATGATCATCTTTGCGGGAGCGCACGACGAGATCCATCGTTTCAGCGTGACTGAAACGCATCAGGACGAAGCTCCCAAGCTTTCCACGCTCTGCAGGGTCCCCCCGTACATATAAAAGGCCAGAGCTTTTGGCCAATATCTCTCCAACAACAACTTCTCTCTTCTACCAAATCAACCAACACTCTTCTTCTTTAACGTCCTCTTCATCTCAACCACTATCAAAAAATGTCTTCTCCAACCCCTGCCATCCTCATCGATAACCCCAAGGGCGAGAACGAATCCTGGGAGGCCTGGGGTGAGAAGCTTGCGGAGAAATACAAGACTCCCGCTGCTACCCCTGGTCTTCCTCTGGTCCCCGGCTTCGACGAGCTTCGTACGTACTTCACGATCCCATCATCCTATATTTTCGATCCTAATTCAGTTTTCACTCACAGCACAGACCTGGACTGAATACGGAACCCAGTGGAAGGAATACTACAATGCCAAGGTCGCTGGCCAGCCCATCCAGACCAGCGGTCCTACTCTCCCTCCTCTCCCCACCACCGAGGCTACCGGTGAGGAATGGGCTGCCTGGGGCAAAGCTGTCGGCGACGCTTGGACCGCCTACGCCACCTCGAAGGGTATCGATTTGGCTAAAGTCCTCGAAGGCTTGAAGTACCCCGAGGAGCCCACCGACGACAACTGGCCCGCCTACGCCGCCCAGTGGGGCCAGTACGGCAAGCAGGTTCAGGAGAGGTTCACAGCTGCTTTGGCTGCGAAGTCCCCCTAAACGCGCCAAACATTACACGTGAATAACTTATCCAACCATATTTATCAAAACTTAAGCAGTAACGACCCTTAGCAAATGTAAACGGATTTGTTTTTTGGTATCTTTTACGCCTCGCACGGGATCCTGAGAGCGTTGTCGCCCAACAGACGAGATAGAAGTACATGGTCAAGCGGATACATCCAAGCAAAATAACTATAAAGAGCAATCACTCCATCATGCACCCTCTATTCGTCTTATCGTACGACGATCCCTTTCGCCAACGACCTTTACAAGTCCCTCGCGCTCAAGCGTCTTGATGACCTCGCCAAACTCCGCCGTATCGATCCTGATACTACTCTGTCCTTCTAGTTGTTTGAGGGCGTCCATCCACCTGATCCCCCGATTTCCGACTGCGTCGAGGATATTAAGAACCTCCTTGCCCATATCTCCCCGAAGTTTTCTTTCCTGTTGGCCAACACCGCTATCCAACAGACCCATGTCGATCTTTCCTGTCTTCGGGTCCGTTGCTGAAGTCCTGATCGCGTCTCGCATGAGGCGGTATGCCTCCTTGACGTCATCGAATTCAACAAACGAAGAAAATCGCATGCGAGCGTGAGCTTCAGAAAGGCGGATCATGCTCTCTAGCTGTCGAGTCGTGGCAGTGATCCGTTTTTCGCTAGACCGGGGATCTTCACCCGCGTTCCTTAGTTCGACGTAAGAGCGGACGAGCTCGCTAGACGCTTCTTCTGTGATTACGGGGTGGATTCTCGAACGCGCATAATTGATGTAAGCCGACAATTCATCTATGGGCTATATGGGGGCGATCAGCGTCATATATGGTAGATGTGCCGTTGTTCGTACCAGTATATCTTGACCTGCAGTCTCAGGAGAATCTTCCAGGTACAAACCAACCAAATGCTGTGCAAGTTTCCGATCGAGCATCTCGTCAACTTGGTCGAGCACCAAATACAAGAGATCGAAACGGGAGATCAATGTGGGAGGAAGGTCGATATTCTTGGTAATGGTCGAGTCCACATCGTATTTGGAGCCAACAGGGTTTGCTGCGGCCAGAATCGATGTCCGTGCATTCAAAGTCGTGATAATTCCGGCTTTAGCGATTGAAACGGTTTGTTGTTCCTGATGGAGCGGTTGTTAGAGTCGAATTATATTCGTTCTCGCAGACGCACCATCACTTCATGTAGTACACTTCGTGTTGCGTCTGACATCTTGTCGAACTCATCGATGCAACAAACACCACCATCGCTCAGGACAAGGGCACCGCTATGATTGAGTGGTCAGCAGTCATCGCCATCCAATGGAATCAAGTGACCAACCTCTCAAGTACCAGCTGCTTTGAATCTGGATCACGGGTCACGTAGGCGGTCAAACCCACAGCAGATGAGCCCTTCCCAGAGGTATAGACCCCCCGAGGAGCGATTTTGTGCACATACTAGGGAATGGGCAATAAGTTAACAACCCTACCGAAAATTTTTCATCCGAGCTCACCTTCAGTATTTGGGATTTACTGGTACCGGGATCCCCGACCAAGAGGACGTTGATGTCTCCTCGATATCGAGGTCCTCCGCCGCCGCCGCCGCGAGCAATACTCTTGTTCGTCCCACCAAACAACTGTAGAAGGATGCCCTTCTTGACGTTGTCCATACCCCAGATCGAAGGTGCAAGCGACTGCGCCAGGAGTTCATAGGCATCGGGTCTGGTGCTGAGCTCCTTGAGTTTGGATTCCATAGCGGCTCTCCTCGTCCTGCGACCTTCTTTTCTTGCTTCTTCCTCTTCTTCCTCTTCGGCTCCGCCAACACCACCAACGCCAGGGATACGGTCGCCGCCCGCAGACCGAGTGGACTTATCAAATGCCAGCGTACCGCTGCTTCCCATCTTGACGTGGACGACATCGAGGAATGTTTTGAAGAGGTTCTTTATCGTCCTGGTCTTAGGGTTCACACGAACCGGCACACTCCTGAAGATACCCGTAACGATGAGCCTGTCTCCAGGCTTGGTCACATCCACAAGCTCGTCGTACACGCTCAATGAGACGGTGTGAGGCGTCTGACCGTCAGGAACCGCGTCGGGGGTTTCTTGGAGGCGAATCACCTGCCTGTCAGCAAACTCGCAGCGATTATGCACGAGAACCATGGTTCCGACGGATGCACAAACGTCCCGGGGACAGCGGCTGGGCTCGTCGATCTTTCCTCGATCGATTTCGACCTGCACAGTATGTTGACAGGTCGAACAGCGGAAGAAGGCGACTTTCATGTCGGGAATGACAGGCGTAGCACGGATAACCAAACCCTTGATACAAACGAGTTTGTCGGTGTCTAGTAATTGGAATATCAGGGGCGGCAGGCGGGGAGGCGATATACACATACCAGTCGGATTCAGTTCTCTCATGTTCACGGGCTCTATGCCGAAGGGCCTGATCTTATAGACTTTCGTCATAATCTCTGCGATCTCTTCTTCACCCTGAGCACCAGACATCCCATCGAACCCGTCATTTTGGTCCTGTTCCGCGAGTTCTAACATGAGGTCCTTGAGAACTTGATCCATCGCGGGGACGACCTCTTGAGGATACTTCGCCAGCTGAATATAAAGCTTCTTGGAGGGTGGGTACGCGAGGAGGTTGACCATATCCAGATTTAAATTTGTCTCTCCCGTCTGACGCATCCTCCGCAAGTATTGTTCATACAGCACGACCTCGCCTTCTTGTGGTGAACCCAATGTCCTGTGTTTACCTTGTTCTCGATCGTGGTTAATTCGGTACTTGATCTTGAATCCTCTCAGGAACTCGCGGAATGTTTTCATGGTTTCGCCCAAGTTGACCGTTGTACCCCAAATTGCTCGAATTTCATCCGGTTCATCTTCAGACGGTGCAGCAGGTGCGGAAAACATCGGTCCAGAGGAAACTGGTGGCCGGTCTGGGAGGTCCGAGTTCATGTCATCGCTGAAGAGATCGTCCCTGTTCGTGGTTGGAGGTCGTTTATGAGCAGCGCGTCTTGATGGGGTTAGACTGAAAGTTGAGTGAATGTCCCCTCGTCTGTTTTTCGGTGTCTTCGAGGGACTTCTGCACTAAGCGTGAATATCTCAATTCATAAAGTGTTCGGGAATTGTCGTACGAAGGGAAATCGATAGGATCCGACGAGAGAAAGTCTCCATCATGCGGTCGCCTGGTTGCCCTTGGAGTCTTCTTCGGGGATGAGCTCGGAAAGTTCACCGGAGACGAGCTTCCCACTAGCGATGAGATTAGCCTCCATATACTGCGAGTTTCCAATCCACTTACTTTCAAAAAGAGGAGTTCGTGGCGCGGACTTAGGCGTAGACATTCCCAGTGCGCGCCTTGCCATGATTCCAGGGGTACTAGGCACCGCGCTCTTTCTTGGTGTCCCCCTGGTGGAAGGCGTGGCAGGGTCAAACAGAGGTTGTCTTGGCGGAGCGTTCGGCATCGACTGCTCAGCCGATTCCTGCTCTTGCATATCTACATCTGAGTCCGGAAAGTTTATCGGAGAGGACATTGTTCCTCGGCACTTTGGTGGTTGACAATGATCGTGATGATGAGGATAATGAGAGAACGCGTCTGTCACACTTCTGTCACGCGTCTTGCAAACCACGACTTTGTCACGATCCCAACCCTCGAGCTCAAACCCAAGATCGGGTGCGAGGGGATGGGTGGCGGTGCGATTAAATAATACCGTGCATCTCCGTGACTATGATATAGTAGGATATCGTGATGAATCAAGGAGTGAAGGAGCCTGGTTTCAAGGCTGCTTCATTTCTTCGAGTCCTTTTTTTTTTGGTGTAGTGGCGAGCACTTGTGGTGCTGGTAATTTCACCCTGCTGTTGGGTTCCTTTTCAGTGACAGCGTATCCATCCGTCTCTTTCGCAACTTCGCCAAAAGCCAAGATGCTTGGCTTATCGAGACCGATCAAGGAAATGTAAACACCGCGACCGAGGAAAGGGTATGATCCAATCCGAACGCCGTCGTTCTTCACCCTCTCCTGAAGGAAGGTTAAGAACGGAGCGATGGATGGTTTTGGCAGACTGGAAAGGGTGTCAGTGCAAGGAGAAACAAACGGGGCATAGCTCCGTACTTTGTAAAAATCTGATGTCTAAATGACCTCTCGTGAGGGGGCAGGAGAGGCAGGAGAGGCAGGAGAGGCAGGAGAGGCAGGAGAGGCGCAAGCTCTTGGAGCATCTTCCTGAAGAGCTTGGGGACGCCAGGGCCAGGAAGGACGCAGAGTTTTCCCTCGAGTCTGATCACGGGCTATTTCATTTGTTCACATCGCGGGGTTGGTATGATGGCAAGTAATTCTCACAGTCCAGAGATCTGGCGAGACGAAAAGAATTTTAGCCTTGTTAGGGAATAAAGCCATCCGATGTTGGGCGGATATTTGCTCCTTATTCTGGGGCGAAACCCAGGCACAGCTCTTGTTGGTTTCGGCCATTCTGTAGAAAGTCTCCTCGTGGTATTCTAATTCTTGATCAAATGCATTTTCCAGCGATTCGTAGGTGGTGTCTGTCGTCGGGAGTGTCAGCGATGAGCGAAAGGGATCCTCATGAACGACTCACCACCATAAGTGGGTCCAATACCACCAGAGGCGATCACAAAGTCATACTTCTGAACCATACAACGGGCAGCCTCGATGCTGGACTCATCTGGTGGCAGCCAGTCGTGGACAAGAGGAGTAATATTGATGACATCATACATTTCCGCTTCGTCGTCGGGGATAACTTCGACTCGTTTTCTGGATCACATACGTCAATATATGCTCCTCATAACCTAGAAAGGCATGGATCACAGGTCAGTCCCTTGCTGGAAGCAGAAGGTAGCAAAGTATCGGGTATTCTTGTCCAGCACCTTTCCGTTGAGAATTTCATCGCTGTTTAGATCGCTCAGCCGTCTCTGAGAGAGTAATGTTTCTATAGGAACGTACCCAATAATCAGAACAGCAGCGGTCCTGATGCATTTTCCCTCTCCGAGCGGATTCTTGGGCACCGGGGTGTTCGGAAGTTGAGCTCGGTGAGGCGTGGGGCGGTGGTAGCAGCGGCCATTGGCTTGGGGCTGGCAG